>Ga0207720_100794_pt1 | contig 16031 bp, 14 predicted proteins | sample A23P2SouthBayCA_2_FD_187751 | JGI IMG/M metagenome (GOLD analysis project Ga0207720, IMG submission 187751) | Aerobic enrichment media microbial communities from Eden Landing Ponds, California, USA - A23 E3 (2) (SPAdes) | ecosystem: Environmental > Aquatic > Marine > Unclassified | place...
GCCGGGGCGCAGGGCGAGAGCGAAGCTCTCGCTTGCAGCCGGCGCGAAGCGCCGGCGACGCCACCGCACCGCCGTTTATAAGTGATCGTTGCCGTCGCTCCTGCCTTTTAAAATACGCTCTTCCACCCACCGATCTGCAACACGTACTTCTGCGATCACTCGTCGCTCTCTCTGTAGTGACCACGACCGGGACACAGATGCCAACTCCCGCCTCAGTCGCCGTCAGCGATTCGGTCGCGCTCTCGCGCTCGCCGTCTGTCGAGGACCAGTTCGAGTCCCTTCCCGGGACCGCCCTCGATCGGCCACCCCTTCGTCCGCCACTGGGGCGGCTCGGGCGAGAACTCGGAACAGGAGCCCGAACACTCGCGTGCAGTGGGAACCTTCCCTTTCGCGGCGCAGTACGGGACGATCGCCCGACCCTCGCGGCGGAGTTCGAAGTGGCGGCAGTCGGGGCGCATCGTGTCGGCGAAGGAGCGCCACCCCTTCCCGTAGGCGCGCTCGGCGATCTCCAGCCGGAGCGTCTCGGTCTCGGGGTCGCGGCCCTCGCCTTCCGCGGGCCCCAGGTCGCTCGGATGCCACGCCACGTCGGCGACGTCGGCGTCGACGCCCTCCGAGAAGTCGGTCGCGAGGATGCCGGCCTCGACGGGCATCTCGCGGAGCAGGGCCGGCTCGACGCGCTCGCCGGTCGTCTCGGTCGCGAGCCACGCCTCGTCGGCGAGGCCGGTCTCCACGTCGTGCGCGAGCTGATCGGCGAGGCGGTCGGCGGCGGAGCGGTCGAGGTCCGGCTTGTTCTCGATCGCAACGATCCGCTCGACCCAGTCCGGATACGGTCGCTTCCGGCGGAGGTGGATGCGGTTGTTCCGACGCCGCTTCTCGATCAGGTCGCGCCCCGCGGCGCGGTGGACCGCCTGCCGGACGTAGCGCCACGGATAGCCGGGGTGCGGGAGCGCGTCGCGGTACCACGCCCACTCGTCGGGAGCGTGACGCACGACGTGGAGGAGGTCCGAGTCGATGGTCCGGTCGCCGAACGCGCGGCGGGCGGCGAACGCCGCCGGGTCGACCTCGATCACGACCGTGTCCCAGCGGCGCTTCTCGGTGCCGAGCTGACGGGCGACGATCGCCGGGCACGGTTCCTCGCCGGGGCGCCACGCGAGCTCGGCGTACCGGCAGACCAAGAGCTCGTAGCCGAACTCGGCGTCCGGAGTCACGGTTGCGGTAGTCGGCGGCGGTTTAAAAGTGAACGGGGCGAGGCGGGGGACCGATCCGGGCCGGATCGGGCCGGGGCGGAGCGGGACGGGACAGACCAGGACGGAGCGGTCCGGTCAGACGTAGTCGCCGCTCTCCTCGTCCTTCCGCTCGTCGAGGTAGTCGTGGGCGTCTTCGAGGATCTCGCGGGGGCCGGTCTGCGTGATCGTGTTGAGCGCCTGGTCGTAGTCGCGCCACTGCAGGTCGCGGTGTTCGTTCGAGATCTCCGCGCTCGCCTCGAACGATCGCGCGATGAACAGGTGCACCGTCTTGTGGATGGTGTTGCCGTTCGCCTCGAACACGTAGTCGTACTCCTTGCGGAAGCCGTCGATCAGCCGGAAATCCTCGATCCCGGCCTCCTCGCCGACTTCCCGTATCGCCGTCTGCTGGAGCTCCTCGTCCCCCTCGACCCCGCCTTTGGGGAACTCCCAGTCCCCCGGCCGGCTCTTCAGGAGCAAGTACTCCCGTTCGCCGCGGGTGTCGCGGAAGAGGATGGCTCCGGCACTGGTCGCTTCGACCGTCATTATCATCAGGTAAGCAACCACCACTAAAGAGGGTGTCGGAGTCGTTAACGCACCGGTCGTTACAGCCCTCTTCCTGCGATTTGCGCGGCGTTAGCCCGCCGCCAGCGGGGTTTTATACGGGCGGATCGACGGCGGATGTTGCGTCCCGTTCGCGGTAGATGCGTTTTTACTGTTCGGGCAACCATACCCCGACAACCCCAATGACCTTCGTCACGAAACTCTCCTTCGCGTCCGGCGACCGCGACGTGCTCGCCGAGACCGTCCAGGAGCTCAAATCGACGCTCGAACGGAAAGGCGCGGAGTGTAAGGGCCCGCACGCCACGCCCGCCGAGACCGTCCACGTCCCGCTTTACAAACAGCTCCGCGCCGGAGACGAGTTCTCGCCGTGGAGCTACGACGTGTACAAGCGCTCGATGGAGATCCACGGCGCCGACGACATCGCCCGCGAGGTCGTCAGCCGCGACTTCCCCGACTCGATCCACGTCGAGGTCGAGGTCGACCGGAAGAAGCCGCTCGGTCACCGCCGCGACTGACTTTTAAAAGGCTACTGCGCCATGCGCGCGACTCAGTCGTCGTCGCCGGTCGCGACGATCCGCTCGCCGGAGACGACCCACCCGTCGTCGTTCGCGCGCGCCGCGATCTTCGGCTGGAACACCCACGCGGCGAGGCCGAGGATCGGGAGCATCGACGCGCCGACGATCGCGTAGCCGACGTGGAGGTTCGGGAGGAACGCCGCCGAAAACGCCAGCGGATAGACGACGCCGCCGACCGTCCCGATCCCGCCGACGATCCCGGTGACCGACCCGGAGTTGTTGGGGAACATCGTGGGCACCTGCGCGAAGATGGCTCCCTCGGAGAACGCGCAGCCGGTGCCGACGAGGAAGCCCGCCGCGACGGCGACGTAGATGTTCCCCGTCAGCCCGGCGAGCGTCATGCCGAACATCGACAGCACGACGAACGAGAGCGTGGCGAAGGTCCACTGGTTCCGGTACTCCCCCGCGAAGAAGGGGAGGATGTCCCGCTCGTTGCGCGCGACCACGTCGCTGACGTACCCGCCGATCGGGCGTAAGAGCCCGGCAGCGACCGAGAACGTCGCCGCGAACGTCGCCGCGATCACCACGTCGCTCTGCCCGAACGCCTCGCGGTAGTAGGTCCCGAGCCAGCCGTTCATCGCGAGTTCGAGCCCGAACGTCATCACGTACGCCACGGAGAGGACGACCGCGCCGTAGCGGGTGGCGATGAAGCGCCACTGGTCCCAACTCACGCCCGCCTTCGTCGCCTCCCGCTTCGCCTCGCTCTTCGCGGCGGCGCCGAACACGTAGTAGACGCTCCCGAGCAGCACGGCGATCACGCCCGTGTAGAAGAACGCCGCGCGCCAGTTCGACGAGGTCGCGAGGAATCCGGCCCCGAATATCGGGTCGACGTAGCCCTCGCCGAAGATCCGGGGGAGCGTGAAGTAGGCCCCGATCCCGGCCCCGGCGTTCCCGATGCCGGCGAAGATGCCCTCCGCGGTTCCGAGATTTTCCTCATCGAACCACTCGGAGACATGCTGGATGCCGATCACGAACGTGATACCCGACAGCGACGCGACGATCCGCGACCCGATGAACACCTCGTACGTCTGGGAGAACGCGCTGATGATCGCGAACGTCCCGACCGTCACGAGCGTCACCCCGCCCGTGACGTTCGCCCCGAACCGGTCGGTCAGCGGCCCGATGACGATCCGGCCGAGGGGGACGGCGACGATGGCCGCGCTCGCGACGATCCCGAGCTGTTGGACCGAGAGCGAGAACTCGTCGGCGATACCGCCCGTGAACGGCGCGAACGAGAACCAGATCACGAACCCGAGGTTGAACATCGCCGTCGCCAGAATGAGGTTCCGGTACTTCCCGTAGAGCAGGTCGGTCGGCTTCACCGCGAGTCACCTCCGGTAGAGCGCCCCACGGCGCCCGTCCGATCGAGCGTCTGGGACACCTGATCGACTGTCTCGAATACCCGATCGACCGTCTCGAATGCCCGATCGACGACCGTCTCGCTCTGGAGTGAACGACTCGACAGACGTCCGGCGGCGTTGGAACCGGGATCGCACACCAGATCCGATCCGAATTGCCTGAATATTGTTTTTCTCACGTTACAACGGCATATCCTAGATATTAATAAACGAATCGCTTAACAAAGTGTGGAAATTCTCTAGAGATATTGGTTCATTCTCAATAACGATCTGTGCGAGCCTTTATTCTCATTTTGAATTGAGAAATTATAAGACGAACACATTGTTGGACTGCTTTTTGAATAACGACACCTAACGCCGGATTCCGATAATCTGTTTTAATTCTTTAATGATGGTGGAGGATCTGTGATTCCGTTGAGAACTAATTCCTCAACTGGGGGAGTGAGCGTTGCAGATCGGCGGCGGCGATCGAGATGTACTCGATACTGAGCGACGGCGACGATCGCTTGTAAGAAACGGTGCGATGGCGTCGCCGGCGGCGGAGCCGCCGGCTGACAGAGACGCGTCGCGTCTCGCTGTCGTCGACGCTCTGCGTCGGCTGCAAGCGAGCGCGTCGCTCCCGCCCTAGAACTCGAAGCCGACGGCGTCGCGGTCGGGCCGGATCGGGCTCATCGGGTACGGCGGCGACGCCTCGGGGTCGTTGAACGGCCGGGGCGCCACGTCGTTCGGCCCGTCGGGGTAGAAGAGCGCGGCGAGCGTCTGGATCGCGGTCCGGCCGCTGGCGAGTTCGAACTGTCCGCCGCCGTACAGATCGATCCCCTCCTCCTGACAGTACGCGATCGTCTCGAACAGCGATTCGAGGGTGCCGAACCGCGACGGTTTCACGTTACACCATCCCGGCTCGACCGGGAGCGACGTGAGGCTCTCGACGCCGTCGATCGGGTAGTCGAAGGAGAGCCGGTCGGCCTGCGGCTCGACGAGCGGGCGCGTCGCCGGCGTGAACGCGGCGTCCTCCACGATCGCGGCCGGGAACGCGGCGAACACGTCGCGGTACAGTTCGGGGTCGGCCTCGACGTCGACGTCGGTGCCCTCGTACCAGCCCTTCAGATCGAGTATCCGGACGGCGTCGGTCTCCCGGAGCGTCGCGAACGCCTCCTCCGGCCAGTCGGGCGTCGGATCGAGCTTGAACTCCAACTCGTCGTCGAGCGCGAGCAGCTCCTCGACGCGATCGGTGGTCGGCGGCTCACCCAGCCGCGTCGAGACGACGAACCGGACCGGCTCCGGTTCTATCCCGAGGCACTCGCCGAGCGACTCCCCGCGCTGTCTGAGCGCCAGATCGAGCGCGGCGCTCTCGACGGCCCACCGGCGGTAGTTGCGGAAGTACTCCTGTGCGGGCGGTTGGTGTGCGAACAGGTCGATCTCGTCGAGACGGGTCGACAGCTCGTCGATCGTCCACTCGCCCTCGATGTCGACGGGGTCGGTCCCGACGAGCGCGTCGTGGTCCTCGGTCTCGTAGGTCACGTCCTCCCCGCGCCCGACCACGCCCTCGCCGGCGAGGCGGAACTCGGTGGTCGTTCGCTCGAACCCGCTCGTCGTCTCGCCGGTGTACCGGCGGCGCTCCACCGATTCGATCGTCACCGATAGACCAGCGATCCGCTCGTACGCGCTCATGACACACCTGACGGCCCGCGGGAACTTAAACGGGAGACGCTGTCCCGGGGGATTGCGGTCGCCGAATCCGGCGTCCTCGCCGCGACCGAGTCAGGCGTCCTCGCCGCGACCGAGTCGAAGCCGGAGCGTTGCGACTCGCGTCGCGAGCGCCCAGAACAGCGGGATCACGGTGAGCGCGACCGCGCCGGCGGCCGCGACCTGCAGGACGGTCGTCGTGAACCACGGCTCGGCGTCGGGGTAGGGGATCGACGTGTGCGTCACCTCGCCGATCACGGGGACGAAGTAGTCCATCAGCAGGTCGACGGTGTACCACGCGGTCGCGACCGCGACCGCCTTCAGCGGGAAGTCGGTGATCCGGTGGAGCACGAACGCCTGCACGACCATCCCGAGGTGGCTCACGAGGAGGAACGCGTACATCGCGGGGCCCGAGTTCGCGAGGAACGCCGGCCAGAAAGCGACGAGCACGTAGGGGGTCCAGAGCCCGAGTTTGACGTTCCCGAAGAAGGCGAGCGTCGCGAGCGTGTCGCTCGACCGGCCGAGCCCCCATGCGGCGAGCGCGAGCGCGATCAGAAGCGTCGCTCCGGGGCTGTCGGGGATGAACGGCCACATCTCGACCGGTAGCTCGCGGAACTGGAACCGATAGTACCAGAAGCCGAACGCGGTGCCGAGGAGATTGATCGCGACGATCACCCAGACGAATCGGAACGCGACGTCCTCCAGCGCCTTCGGAAGCGGGGCGAGCCATCGCGGCAGCGACTCGCGGTCCGGCGGGTCGCGGCCGAGCGCGGCGACGATGTCCATACGGTCGGCTCGGACCGATCGCTCAAAGCCGTGACGGTCGCGGAGCGGGTGGCGTCCCCGAGAACTCCGGACGAAAAGGGCTATGAGCCCCCAGCGGGAAGGCGACGGTATGCGCCCGCGTACGCTGCTCGCGCTGCTCCTCGTCGTCCCCCTCGTGGACGCGCTGTTCCTGATCGTCGTCGCGGAGCAGTTGGGCTGGCCGACCACCGTCGCGCTGGTCGTGTTGACCGCCGTCCTCGGGATGCTCCTCCTGCGCGCCGAGGGGCGCGCGACGCTCGCGCGAGTCCAGCGCAAGCTGGCCCGCGGCGAGCCCCCGACCGACGAACTGCTCGACGGCGGGCTCCTGATCGCCGCCGGCGCGTTCCTGCTCACGCCGGGACTCGTCACCGACGCGGTCGGGTTCCTGCTCGCGCTCCCGCTCTCGCGGGTCCCGATCCGCATGGCCCTCAAGAAGTACGTCGTGATCCCGTACCTCGACAGCGAAACGGGCGGATTCACCACCGGCAACGTCTACATCGGCGGCTTCCCGGGCGGCGACGGCGACGGAAACGGCGCCGGTACCGGATTCACGATGGGCGGCTCGTTCGGCGGCGGAGGCTTCGGCGGCGACTTCGACCAAGGCGGGTTCGACGGTAACGACGAGTTCGACGGCCGGGACGCCGGCGACGACGTGGACGCTGCCGACGACGGCGACCGCTTCGACGACCCGGACCATGCCGACGACGTCGTCGACGTGGACTTCACGGTCGAAGACGAGGAGACGGACCGAACCGACTGACGCCGTGCGTTCGACGTGGCTGTGCCCCCCGCGTGGGGCGGTTCCGCCGCGATCGAAAACCCGCTGACTGCGGGCGATTCGCGAAAGGAAACCCTTAAAATCCTACCAGCGCAACGAACGAATGCGCTCACCTGGGCCAATAGCTCAGTCAGGTTGAGCGCTCGGCTGATAACCGGGAGGTCCACGGTTCAAATCCGTGTTGGCCCACCTCAGAAGCGGTCGGCGTCATGCCACCGCGGTTGGGGCCGTACAACTCCCCAGCCACCTAATTTCCGTACTTCCGCCACTTCCAGAGAGGGCCGTTTCTCGCTGTCCCGCCAGTAATTATAGCGACCCCCAGAGCCGTCGGTGGGTTTCCAGCACAGGAGGTGTCGGTGCGTGAGCCTCGGCTACTCCGGCTCCTTCACCGCTGAGAAGGACCGCGAGTTCTTCTGTGACACCTGTAGCGCCCGGTGTACCCGGAGCGTCAACGGCGACCTCGAGTACGGTCACCTCATCGGGTGTCCCCACCGCCCCGACCAGTTCACGAAAGGGACGGCTGACAGCGCGTACAAGTACACGCCCGACGAGACTGACGCCGACAGTGACGGGGGTGCGTCCGCGTGAGCGACGAACCCGGTCACGCGAACTCGGTCGCGGAACAGCTCCGCCTCGCGGAGGAGAACGGTAACCTTCCCGACGAGCTCGCGGAGAAACGCGACGACGAGGAGGACGACCAGGAGGAGGAAAATGTCGAGTAAGTCGCGCCCCGCTCCCGGCGTCGGTCACGCCGGACCGCTCCTCCGCGCTCGGTGTACAGGGTGCGGAAAGACCTCGCAAAAGCGGACGACCGAGATCGTCGGCGACACGTCGGCCGGCTCCTTCCAGCACGTCTGTCACTCGTGTCGGAGCGTCACCTGGTGGAACGTCCTTCGCGTCCTCGAGGAGCGTGGTTCGGCGTGAGTATCGACATGCCCTCGACGCCGGACGCCACGATCGGGACGCTCCCCGATCCGCGCCTCGAGGACCGCGTCGCACCCAAGCCTGCGGCTCACGGAGCCGGCGTTCAGGCCGTTCTCAACGACGCGAGCCGGGATCTCTCGGTGTACTCCGCGCTCCACCAACTTTGGTACGACGTCGTCGGTGATCGCGAGGAGGAACCCGGGATCGCTGCCGTCGTCGACTCCGACGATCTCCCGTGGCTCGAGGCGCCGACGCCCGGCCGCGAGTGGGTCGTGAAGCTCACCTCGTCGCGGTGGAAGGCCGGGACCGGAACCGGAGACGATTACTCCGCATACTACGAGTACCTCCTCACCTTCCGGGAGCGAGACGAGAACGGCGACCTCCACAAGACCGGACAAGCGTGTTCGGTTCGCGCGCTCCCGCAGTTCGCGGATCTCAACTACAAGGACGGCGAGAGCCTCACGCTACAGTACGGAGAGGGGAGTCTCGTGAAGTGCCAAACGACGTGGGCGGACTCCTCCGACGAGGTCGAGGCGAGGATGTTCGACGTCCTCGAGCTGGTCCTCGACGTCGACCGCGGTCGCCTCCTCGCCGATCGGAACGACGAGAGCCGACGCCTCACGAAAGTGGAGGCTCACCACCGGTTCGATATCGGATGGAAACGCCAGGTCGTCGAGACGATCGACCAGACTCGCGGGCTAATCGCCTACGGCGGTCAGTCGGAGATCGAAGCGCACCAGCTCCGCCAGCGTGAGGGATACCTGGAGGCGCTCCTCGACGCCGACCGGTGGCACCTTCTCGGGTTTCCCCGGACGTCGTACGATATCGAACTGAATTGCTATCAGGCCGCCGGGTGGACGGAGATCCCGCGAGAGGACCCGGCGCACCACCCGAAGCTCGAGGCGTCGTTCGCCGGCGCTACCGGCGACTCCGCGCTCCCGCACGTCGACGAGTGGGACGAGGTCCTCCAAACGCTCCGGGAGGTCGTGTCGAGCCACCTCGAGTGGGCGGGCGTCGGTCGCGACGAGTTGATCGCCGACGACTATCAGCCCGGACCTGCCTCCGAGGAATACCGCTATACGCACCCTGCCGGGCGCCGTGAGCAACTTCGGGAGCGGTACGAGGCCGTCGGGACGGAGATCCACCGCGAGGCTCTCAAGGCGAACACCCAGGCCGTGTACGATATCCTCCGTGTCGTTGCGACCGAGAGCGGCGCGTCGTACGACACGCTCGAGGAGCGAACCGGTCTCGCCCGGTCGACGATCCGGTACCACGTCTCCCGGCTCGCGGAGATCGGCGTCTGTGAGAAGGTCTCGAATCCGGTCCTCGTCGTGTTCCCCTCGCTCGCGGTCCTCGACGAGGCAGAGGAGATCCTCCGGCGGATCTACCCCGAGGACCAGGTCGACGACATGATGGAACGCGCGGAGGAGCGTCGCGAACGTCGCGAGGAGCGCGACGATCCGAGCTCAGTCGACGACCAGGAGGAGAGTGACGACCAGGACGACGACGCCGGCGACGGAGATCGTGGTCGACGCTCCGAGTGGGCGTACTTCGAGGACCTCTCGCTCGAGGCGCATCAGCTCGCGAATGCGCTCGACCGCGAGTACCTGGACGGTGACGAGGTCCGCGTGAGGACCGATCGGCGAGACTGGGTCGAGTAACGGCGCTCGACGCCACGGGCTCGCGTCGGTCGGTAGCTTCGTCTCTCTTTTTTGGCGGTCTTAACCAGCACTCCGCACCTCTCACGGCCCTATGTTGGTTAACCAGTCGCGTCGACGGCGTCGAACGCGCGTCGATTCGGCCGCCGAATGAGTTTTGCCCACCTTCCGGGTGTATTTTAAAACATAATGGTTCCTAATGGATAGTTGCGGATCGGGTTTTTCTCGGGGTGTAGCGTCGCGAGATCGGCCGTCTGAGCGTCTGCGGTGCGTGGGTAGGTTAGCAGGGGACCCTACGGGTGTAGCCCCTAAGGGGGAGAACAATAACGACCGGAGCCAGAACGGCTCCGGTCTACCGCACCGCACCATTCCGCACGTGGAACCTACAGGACGGACGTACGACACCCTCTCCGTAGTGAGAACGCGGTGTTGGATATGCCGGGAACCCGCAAGGTAGCTTGGCAGATAGCCTTAGGCCGGTCAGAACGGGAGCCGGTCCCGAGCCGACGAGAGGAGAGCGAAGACTAGGAGTACCGCCACGATCGCAGTGAACAGGAACTCGGTGGAGCGGACGAGCTCGGCGAACACGCCACCCTGTCCAACGAGAAACGACCCGAGTAACGACCGGCGACAGCCGCCATAGACGTACCGTCCGCAGGTCCGGAACAGCATGTGAAACACTAATGGAACACCGAGTATCACCAGCAGTGCGTATGTTTTCGCCTTCTCGCGCATCTAAATCACTCCGCGTAGCCAGTCGAGTATCACTCGCCAGTCGGTGCGGTGGACGACCCACTCGACAGCCGTTCGTCCGACCTCTTGAGCACGCGCTGGGTCGGCAGATATGATGCCGAGAATCATCAACAACCCGAGGGTGATCGCGACCACTTTCACGTCGTGGACGACGATCCCGCCGGTCGAGACGGCGAGTTGACCGACCGCTGACGCCCGGTGCGCGTAGAACGCGACCGCTAGCATCGTGAGCGCGACCGTGCTCATGCCTTTCAATCCGAGCAGGTTCACCGCGGTGCCGAAGGCCATTAGTCACCCCTCCCTAGGTCCAGCTCCACGCTCGTGTCCGGCGTGGTCGCTTCCTCGCGTCGAGCCTGCCACCACTGATACACAGAGTAGGCGACGATCCCGATCGCCCCCAGTCCAGCCAGCGGGAGAATCTCTCCGAGAGAGGAGTTGACCGCGCTCGAGACCATGCCCGGACGGAGCACCTCGATCGACAGCAGCCCGGAGCCCGTCGCGACCGTCCCGACGAGGAGCCACCGCGCACGCCCCTCGAGGCTCGAGCGCGCGGTCGCCGCGACGAGCAGCAGCACGAACAGAACCCATGCGGCGACGATTCCGAGCTCCTGCAGCGTCGTCTCCGGACCCGATTCCTCCCAGAGCGACGGCCCGCCCGACCCGCTCGAGGAGTCGTCGCCACCGCCGCCGTCTCCGTCCGTCACCTGCAGCACGAGCGTCTCCTCGGAGTCGTCGTCGGTGAGCGTGACCGTGCCGTTCTCCGAGTCGGCAGTATCGACGTAGCGGCTTCGAGACGCCGAGTAGAGCCCGTAGTTCTCCCCGGCCTGAACATCGAGGAACCGGAAATCGACGTTGGCGCCGAGGTCGTCCGTACCGGGCGAGACCTGCAGCGTCGGCCCGTCGGGCTTGGCAACCCGGAGCGACACGTCGCCGCTGGACAGCTGCGGCGCGACCGGTACCGTCGTCACCTGAGCCGTGTCACCGATTTCGGCGTTCGGCAGCTGGAGGGCTTGGCCGCCCGAGGCGTCGATCGTCACCCGGTCGGCGGGGTCCTCCCATGACTCCTGGTGCGCGTAGTGGACGCGATCGCCCATCCGGGTCCCGCCGACGCGGACGCGGAACCCCGGCTGGCGATCGTCGACGCGTATCTCGGTCTCGAGCGTCGGCTCGCCCGGTGCGGTCGGGTCGACGACCGTCACTTTTCCGTCGACGCTCTGGACCTTGTACGCCGAGGTCCTCACGGCGATCGTGTCGCCGCCCTCTACCTGCCCGTCGCCGTCACCGTCGTCGAGCGCGACCCGGAGCTCGGTCCCTTCCAGCGTCCAGTCTTCGGCCGGTACGTCCGTCCAAGACCCTCCGTTGACCGAGGTCTGGACGTAGCGGACCTCGTATACCTCACGCGAGTGGGGGATCGTCAACGTCGCGCCCTGCTGGTCGGTCGGGAACGTCCGAGAGACGTTGTACCGCTCTACCCACCCGTTAGCGGCGTACTGAGTGGTGACCTCCGCTGCGGAGTCGTGCTCGTAGTGAAGGTCCGCCAGCGGTGTCGGTGCGTTACCGGAGAGCGAGCCGTCCCCCAGCTGCAGCGTAACATCGTTGGTGCCGTCGGTGACCCAACTCGTGTTTGTCGGTAGCGAGACCGTCTCGCCGTCGTTCAGCATACCCACGCCGGCGCCCCCAGTTTCGTCCTCGTTGACGAGCACCGTCGGGTACGGCGTTTTCGTCCGTTCAGTCCACTCCGTCGTGAGAATAACGCTTGTCCCGGATGCTGTCGAGACGTTCAACTGGTCGGTATCGAGCCCGACAGCGGGTGCAGCGTAGGTTTTGGTATCGCCGCTCGCGAGGAGTCCTGTGGGCGATACCTCACTGGACCCGTCGCCGTCGATATCGATCGCCGGGTCCTCGGTAGTTGTCACCTCCGTCCATGACGTGGACACGTCGACGGTGTGCGAGGAGGTCGTCACGTCGACCGATTGCGAGCCCGGCGAGTATGAAACCGACTCTGTGACCGTCTCACCGGCGGATAACGTCCCAGAATGCGAGACCGTTTCCCCACCGATCGATACCGACGGGTCTCGTGTAATGCTTTCCTCCGTCCATGACAAATCGTAGTCAACACGGCCGCTATCGCTGGAAACCGTGACTTGAGACGTGCTTGTTTTGAGGTCGACCGGCTCCGTCGTCGACTGTCCGTCGCCAAGATGTCCGACGAAATTAGACGAGCCGTCAACTGAGACCTCGACTCCGGACGGCTCTGGGGTGTATGCCGTCACTGACGCATCCATTGGGGCGTCGCCCTCGTTTACTGTTCCGGCCAGCCAAAATGTGATATAATCGTGGTTTGACGTGTCTATACTGCTGAAAGTGAACGTCTCCGTACCCTCATCAAAGATATTTTTGGGCCCACCGACTTTTGTCCCCCCCGCAGAACTGGACCCTGTAGTATCCCCCTTCTCAACGTAGAAATCCACCTCATACCAACCGTTACCGCCGTCAATATCGTGGGTGAACTCAACCTCGTTAACCGAGTCACCCGGCGTTGGAATCCGTATTCCCTGCGGTATGTCGTCGTTTGGAACGCTCGTCATTCCACCAGCATTACTATTTGATGCTCGATATCCGCTGAGCACCATGGCCGGCTCTCCGCCCGCGCTACCCGTTGGCTCCTCGGTTCCACCGATCGAGACGCTCTCGGTTGACGAGCCGGCTCCGAACTGCGACCCTGAGAGTGACCGGTCGGTCGTCTCCGAGTTGCCGGTGAGCGTGATCTCCGAGTTGCGGGTCGGTTGGTTGCCACCGACGTTGATCGTCGTCGAATAGCCGTCAGAGACCGCACCCGTAGAGAGCGATTCATTCGACGTTTGCTCTGTCCCCTCGAGGGTGATCTGCGGATCGGATTGACCATTCGGACCGGTCGGCTCCGTGTTCCCGGCGACAGTGAGACCGAGCGAATCGCCGTTGCTGAACGTCCCGCTCGCCGTTTCACTCTCCGTCGACGTGTTCCCGGTCACGTTGATATCGAAGTTCGACACGCTGTCCGTGTCGCCGATATCGTACGTCCAACTCGACTGGTCTGTAGCGAGCTCACCGTTTATCTCGGTGGTCGCCGAGAACGTCACCGAGTTGCTCGAGAACCGCGGGATCTCGAAGAACAGCATCCCGTTGCGCGCCTCGATCGGCGCCGTCCAGCTCTCGCCGCTGTCGTGGACGCCGTGGACGACCTGTGGGAGGTAGCCGATCGTCTCGCGGACCGCATCGGCCGGCACCGCGACCTCGCGGCCGGCGTGCTCGGTGTCGTCCTGGAAGACGAGCGCGACGTTGGTGCTGCCGCCGCCGACACGGGACCCGTTGACGTACTCGCTCGCTCGGTCGGGCGTCGTCACGACGACCTCGAGCGAGTCAGCGTAGTCGGACGCCATTACCGAGCCCTCGAGGTCGGACGCGCGCAACGAACTATTCGCGCCGACCGGAAGGTCCTCCTGGACGTTGCTGTCGGGGAGCCCGACAAATCCGTCCTGAGTCTGTGCCGACGCCACACCGATCGGGCCGGCGGCGCCGGCGATCGGCGACACCACGAGCAGCAGTGCGACGACGATCGTCAGCGTGCGAGAGTTCATCGAATCACCTGAGAGGGCCGGGGGGTTGACTTCAGTTCCCTTACTACGCGCGGGCGCGTAATCGCTGAGCGATCGTTCGCTGCCAGATTCTCCACAACCGCCTCAGAAACGGCTTTCTCGGCCTTCTCGACACTGAAATCAGGCGCGACAGTATCTCCGTTCGGAATCCTTTCCAGAACGGTCCCATGGGATAAGTGGAACATCTACTCGAGCACCTCCATGACCTCGGGGAACCGAATGTGCAGCTGGCCGGGAACCTTGTAGCGGCTCGGTGTGTCCGACCAGCTGAACTCGGCGAAGCTTTGCGAGTTCCAGCTCATCGCCTGACCGAGCGTCATCTTGTTCGTGTAGTTCCGAGTCATCGGCGCCTCACCCATTCCGAGGGTCTTTCCCGTGGGGTTATCCGTCCCGGAAAGAGTGATCCTCCAGCGCTTCTTTTTCCGCATGAAGTTGTGGAGGTCGTCGGGATCGTGGCCGATACCAAACTCGGAGAACTTGTTCCGCCGGGCGTCGACGTACTTGTCTCGGAACGCGCTGATCCGGTCGTGCTGGCGGTGGTAGTCGTTGCTCGCGTGTTCCGGCATCAGGTTCCCGATCTCGTCGCAAACGAACGACGTCCAGATCGGCGGCCCGTGGTCAATCTTGTCGATAGCCCACGCGAACCACCACATTTCAGTCGGGGTGACATCTCCCGGACCGAGCTCTCCCTCCTCGTCGTACGCGACGTCCCACGCCGACGTGTGTCCGACCTCCTGAATCTCATCAGCCTCCCGGAACGCCTCCGTCGCCCCGCGGAACCGCGGATCCGGGAACACGACGTGCGGCCACCCCTCCTCGAGGACCTCGTGATTCAGCTGCCGAATGTTGTCGTACCGGACGACCTCGTGGACGACGTCCTCCAGGTCGACGGAGATCGCGTCGAGCTCGTCACTCGGCGGGTCCAGCAGCGCCTCCACCTCGAGGCCGGCCGGAAGGCAGAGCCGGACCCACGCTCGGAACGGCAGCCACTCGGCGCGCGCCGGTGAGCCACGCCACACGACCGCGTCCGGATTGATTTCGAGGTTCCGAACGACCGGCAGCGCCGTCGCCATGGTCGACTTTCCGGACCCCTTCGGTCCGTGAGCGAGCCAGTCGGTGCCGCCGATCCGGAGATCGGAGACGATCGACGGGTGCTCCTGGAGCCACTCGAAGACCGCACGCCGTTCTTTCGAGAGTCCCTCGAGCTCGTCATGCTCGATTCGGAGCTTGTCCATGTCGTCGATATGGATCAAGTGGTCCAGGAACGCCCGCGGGTGGTGGATGATCGGGTGCGCGCCGTTCTCGATCGCGGGGTGTTCCGCCTTCTCGAGGTCCTCGAGGACGTTCACGAACCGACGGAAGCCGAACGCGCGACGCATGTTCTCGCCCACGGTGTGAGCACGTGCGTCGCCCGTCACTTCGCGCGTCCGCTCGAGACCCTCGGGGGTGGAGGTCTCCAGCCGCTCCCGGAGCAGGTCCGGATTGCTGACGACCTCCAGCAGCGAGTAATCCTCCTCGTCGTCGTTCGCGACCGAGGCCGGTCGCGTGTCTCTGTCTGGTTTGCTCATGTGATAGATCCGCCTCCAGTCTCTCCACGGTACGTCTCTCCTGCAGTGACCTCCTGAGCGCGCTGTCCGAGCTCGTTAGCCGCGCGGTTGAACGCCGGTAAGAGGAACTCTCCGGCCCAACTCTCGCGAACGAACCGGTCGCGCTCGCTCGGTTCGGTGCCGAGGAGCCGCTCTCGAAGCGGGCGCTCGAAGTACGGGCGCGTGACCGTCTCTCGGTCGATCATCGCGTAGGACGCCGAGACGACCCGGAGACCCCACGCCTGGAGTGACTCCGGCGTCTCGAAGCCGTGGAGCAGCTCCTCGAGCGCGGCCTCCTGCTGACCGGCGACCTCACCGAACGCCGGCCGCATCAACGGGTACGCCTGCTCCTGCGGGTCGATCGGGTCGGGGTCGTCGCTCTCGTCCGAGTCGTCCAGGTGGTCGACGCGCTCGACGGCCGCCCACCGCGCGACCTCGTGCGCGGCATGGAACGCCGGCAGGAGGTCGTTCGCGACGACCCCCCGCC
>Ga0207720_100798_pt1 | contig 15848 bp, 18 predicted proteins | sample A23P2SouthBayCA_2_FD_187751 | JGI IMG/M metagenome (GOLD analysis project Ga0207720, IMG submission 187751) | Aerobic enrichment media microbial communities from Eden Landing Ponds, California, USA - A23 E3 (2) (SPAdes) | ecosystem: Environmental > Aquatic > Marine > Unclassified | place...
GAGGACGACGGACCGGACGAGCCGTTCGACCACGTCGTGTTAGCGAGTCAGGGCCGGACTGGCCTCTCTCGGGTCCTGCTCGGAAGCGTCGCCGAGGCCGTGGTCCGCCGGGCCGAGATGCCCGTCACCGTCGTTCGATGACGACGCCGGGGTTCGATGACGACGCCGGAGTCGATCACGCCTCAGCGGGTTCCGCCTCGGTCACCTCGCCGACAACGGTCCACCCCTCCTCGTCGGGACCCGATCGGCCGAGCAGGACGGACCCGTAGTCGTCCGAGGTGATCAGCCGGAACTCGGCGTCGCCGTCGGCGTCGGTGCGGGTCCCCTCGCCGCGGAACTCCCGCTGGAAGAACTCGGTCGAGGAGAACTCGAACACGCCGGTCTCGCCGTCATCGAGGGTGAGCCGAACGGGCCGAGGCTGGACGTTGTGGATCCGTTTCGCGACGGGGTGGAGATCGGGCACGGTCGCGAGTCGGTGCGGTGCAGGTAAAAAGCCGATGGGGCCGCGATGGTGAGAGACGGGGAGACGGTCGAAGCGGCGCACCGCTATAGGACGCGCTAGCGGTGCGGAGAAAACGACGCCAGAAAACCGCGGTGAGCCGCGGTACTGCGGCGGAGTCGCGGCGGAGCCGCGTCGGGTCGCGTCGTTACGCTTCGAGGACGTCGTCGTAGTCGCCGGCGTCGACGCGGTCGTCGAAGGTCCGGGCGTCCTCGCCCTCGATGGTGACGCCGAGGGAGGCGCAGGTGCCGCCGACCTCCTTGGCGGCGTTTTTCACGTCGTACGAGAGCAGGTCGGTCGACTTCTGCTCGGCGACCTTCTTCACCTGTTCGATCGACATGTCCGCGACGAAGTCCTCCTGGGGCTCGCCGGAGCCGGTCTCGAAGCCGGCCTCGTCTTTGATCAGTTCGGCCGTCGGCGGGACGCCGACCTCGATCGTGAAGGAGCCGTCGTCGTCGTACTCGACGGTGACGGGCACTTCCATGCCGTCGAACGCGGCGGTTTCCTCGTTGATCTGCGACACGACGTCCTGAACGTCCACCGGCGTCGGCCCGAGCTCGGGACCGAGCGGCGGGCCGGGGGTGGCCTGCCCGCCGGGGACGAGCGCTTCGATAGTTCCAGCCATATCCGTACGAACCCGGTGGCGACTTTTAACGGTTGTTCTTTCAAGCAGCGGGAGCCAGCGGTTCGCACACTTCCGATATCGGCCTCGGGGCGGCTGTTACTTCGCCTGTCAGCGTGAACTGGGGCCGGAAGCCGCTTTATAAGTCACAGTGGCGGATGGGCCGGTAGAGCCGTCGACTACGGATCCGCGGGAGCCGACCTCTCGCCCGGCCCGGTTTCTCCCGCGGTTCGCCCGGGGAGAAACGTCCCGGTCTCGCGGCGGACGCCGAGGAGCAGCACGGTTCCCGCGGCGAGCGGGAGGACAGCGCAGGCGGCGTAGACGGGCGTAAACCCGACCGCGTCGATCAGCGGCAGCGACACCATCGGACCGAGCCCGCCGCCCACGTCGCCGAGGACGTTGTTCGTCCCCGACGCCCGACCCATCCGCTCGTCGGGGGTCAGGTCGGCGAGCAGGGCCATCATCGGGCCGCTCGTCCCGCCCTGCCCCGCGCCGATGAAGACGCAGGCGAGCCCGAGCGAGACCACCGATCCCGCGCCGGCGAGCAGCAGGAACCCGACGAACGAGACCACGAGGAAGGTCAGCAGTATCGGCGTCCGGGAGTCGCGGGTGTCCGAGATCTGCCCGCCGACGAACATGAAGAGCGCGGCGGAGAGCACCGTGCCGGCCATGAACAGTCCCGAGGTTCCCTGCGGGGCGAGCCCAAAGAGGGAGAGGTCGTTTTCGCCGAGGAACAGCACCAGCGTGGAGAACAGCGCGCCGATGTACGCGAACATCAGCCCGAAGTTGACCAGTCCGACCGTCAGGGCGGGGACGGCGGTGTCGACGTCCCACGGCCGGATCGACTCTTCCGACCGGTCACCGGTGACGTGCGTCTCCGGGACGTAGCGGTACGCGACGACGCTCGCGGTGAGCGCGAACGCCGCGGCGACGGTGAACGCCCCCACGTCGCCCGCGAGCGCGGAGACGACCCCGCCGAGCACGAGCCCCGCCGGGAACCCCATCGTGATCCCGCCGCGAACGACCCCCATGTTCGTCCCCCGCGAGCCGCTGTCGGAGAGGTCGGCGGCGATGGTGTAGGCGGTCGCGAACACCGCGGCGGAGCCGAGCCCCCAGAGAACGCGCGCGATCAGGAACCACGTCTCGGGCGCGACGGCGACCGCGAGCGCGGTGAACCACCCCTCCGGACCGACCACCAGCGGGCCGGCCGCGAGCGTCGGCAGCGACGCCGCGAGAGGACGGAGCGACGCGGCGGACGGGGTCGCGAGCGCGACGACGTACCCGAGGGTGGCGACGCCCTCGACGAACAGCCCGACGACGAACGGCTTGCGCGTCCCGTACTTGTCGACCAGGGCGCCGGCCGGCCCGTTCGCGACCAGACGGACCCACCGGTTCGCGGAGAGGATCACGCCGACCATGAACGCCGAGATGCCGAGGACTGCGCCGAGATTCGGCAGGATGGGAAAGACGACCCCGCCGCCGAAGCCGACGAAGAAGGTACTGGCGATCACCGCGAGGAGCACGGTCGGCGGGCGGTCGATCCCGAGCGGTCCCACGTCAGTCACCCCGCACCGAACCGCCGGTCATTCGGTCTCGCTCTCGTCCGCGTCGACCGGCGCCATCGCCGCGATCCCCGCTTCGAGCGACGGCAGCTCCGCGCCCTCGGCGAGCAACGGCTCGACGATCCGCCGGATCGTCGCCTCGGCGACCACCCGCGTGTACGTCGGTTCGGGACGGTCGGCGGTGTCAGCGGCTCCGAGGTCGACGTCGTCGGTCGAGTCTGCCTCAGAAACCACAGCCCTGCGACCGCCAGTACCGCCCGTCCCGCCGCTCAGCGTGATCTGTCGCGTCCGGGCCCCGTCGAGGGTCGCGACCAGCAGCGCCGCCGTCTCCTGGACGTCGACGTCGCGGAAGACGCCCTCCTCGATGCCCGATTCGAGGATGTCGACGACGGTACCGCGGAGCAACCGGTCGCTCCGGGCGAGCTGTTCGCGGATCGGCTCGTTGAACGGTCCTTGTGTCCGGAGTTCGAGCAGCGCGATGTGGAACGCCTTCCGGTCGACCGCGTCCGGATCGAAGACGAACCAGCCGATGAACCCCGCGAGCCGCTCCGCCGGCGGATCGTCCGCGTGGGCCGCGATCCGCCGCTCCGAATCGGTGATGACCGTGTCGAGGAAGGCGACGAGCAGGCCCTCCTTCGTGTCGTAGTGGTAGTGGAGCAGCGACTTGCTCTTCGAGCACTCGTCGGCGATGTCCTGCATCGTCACGTCGGCGTAGCCGTGGGCGCGGAGCGCGCGATAGACTCCGTCCATGATCTCGTCGGCCGCGCTCGGCTCCTCGCTCATTGACTGACCGGTCAGTCAGCGATCGGTAAATTCCTGTCGGTCGGGGTCCGATCAGCCGTCACGACGGGTAGAGCAGCCGCTCAGAGGCGTAGAACAGTCGAAAAGCCGATACACCCGTGAACGTCGTCGCCGGTGTTACAGGCGGGTGACGTTCGTTGCGCGCGGACCCTTGTCCGCTTCCTCGATGTCGAACTCGACTTCCTGACCCTCTTCTAGGTCCGGGCCGCCGACGTCCTCCATGTGGAAGAAAACGTCCTCGTCCGCGTCGTCAGTCTCGATGAATCCGTAGCCGCCAGTGTCGTTGAAGAAGTCAACTTCGCCTTTCGCCATTGCATCCGTAAGAGCGAGTGCAGTACATAAAAGGCTTCCGCGAGCGCGATGAGCATGAGACTGTGGCACATGATGACAATGTCACTGCACCACATAGTAACAGAGACACGCGGCTACGGGCTCGCGATCACGGTGATCGGTCAGACTCGGACACGAGAGCAGGTCCGTCGGGGTGGATCCCGCCGTGTTAGTAACTACTATACGACCCCGGTTCAGAACCACTAGGTATGAGTCAGTCGTACAATCGAGGCCTCATCGAGGACTTCAGCCGCTGGCGGGAGTTCGAGGCGGGGATGTGGGCCTGGATCTTCCATAAGTTCACGGGGTGGGTGCTCATCGGCTACTTGTTCACTCACATCGCCGTGTTGAGTACCGCGATCCCGGCAGCCGACGGCGCGACGATGATGTTCCAGGGATCGGAGACGGACGTGTTCACGGGGACGATCGTCAGCCTCGAAGGGCTGCTGTTAGTGCGTATCCTGGAGGTCGGCCTGCTCGCGGTCGCCGTCTTCCACATGCTCAACGGGACCCGACTCCTCCTCGTCGATCTCGGGGTCGGACTGGAGGCACAGGACAAGAGCTTCTACGCGTCGCTCATCTTGACCGGAGCGATCACCGTCGCGTCCGTTCCGACGTTCATCGCGGGGGCGTTCTGAGATGGCGGAGCGCTACTCCTCGTTCAACTCCGGCGGTCGGATGTGGCTGCTCCAGCGCGTCACGGCGGCGTTCCTGCTCGTCGTGTTGGCGTTCCACTTCTTCCTGCTCCACTTCGTCCACCACGCCGACGAGGTCACGCTCGCAGCTAGTTCAGCGCGGATGGAGCAGCTGAGCTACTACTCGCTGATGGTGTTGTTCCTCGTGACCGCGACGTTCCACGGGGTCAACGGCGTGTACAACGCCCTCGTCAACCAGGGGCTCACCGGCACCAAGCGCACGGTCGTCAAGTGGTCGCTCGTGGCCGCGAGCGTCGTGTTGCTGTTCCAGGGGATTCGGACGGCGAACGCATGGGCGGGCGGCTTCCCGCTTCTCTGAACTATGAGTACGCAGATACCGAAACAGACGGACGAATCGAGCGAAACCGACGTCGACGCGGAGGTCGCTTCGAAGGGCGACGAACGCCGAGACGAGAAGCGACGGCGCGCCGCCGAGGAGCGCGCGCGCCGGCAGGCGGAGGAGGCCGAGAAGGCCGACGACGACGAGGAGACGATCGAGCTGAAGGTGTTCCGGTACGACCCCGAGATCGAGGGGAAACAGGAGCCCCGGTTCGACACGTTCCACGTCCCGTTCACGAAGGGGATGACCGTCCTCGACGCGCTGATGTACTCGCGAGACACGTACGACTCCTCGCTCACGTTCCGGCACTCCTGCCGGCAGGCGGTCTGCGGTTCCGACGCGATGTTCGTCAACGGTGGCCAGAAGCTGGCGTGTAAGACGCAGATCGCCGACCTCGAAGAGCCGATCCGCGTCGAGCCGCTCCCGCACGCCGACGTCCGGAAGGACCTCGTCGTCGACTTGGAGCACTTCTACGACCAGATGGAGTCCGTCGAGCCGTATTTCCAGACGAACGAGTACCCCGACGGCGAACTGGAGGAGCAGCGCCAGACGCGGGAGAACCGCGAGAAGATCAAGATGTCGACCCGGTGTATCTGGTGTAGCGCGTGTATGTCCTCGTGTAACGTCGCCGCCGGCGACAACGAGTACCTCGGCCCCGCCGCGATCAACAAGGCCTACCGGTTCGCGATGGACGAGCGCGAGGGAGAAGACATCAAACAGCAGCGGCTGGAGATCATCGAACAGGAACACGGCGTCTGGCGGTGCCAGACCCAGTTCTCCTGTACCGAGGTGTGCCCGAAGGACATCCCTCTCACCGAGCACATCCAGGAGCTGAAACGCGAGGCCGTCAAGAACAACCTGAAGTTCTGGTGAGCGCGGTGGACACGCTCAAGGGACTCCAAACCTAACGAGATACTATACAACAATGCACGAACACGACGTTATCGTTGTCGGCGCCGGGGGGGCGGGACTCCGGGCGGCGATCGCGGCACAGGAAGCCGGGGCCGACGTGGCCATCGTCTCGAAGCTCCACCCGGTCCGATCGCACACGGGCGCGGCCGAGGGCGGAATCAACGCGGCGCTTCGCGACGCCGACTCGTGGCAGGACCACGCGTACGACACGATGAAGGGGTCCGACTACCTCGGGGACGCCCCGGCGGTCGAGGCCCTCTGTCAGGAGAGCCCGGAAGAGGTCATCCAACTCGAACACTGGGGGATGCCCTTCTCCCGCGAGGAGGACGGGCGCGTCTCCCAGCGACCGTTCGGCGGACTCTCCTTCCCCCGGACCACGTACGCCGGCGCGGAGACCGGCCACCAGATGCTCCACACGATGTACGAGCAGGTGGTCAAACGCGGGATCACGGTGTACGACGAGTGGCACGTGATGGAGCTGGCCGTCACCGACGAGGACGACCCGGCCGACCGGACCTGCCACGGCGTCGTTGCCTACGACATCCAGAGCGGCGAGGTCAGCGGCTTCCGCGCCGAGAACGGCGTCATCCTCGCGACCGGCGGGATGGGGCAGGTGTTCGACCACACCACGAACGCGGTCGCGAACACCGGTGACGGCGTCGCGATGGCGTACCGCGCCGGCGTCCCGATGGAGGACATGGAGTTCATCCAGTTCCACCCGACGACGTTGCCGTCGACGGGCGTCCTCATCTCTGAGGGGGTCCGCGGCGAGGGGGGTATCCTCTACAACGAGGACGGCGAGCGGTTCATGTTCGAGCACGGCTACGCGAACAACGACGGCGAGCTCGCCTCCCGCGACGTGGTCTCGCGCGCCGAGCTCACCGAGGTCAACGAGGGGCGCGGCATCGAGGACGAGTACGTCCACCTCGACATGCGCCACCTCGGCGAGGAGCGCATCCTCGACCGGCTAGAGAACATCCTCCACCTCGCGGAAGACTTCGAGGGCGCCGACGGGCTCACGGAGCCGATGCCGGTCAAGCCCGGGCAGCACTACGCGATGGGCGGCATCGAGACGAACGAGTTCGGCGAGACCGCCATCGGCGGCCTCTACGCCGCCGGTGAGTGCGCCTGCGCATCGGTCCACGGTGCGAACCGGCTCGGCGGCAACGCCTTGCCAGAGCTCATCGTCTTCGGGAAGCGCGCCGGGCGTCACGCCGCCGGCGAGGAGATGGGCGAGGCGGAGATCACGACCGGCAAGGACGGCGACTGGGAAGCCGCGGACTACGAGTTCGACGTCGCAGTCGGCGAGACCGGCGGGCAGGGTCCCGCCGCGGCCGACGGCGGCGCGGTGGCGACGGACCCCGACGGGGTGCTCGAAGCCGAAGTCGAGCGCGCCAAGGCGCGCATCGAGGACCTACTCGCGCGGAAGGGCCGGAACCACGCCGAGATCCGCTCGAAGGTCCAGAAGACGATGACCGCCAACGTCAACGTGTTCCGCGAGGAGGGACGTCTCGAAGAGACGCTCGGCGACCTCCGCGAGGCCCGGGAGTCGTACAAGGACGTGGCCGTCTCGGACCCGTCTCGGACGTTCAACACCGACCTCATCCACACGATGGAGACCCGGAACATCCTCGACATCGCCGAGGCGCTCACGATGGGCGCGCTCGCGCGGAGGGAGTTCCGCGGCGCTCACTGGCGCAAGGAGCGCCAGGAGCGCGACGACGAGAACTGGCTGAAACACACGCTCGTCTCGTGGAACGACGGCGAGCCCGAACTCTGGTACAAGCCGACGATCCTCGAAGGCGAGAACAAGACGTACGAGCCGAAGAGCCGGTCGTACTGAAGTGGGCTTCGACACTATCGATCGGGATCGTTAACGGTCTCCTATCCGTCGTCGGTCGAAATCCGGCGGGGGATCTCGCCAGCGCGACGACGGGAACGCCGACAGCACCGATCGCGTTCGTGTGTATTTCGGGAGCGTTCGGCCTGTAATCGATGAGTGACCCTATTACGACGATCGTTGAATAGGGGGTTTATTATCGTCGAATGCAATGGATCGGATAAGATGTTAGAGACACAGACAGCACCCACGGCGGCACCGGCCCTGCCGCCGGAGTTGCAGTCTCCTCGCGCGAAGCTCGTGTACCTGTATCTGACGACGAACGGCAACGCCACCGTCTCGGAGATGGGCGACTCCCTCGGAATGAAGAAGCTCTCGCTGTACAGCATCCTGAAGACCCTCCGGAAGGAGGGGATGGTCGAGTGCGACGGCGACACCTACGCGTTGAACTGACGGTAGCACACTGAACAGCGGTACTGCTCTCTCGTTCTCGAAGACTCCCTCTCTTGCCAGCGGAGCGTTTACCAGCCCGCGGGACGCAGTGAGGCCGTGGACGCGAATCAGAAAGAGTTCCGAAACCCGTTCGGGATGGACGCGGACTGCGAGAACTGTCCCGAACTGTGCACGTCCCGCGACCGCGTCGTTCACGGCTACGGCGACGTGGGCGGCGAGTTCCTCGTCGTCGGCGCGCGGCCGAGCGACGGCGCCGAGGCCAACGGTGTCCCCTTCACCGGCGCGGGCGCCGGCGAGCGGGTGCAGTCGATCTTCGCCGATCTCGGGTTCGTTCGATCGGCGGCGGACGCGGCGGAACCGGACGTACAGAACGTCTTCTTCACGAACCTGACGCGGTGTCGCCATCCCGATCGCGATCCGACCGACCGGGAGGTAGAGACCTGCGAGCCGTTCCTCAACGCGGAGATCCGGATGATCAACCCGCAGATCATCGTCCCCGTCGGCGAGCGACCGCTCCGCGAGCTCGCGGTCGAGTACACCACCCGGCGCCCGGACTCGTTCGACGTCGACACCGAGCACGCGACGACGATACGCGGACGCGGCTTCGAGCTGGTACCGATGAAGGAGCCGACCGAGATGGCGGACGCCGACGCCGACGCGTTTCGGGAGCACATGCGCGAGAACGTGTTGAGCCGAGACTACCGGCAGACCAAGGGTCGGCAGAGCCGCTGAGCGGGTGGCGGCGACGGGGAGCCGTCGTCAGGCGGGCGAGTCGTCGAACTCCTCCACGTCGTCGATCGCGTCGCCGAGGAGGTCGGTCGTCGCGTCCTCGCTGTCCGCGCCGAACGCGCAGTCGATGAGGATGTGGCCGCCGAGCGTCGCGGGCGAGATCACCTGGTCCGCGCCGGCCCGGCGGAGCTTGTTGACGTTCTCTCGCTGGGTCACCGCCGCGACGATCCGCACGTCGGGGTTGAGCTGTCTGGCGGTGAGTATGGCGAGCGCGTCCCGCGCGTCGTCGTTCGTCGCGACGACGACCGCGCGAGCGCCGTCGATGTTGACCCGTTCGAGCGGGTCGACGTCGCTCGGGTCTGCGGTGAACACCGGAATGTCGCGTTCTCCGAGCCGCCTTGCGGCGGTCTCGTCGGTCGTCACGACCGCGTATTCGGTCCCGTCGCGGGCGTCGAGTTCTTCGAGTATCGGTTCGGTCAGGTCCCCGTAGCCGAGGACGAGGACGTGGTCGTCGAGGAGGTCGATCTGTTTGTCGGTCATTTTTCCGAGCGCCTTGGAGAGTTGCGCCTCGATGGCGGGCGTGAGGAGGACCCCGAGCGCCACCGCGAAGGCGGCGACGTTCATCACGAGCGAGGAGATCGCGAACAGCTGTGCGATGTCCGAGGCCGGGTGGATGTCGCCGTAGCCGACCGTCGAGGCAGTGACGACGGTGAAGTAGAACGCTTCGACGATCGTCTCGATGCCTTCGAACTGGTCTCTGAGGGCGTACGAGCCGACCGTGCCGTAGGAGAGCGCAGTCACGAGCGCCGCGCCCGACGCGAGTTGGGTCGGCGACGGCGAAAACGGCCTATCGAACCGCCGCCGGTTGTACGCCAGCGCGGGCGCCGACAGGACGGAGAGGGCCACCAGCGGGAACGACAGCACCGACGCCTGCATCAGCCCCTGGATCGCGGTCAGGGGCAGCAGCACCGCCGTGGAGTACCAGCCGACGCGGTACCCGTTCCGCAACGCGAACCCGCTACCGAACATCGCGAACCCGGTGATCGTCCCGGTGAACCCGACGGTCTGGCGGACGACACCGGGGACGTGCGGGGAGAGCGGCCCGTCGACGCCGAGGCCGCCGATCTGGGCGAGACCGGCGAGTATCGACAGGATCGCGACCGCGAACGTCAGGACGATCGACGCCCGGACGGTCACCCAATCGCGGGTCAGCTCCATGGAGTGTCGTCGCCGACGGCGAACTTAAACTTCGCGAGCCAGGACGGCGGTCTTCCGAGGATCCGGCGGTCTTCCGATTGGGCCGGCGGGTCTCCCTGGGGGGTGGCGGACAGGCAACTCGTGACGCCCCCGAGGCCGACACACGTTTAAATCCGCCGCCGGTTGAGGGGCGTATGTCTTTGCCGGTCGAGATCGTCTTCGGGATCTACCTCGGCGTCATCACCGGGGTCGTCCCCGCGCTGGTCGCCGGGGTCCTCGGATTCGTGTTCAAGTACGTTACCGACGTGACCATCCCCGGACTCGGGGTGGTCGTGTTATCGCTCGCGATCGCCGGCGTCAACGGCGGACTGCTCGCGCTCAACGACGAAACGATCCGCTCGTCGGAGCGCGCGCCGACGATCCTCACGGCGATCATCGTGGTGTTGATGATCTCGCTGTACGCTCACGCGCAGGGGGACCGCCTCGGCGCCAGCGTCCCGAAGCGAATCTCGCTCAAACAGCTCCGGGATCGGACCCTCTCGACCGACGTGATCGAACTCGTCGGCGGCAGGGGGCGCGTTTCCGTCGAGGTGACCGGCGAGGTGAACGACATGGAGGGGTACCCGCCGCTGCCGGCCGAGACGCGCCGGGCGATCCTCGACGGCGACTGGACGTTCCCGGCTGACCTCCCGCTCGCGGAACTCGAAGCGCGGTTCGCGGAGCGGCTCCAGACCGAACTCGATCTGGCCGACATCGCGGTCCGGATCGACGAGCAGGCTCACGCGACGGTAGCCGCCGCGCCGCCGACCGGAGCGCTCTCGAAACGGGTGCCGGCCGGGAAACGCGCGGTCTCCGTGTCGGCGCTCGTACCGACGGGAATCGCGCGCGGTGACGTGGTCCGCGTGGTCACGGCGGATCTCGACATCGAGGGGGCCGTGCTCGCTGCACGGTCGAGCGGGAATCCCGAACCGGGCGCCGGCGCGGCGCCTGCCCCCGCCCCCGCTTCCGACGCCGGCGACGCTCCGGGTCCGGGCGACGACCTGCGGACCGACGGCGGGGAGGAGGTCGTCTCCGCCCCGCCGGCGGCGACCGCTCCCACGACGACCGGCGGCGAAGGGAGGGTGACGGTCGCCGTCGACCGCTCCGAGGCGACGGAGCTCCTGGGCACCGATCGGGGACGAGTGCTGGTGCTGTCGCGAGGGACCCGCCGCGAGTACGAACTCACCGCGCTGTTGCGGCGGACCGGAAAGCGGTTCCGGAAGGTCTCCGTCGTCGCCGACGGGCCGCTGGACGGCCACACCATCGGCGAGGCCCAGATACGCGAGGCGTACGACGTGGCCGTCCTCGCGGCGCGCCACGAGTCGTGGACGATCGCGCCGAGCGGGTCGCAGTCGCTGTCGGCGGGCGACGAGCTGTTCGTCGTCGGGAGCCGCGACGCGATAGACCGGTTCGCGGAGGTGGCCGCGTGACCGCCGCAGTCGCCGCAGTCGCCGCCGTCGACGTCGGCTTCGCCCGGCCGCGACAGGCCGCGGTCACCCTCGTCACGTTCGCGGTCGTCGCCGCGCTCGTCGCGGGGAGCGCGGCGCTGTCCTACCGCTGGTACTTCCGCACGGAGATCCCCGAGGGCGTGACCGGCTTACTCGGCATCTCCGTCGTCGCGCTGTACCTCAACACGACCTCCCTGGGATCGGTGGCGATCGGCGACAACCCGGCGCTGTTAGCGCCGGAGAGCGTGTTTTTCAACCTCGTCTCGCTCGGCGTGGCGGCGGTGATGGCGCCCGTCGGCCGGTACGCGGGCGACCGGCTCGCGGTCGACGTGTTCGCGCTCTCCGGGGCCAAACAGCTCGAAGGCGAACTGAGCGGGATCGTTCGCGCGGTGGGACGGTTCACGGCGGTGACGCTCCCACCGGTCGAGGAGATCGACGACATGGACACGTACGATCCCGTCTCGACGGAGAAGAAGGCGGAACTCGCGGAGACGACGCTGCTCTTCCCGCGGAAGCTCTCGGAGGAGGACCTCCGACAGCGACTCGTCACCCGGCTCAAAGAGGAGTACGGCGTCGGCTACGTCGACGTCGACCTCGACGCCGACGGGACGGTCGGGTACTTCGCGGTCGGCTCCCGCGCCGCCGGAGTCGGGCCGACGCTCGCGCCCGGATCCGCGGCGATCGCGGTAGCCGCGGACCCGCCGAACAACGCGACCGTCGGTGACACGATCCAGCTCTGGCGGGACGATCCGGAGCCGAAACGCGTCGCGACCGGCGAGCTACGGGGGGTCGCCGGCGACGCCGTCACGGTCGCGCTCGACGAGTCGGACGCCGAACGCCTCACCGACGAGACCGGATACCGGATCGTGACGCTTCCCGCGGAGGCCCAGGCGGACCGGGAGTTCGCTTCCCTGCTGCGGAACGCGGACGAGACGATGGCGACTGTGACCGTCGAGGCGGGCAGCGACCTCGACGGGGGCACCGTCGGCGACGTCGACACCGTCGTCGCCGCGGTCCGACCGACGGAGGGATCCGTCCAGCCGATCCCGCCGCGTGCGTACACGTTCGACGCAGGCGACCTCGTGTATCTCGTCGGGCGCCCCGACGCGATCCGGCGGTTCGAGGCGGCCGCCGCGAGGGGCCCCGAGGAGGAATCCCCGGGAGAGACGCCGCCCCCGAGAGACGACGATATCGAGGCGGCAGACGCCGCCGACGCCTCCGCCGACGACGCCTCCGCTACCGACGCCTCCGCCACTGACGCCTCCGCTACCGACGCCTCCGCCACTGACGCCTCCGCTACCGACGCCTCCGCTACCGACGCCTCCGCCGACGACGCAGCGGAAACCGAGTCCGACGTCTCCGAGGACGCGGACGGGACGCAACGCTCTTGAGTCGTCCGGGCGGGGATCCGCGTATGGAGTGGAAGCTGTTCGCCGACCTCGCAGAGATCGCCGGCGGTCGCGAGATCGACGTGGCGGCGGGGCCGGGCGACACGGTCGGCGACGCGCTCGACGCGCTCATGGAGTCCCACCCGGACCTCCGCGACCGGGTGCTCGACGACGGCGACGTCGCCGACCACATCAACGTCCTCCGGAACGGACAGAACGTCCGTCACGACGGCGGCATGGACGCGGTTCTCGAAGCGGGCGACGAACTGGCACTGTTCCCGCCCGTGAGCGGGGGCGCCGCCGGTCAGTGGCGCGGACGGTGAATCTGTCCGGAGATCGGACCGTAAATCGGTCGTTTCAAACGGTCGCGCGTCTCACCGTCCGCTATGAGCGATAGCGATGACGGCGGTGGGAGCGAAGGACCCGAATCCGACGCCGACGGTGAGGCCGGCCACGAACCGGACCACGCCGGCGGCGACCCACCGCGCGAGGAGTTCCACGAGGACCCGGTCGGACACACCCGCGCGACCGCCGACATGACGGTCGGGCAGTTAGTCGAGGGGTACGGCGACGCCGGGATCGGCGCGGCGTCGGTCAACGAGGCGGGCGACGTGCTCGCGGAGATGTTTGCGAACGACGACTGCACCGTGTTCCTCTCGCTGGCGGGCGCGATGGTGCCCGCGGGGATGCGCCGGATCGTCTCCGACCTCATCCGCGACGGCTACGTCGACGCCGTCGTGACGACGGGCGCGAACCTCACCCACGACGCCATCGAGGCGATCGGCGGGAAACACCACCACGGTCGAACCCACGATCCGGAGAAGACGGCCCGCGAGCACGACGAGGGGCTCCGCGACGAGGGCGTTGACCGCATCTACAACGTCTACCTGCCCCAAGAGCATTTCACCGCCTTCGAGGGCCACCTGCGCGCGGAGGTGTTCCCGGAGTTGGAGGGAGGCGACCCCGTCTCGATCGCCGACCTCACGCGCGAACTCGGGCGCGCCAACGCCGCGGTCAACGAGCGCGACGACGTGGCCGAGGACCCCGGCGTCGCCGCCGCGGCCTACGACTGCGACGTGCCCGTCTACTGTCCCGCCGTGCAGGACTCCGTCTTGGGGCTGCAGGCGTGGATGTACGCCCAGACCGCGGAGTTCACGCTCGACGCCTTGGACGACATGACGGAACTGACCGACCTCGCGTTCGAGGCCGACGACGCCGGCTGCCTGCTCGTCGGCGGCGGCGTCCCGAAGAACTTCACGCTCCAGACGATGCTCGTCACGCCCCGCGCCTACGACTACGCGGTCCAGATCACGATGGACCCCGAGGCGACCGGCGGGCTCTCCGGCGCCACCCTCGAAGAGGCCCGATCGTGGGGGAAACTGGAGAAGGACGCGCGCAACGCCTCCGTCTACGGCGACGCGACCGTCATGCTCCCGATGCTGATCGCCGCCGCCCGCGAGCGCGTGGAGTAGCGCTCCGAGCGCGGTGCGTCAAGATATCTGAGGAGTAGCGGATGAAATCCCGCGGGGACGATGGCTATTTATCTATCACTGTGCGGTGGCACGTGACTCTGAGCGCCCGTCGGGCGCGAAGCGCGCGCGAGGTTGGGGAGGCGCGAGGTCGGGCGTGAGGCCAGGGAGGTGCGAGGTCGGGCGTGAGGCCAGGGAGGTGCGAGGTCGGGGAGGCGTGCGGTGCAGGACGGCTAGGAATGCGTGAGACGCAGGACGGCTGGTGCTTCGAAGTCCGTCACCACCGATCCGTCTCCACCGATTGCTTTTAAACGACTATCACACTCTTTCGCCGCGACACGAACGAGCCAGCCGAGTCCACGCGGTGCCGAAGTGTAATTACATGTAATTAGATTTTTCAGGACGGAGCGTGTGCTCCGTTGTAATGAGCGATTACACCACTATCTCGCTGCGGAAGGAGTTCGTCGCGGACGTCGAGGAGTACATCGAGGAGGAGCCGTTCGGCTCGGTCAAGGAGTTCGTGAAACACGTGGTCGTCCAGGAGATGGAGTCGGACGACGAGATCAGCGAGGCGGAGGCCCGGCGGATCGGCCAGAAGCTTCGGGACCTGGGGTATATGGAGTGACCCGAACCGCCGAAAACCCCGCCGTCGAGCTACCGGTGCGGCTCTCCCGGGCGGACCTGATACTCGCCTGTATGCCGCTGCTGTTCGCGGGCGGCTACGCCGTCGGGACGGCGGCGTTCGACGCGTGGCCGGCTGCCACCGCGGTCGCCGCGGTCGCCGGCTGTCTCCCGATGGTCGACGGGCTGTTCCGGAACCCGCCGCAGGCCGAGTAGGGACCCGTCGCCGGCGGGAGCTACGGCGAATGTCGGCTCCGCTCGGCGCCGGTCAGTCAGACGCTCTCCGATTCGACGCCTTCCGGTTCGACGTCTTCCGGCTCGACGCCCGCCGTCTCACGCCTCTCCAGTCCGACCGCCTCCGCCAACAGCGCGTGCGAGTCGAGTGCGTCCCCGTGGTCGGGCACCGCGTGCTGGATCATCACCTCGTCGGCGCCGACGCGGTCGGCGAGCTGTTCGAGCAGGCCCGAGACCGTCTCCGGACTCCCGGAGATCGCTCGCGGCCACTCGCCGGGATCGAGCGTCGCGGGCGTCGGCTCGGGGGTGCCGCCGAGCTCCGCGATCGACTCCTCGATCGAGGGGATCGCTCCGACCACGCCGCGCTGCATCCGTTTAAATGTCGCCTCCGCGGGCGCTCGGCGCCGCGCCGCTGCCGCGTCCGTCTCGGCGGCGACCGCGTTGACCGCGACCATCCCGTACGGCTCCTCGGGGCCGTCGCCGATCTCCGTGGGCTCGAACTGCTCGCGGTAGGTTTCGAAGGCGCGCTCTGCGAGCCCCGGTCGGATGAACGCCGCGAAACAGAACCGAGCGCCGAGCGCGCCGGCGATCGCCGCGCTCGACGGACTGGAGCCGAGCACCCATGGGACCGGCGGCTCCGCGCCGGAGCCCGGGACCGACAGGTCGGCG
>Ga0207720_100800_pt1 | contig 15762 bp, 17 predicted proteins | sample A23P2SouthBayCA_2_FD_187751 | JGI IMG/M metagenome (GOLD analysis project Ga0207720, IMG submission 187751) | Aerobic enrichment media microbial communities from Eden Landing Ponds, California, USA - A23 E3 (2) (SPAdes) | ecosystem: Environmental > Aquatic > Marine > Unclassified | place...
CCCTCGCCCCGTCGTTTTCCCGTCCGTTTTCGCAACCGTCAACCGGCGCGATTGTCACGGTCCGCGTAGATGGAGGTCCTCGTCCGGCTGTCGGTGCTGCTCGCGCTGCTGCTCGCGGGGACGGGACTCCGCCGCGTCGGCGTCCTCGACGCGGACCGCACGGAGCTTCTCAACCAGACCGCGTACTACGTCGCGCTCCCGGCGCTCGTGTTCGTCGCGACCTACGACCAGTCGATCGGCGACGTCGTCTCGTGGGAGCTGTTCGTCGCCGTGCTCGCCGCGCTCTTCGGTACGGCGCTCGTCGCGTTCATCGTCCACCGGAACCGGTCGCCGAGCGCGCGCCGCAGCGTCGCGATCGTCCAGTCGTATCACTCGAACCTGGGCTACCTCGGCGTCCCGCTCGTCGCGGCGACGTTCGACGCCGAGGTGACCGCGATCGCGAGCGTCGTCTTGGGGATCGGCTCGCTGACGCAGGTGCCGCTGACGGTGATCCTGTTGGTGTCGATGAACGGGACGAACGCCGAGGGCGCGCTGGGGAGACACCTCAGGTCGCTCGCTGGCAACCCCGTCCTCATCGCGCTCGTCACGGGCATGACGATCGGCTGGTTCGAACTCGGCGTGCCGACCGCGGCCGCGACGGCGCTCGACTGGGTCGGGTCGCTGGCACTGCCGCTCGCGCTGCTGTGCGTCGGCGCCACGCTGCAGGTCGACTCCTCGACGATCGACCGCGGAGCGACGGCCTCGGTGGTCGCGCTCAAGGTGGCGTGTATGCCCGCCATCGCGTGGGGCGTCCTCGCGCTGCTCGGCGTCGACGCCGCGACGTTCACCGCGGGAGTGGTGATGCTCGGGACGCCGACGGCGGTGTCGACGTACGTGTTCGCGACCGAACTCGGCGGCGACGCCGAGTTCGCCTCGCTGAACGTGTTCGTCACGACGGTCGCGTCGGTCGCGTCGCTGACGCTCCTGATCGAGTTGGTCGGGTCGGCGGTGTAGGCGGCCGGCGGTGTAAGCGGCCGGCGGTGTAGGCGGTCGCGGCGAGTGAGTGAGCGAGCGGAAGCGACTCGGAGAACGAGAAGGGAAGGGCTCGGGTGTGGCGGCGGAGCGAAGCGGATCGGGATCTGTGCCGAGAGCGGGATCGGTGCCCGAGAGTCAGGCCGGCAGGGTGTCGATCCCGTTGATTTCGACGTAGCCGTACCCGCACTCGGGGCAGCGCCACTTCGTCTTCTCGCCGAGGTGGAGCGTCATCGCCGCGGTCCGGTAGAACGACTGCGTCTCTCCGCACGAGGGGCAGTCCACGTCCTTTTCGAGCGCCATGTGCCCGGATCCGTCCGGCGCGGTTTTGAAGCTACTGATCTCCCGGTTGTGCGGGGGTGGAGAACGGTCGATAGTTGTCTGCGGCGACCTGGTTAACCATTTATAAGGGGTCGCTGACGGATCGACGGTGAACTCTTCCAAAGCGCCAGCCTCGTCGGCCATTGCCGTCTGGGTTGCCCTCGATCTCGATCGATGCGACTCGCTCCTCGTTTGGCAGGTCGGTCACGATGTTGTAACTGAATGCGATTTTGAGCGTAGTGGTCTGGTTAGAGAGCTTCTCCAAGGCCTAGAAACCGGAATTATGTGTGAGCAAAGCTTTTTGCTATAACCAATTATACTCTAACTATAGGATGAACTGGGAAAGTGAGCGAGACATGGCGAAAGACGTCGAGGAGAACGCCGAACTGTATAAGGCGCTCGCCGACGGCGGCGAGAAAGACGACGACTCGGAATAGCTCAGCGGTATTCTTCCGGAAGGACATCGGTGAAGAATCGGTGCCAGACGTCGTACAATTCGTCTGTCTCGTAGAGCGTGTCGAGGTGTACTGGCGGTATATTCTTCCGAACTTCGTGAGACTCATCTCGAGCTCGCACAACACGTTCGGCCGGCCACCCGCCCGGTTCGATCCCGTTGTCTCGCAAGATTTTTCGGAGGAGTGCGATGGCAGTTCGATGGTTTGCGTCGTCGAAGAAATGCTTCCCGACGACCGCATGCATCCAGAGCGCGCACTGTTCGATTAGTGGGCGGTCCGTGGGAAATTCATCGAGAACACGTCGAAGGTCACCGTTTCGGACTCTCCAGATATCACGGCGCTGTTCAACGAATGACGCATCGTGCGGGTTGTCGTAGTGGTGTTGATCGCTCTTTAAGAACTCTGTGTTCCGGAATTTGAAGTTCTCCGCTTCGATCGACGACAGATCCGTGATGCGCGGGTCGGGTGGATCTGTCGGCGAACTCATCGTATCGAAGTAACCCACTCCGAAGGGTTAATTTATCATGATCCTCGCCCTCTCGGGGCCATCGGCGACTGCTCGCACGCGATGTTGGCACTAGGGTGCTGTCTGTTCTCTCCGAGCGTGACAGCTAAGCGAAGTGTTGTGAGATTCTCAATACAGTTCCGTCCTGTAGTGTCGTTGAACTCTCGAGTTGTGGTCTGATTGCCGGCGCTACTCTTTCAGCACAGCCTCAACTTCGTTATCGAATGCTTCTGTCCGCAACGGATTCAGAGTGGTAGTGATCAATCATAAATAGCTCTCGCCGCAGTCGCTATTTCTCGTCGACGTGGCGGACCTCGCTGGCGACGCCGCGCGTCGAGTCGACCATCTCCGGGCCGGACATCTCGGCGCGACCGACCGCGAACGCCTTCGGCCCCTCGATCACGACCTCGTCGCCGACGCGGATGTCGTCGTCCGCGTCCACGACGCCGGGCGCCAGGACGGAGCCGTGCGGGACGAACGGGTCGATCTGGACCCGCTTAGTGGGGGCGTCGCTCTCGACCCAGCGGCGCGCGCCGGCGAGGGTAAAGGAGAGGGTGCCGTACTGCGGGACCATCGTCGCGAGCTGTTCGCCCGGCTCGCCCTCGCGGCCGGCGTCGGGGTCGTCGCCCCACACCTGTAGCTTCGGGTAGCGGCCGGTCGTCCGGATATCGGCCTCGCCCGGGCCGCCGAACAGGTCGTCGCCGGCGCCGTCGCCGAGCAGGTAGTCCGCGATGGCGCGGACCGTGTTGTGCTCGCGCTCGCGCTTGCTGTAGGCGGGCTCGCCCTGCAGGGTCGCGTTCAGCTCCCCGAGCGACTCGTCGCTCGTCGGGTGGCCGACGCAGGTGTACTCGAAGGGGACGTCGATCACGGGGTCGCGCTCGACGCGCTCACAGATCTCGCGGTAGCCGTGGTCGGGGACGTGCGCGATCACCCGCGAGTAGTCGTTCCGCTCTAGGTACCGCCGCAGCACCTCGCTCACGAAGCCGATCTCGTCCTCGCTCCAGTCGCCGGTGACGACCGCGTCGTAGTGCTGTGCGGGGTAGGTGGTCTCCAGTTCCTGGGGCACCACGCCGATCGGCGAGGTCATCGAGACGGTGTGGCCGCGCCACTGGATCGCGTCGTGAAACTGCCCGTGGCTCTGCGAGTCGCTGTACGGCTTCGTGGCCGAGCAGGGCACGAGGACGAGCGGCTGGTCGGTGAACCGGTTCCGGTACCGGCTCGTGACGCGGTCGGCGAACCGCCGGATCTCGACGCGATCGAGCGTCTCCGCGGTCGCCGCGGTCACCTCGGCGTCGCGCATGAGGGGGGTCCGTTCTTCGAGGTATCCCCACTGGTCGTCGAACTCGCGGAACGCCGCCGTGAGCCACTGATCGTGGCGTGTCTGTCCCTCGATGTAATCCCGGAGGCGCCCCGCCCGGATGCGCTCGCGGACCCGCCGGAGTTCGGCGCGGAGGGCGTTGACGTTGTGCTCGGCGCAGTCGGCCCGGGTGAACTCCTCGCGGGACTGTGCACAAGCAGGGCAGGCGCACGGCAACTCGTCGAGGTCCTCCAAGAAGTGCTCGGCGTCGGCGGTGAGATACATCCCCTCCGTCCCCTTCGTCCGCGCGAGCGTCGCGTCCACGAGGTCGACGCCGGCGTACGCGAGGAGCGCGACGTTGAGCGGCGTGGCGACGCCCGACAGCAGCAGGGCGGTGTCGGCCGGGAGGGCATCTTTCGCCGCCACGACCGCGTCGCGGAACGCCTCGCCGTGGCCGACGAACCCGGAGGCGTCGGCGAGGACGTACGCGTCGGCGCCCACGTCGCGCGCGCTCTCGCTGTCGACGACCGCGGCGGCGGGGTAGTTGACGTCGGGGTGATCGACCGCGAACGACTCGCGGACCTCCTCGCGGGTGCCCGCGGGGAACGCGCGGTGCGGCAGGACGGTGAGCGAGGCCTCGTCGCCGTCGGGCACCTCGCGGGCGCCGGCCCAGAGGCTGCCCGCGTCCTCCAAGAAGGGGTCCGCGAGCGCCGGCGTCGTCACCGAGTCGGAGAGGCGGAGCTCCCCGAGCCGGGCGGCGCCGTCGCGCTCGTGGACCTCGAAGTAGTCGGTCATACTCCCTCTCGCGGGGGGACGGTCAATTCTCTTGTGTTCCGTCGTCGCGGGGCGGACCGGAGAGAACGGTGCAGGGCTCTCGTTCGACCGCTCCGATCCTCACCGTCGATACTCGCGTACGAAGCGTTTTATTCGGTCCCTCCGTCGGCGGAGGGGATGGCAGGACGGTACGACACGCGAGACACGAACGAGGGGCGACTCCAGGAACTGCTCGTGACGCTCGGGGTGGTCGATCCCGGTCACGTCTCCGAGGATCCGGAGGGCGGAGTCGCCCGGGCGGCGGCCGCGCTGTTCGTCTCGCTTTCGGGGTTCGCCTTACTGATCCCGAACGTGACCCCGCTGGTCTCGGGCGGCGAACCGCCGATCGGGATCGTCCTCTCGGTGCTGGGAACCGTGCTCTCGGTCGCGCTGATACTCGTCGGCGCGCTCCTGTACCGGAGCACGTTCACGACGCGAAACGCGGTTCGGATCGCGGTCTGGAGCCTGTTCGGGATCGTCGTGCTCGGTGCGATCATGCTCGGGGTCATCAGGTATCAGTCGCAGCTCGGGACGCCGATGGTCGCGCCCACGTTCACGATTGCGAAGGTGCTCGCGATCGGGGCGGTTGCACACGTGATCATCGGCGTCTACGACGCCCGGCGGGTCCGCGCCCAACAGCTCGCCAAGGAACAGCGCCGAGTCTCCGTGCTGAACCGGATGATCAGACACAACCTCCGCAACGAGACGACGGTGCTCGGCGGCCACGCGTCGCTCATCGCCGAGGGCGTCGACGATCCGGAGCTCCGCGACTCGGCCGAGGCGGTGGCGAAGAGCGCCGGCGTGATCGGCGGGCTCGCGGAGGACGCGAAGCGCCTGCAGGCGGCCTTCGAGCGCCGCCCCGACGAGCGCGAGTCGGTTCCGGTCGAACCGCTGCTGGAGGACGCCGCCGAGGCCGCCCGCGAGGCCGGCGCCGAGACCGTCGCGGTCGACGCCGAGTCCTGCGCCGCGCTGGCCGACGACCGACTCGCGACCGCGGTCGAGGAACTCGCGACGAACGCGCCCGAACACGGCGCGAGCGCGGTCGAGCTGTCGGCCCGCGAGGTCGACGGCGACGTCGAGATCACCGTCGCCGACGACGGCCCCGGGATCCACGAGTCCGAGAGCCGGGTGATCACCGGGCGAGACCCGGAGACCCAACTGGAGCACGGGAGCGGGCTCGGGCTCTGGATCGTTCGGGCGACCGCCGACGCGTTCGACGGGTGGCTGTCGATCGAGACGACGCGAGCGGCCGACGAGGGCGCGAGCGACGACGAGAGCGGGACAACGGTGACGATGGGGATCCCGGCGGCGTGACGGCTCCATAGGGGATACAACGGGCTGTGACGGCGCACCGAGAGCGATGAGAAGGGGGGAGAGGAAGGTAGACGTGGGCGGATCGAGGGGCGAGCCGACGAGAACGGACGGGTAGCTGTCCCTCTCGCCTGCGAAATCCCGAGAGGACACGGAGTTCGCCGTTGGGCGCGGTATCCCCATGTGACCATTTATATCCCAATCGCGCGTAGGCTCACCCATGCCTGAAGAAGTCCTCTTCGAGTCGGAGAGCCGTCGAACCCGCGAGGAGATCGCCGCGTACCTCCGGACCGTCGCGGACTCGCTGGAGTCCGGCGACGCGATCACCCTGCGGGAGGGCGAGCAGTCCGTGACGATGGATCCGCCGGCGCAGCCGGCGTTCGAGGTAAAAGCCGAGCGCGAGGGACCGGTCGACAGGCCGGGGGAGTTCAGCGTCGAGTTCGAGTTGGAGTGGGACGAGGAGACCGACGGGGCCGACGGTGGCAAAAACGGGGAGTTGGAGATCGAGTAGGGGTATCTCTCGCTACGAGACTTTCCCGGGGAGGGCGCCTCCCGCTACGGGGCTTTCCCGGGGACCTCGACGAACGCGTCTCGCGCCGAGAGGTGATCGAGGGTGTCGTCGACGTGGCCCCGGACCTCCTCCATCCGGTCGATAAGCTCCTCGTACTCCTCGGTGTCGGTCGTGTCGGCGGCCTCCAGCGCGGCCTTCTTCGACGCCAGCGCGAAGAACTTCTGGCTGTGCTCGTCGAACTTGGCGCGCTGGAGGAGCACCTCAACGAGCGTGAGGAGGTCCTCCTTCGTGACGGGTTTCGTCTTGTAGTCGTCGAACGGCATCTCGACGATGTCGACGTCGGGCTCGACCGCGGTCAACATCGCGATGCGCGCGTCGTACCCCTCCCCGCGGATCGCCTCCAGAACCTCGTGACCCGACATGTTCGGCATCCGCCGGTCGAGGAGGACCACATCGACCGATTCGTCCATCAGCGAGAGGGCCTCCTCCCCGCCGGTGGCGATACGCACCTCGTAGGCCGCGTCGAGGTACACCCGGTACAGCTCGGCGAGGTCGGGCTCGTCGTCGACCGCGAGGACCGTGGGCTGCGACTCGTCGTCGCTCATACTCCCGTGACCGCGGCCCGTTGATCGTCCGCTCGGAGCCCCGGACCGTCGCGGCCGACCGCTGTTCGTGCGCTCATGACCGGAGTTACACACGGTACTAGATAAAAGATTGACCCATGGATATCAGAACTGATACTGAGTGGCGATCGACGACCGAGCAGTCCGCGTTCACCCGACGGGGATGGGCGTCGCGGTCGGGCCGTGAGACCGCCGTGACCCAAAGGCACATTTACGCGCGCTTCTTACCCGGAGCCAACGAATGTCTCATAGCCCCTCACTGCCCGACCGCCCCCGTCTGGAGCTCGATCCGGAGATGAGCGAGACGGAGCGGCTCGAGGCGATCCGCCAGCATTACCAACGGATACTGCAGGTGAACAACGAACTCGAGGACCGTCTCGACGACGCCCAAGACCGGCGCGGCGAGCTGAAGACGGACGTCGACGAGCTGAAGCGGGAGAACGAGGTGCTGAAGACCTCCTCGCTGTACATCGCCTCCGTCGAGGAGATCACGGATGACGGCGTCGTGATCAAACAGCACGGCAACAATCAGGAGGTGCTGACGCAGGCGTCCACGGCGCTGGAGTCCGACCTCCGGCCGGGCGACCGCGTCGCGATCAACGACTCGTTCGCGGTCCAGCAGGTGCTCGACGACGAGACCGATTCCCGGGCGCAGGCGATGGAGGTCACCGAGTCGCCCGACGTGGAGTACGCCGACATCGGCGGGATCGACGAGCAGATTCGCGAGGTCCGCGAGGCCGTCGAGGACCCGCTCGAAGACCCCGAGCAGTTCGAGGCGGTCGGCGTCGAGCCGCCGAGCGGCGTCCTCCTCCACGGCCCGCCGGGGACGGGCAAGACGATGCTGGCGAAGGCGGTCGCCAACGAGTCCGACGCGACCTTCATCAAGATGGCCGGCTCCGAACTCGTCCGGAAGTTCATCGGCGAGGGCTCCCGGCTCGTCCGGGACCTGTTCGAACTCGCCGCCGAGCGCGAGCCGGCCGTCATCTTCATCGACGAGATCGACGCCGTCGCCGCCAAGCGGACGGACTCGAAGACCTCGGGCGACGCCGAGGTCCAGCGCACGATGATGCAGCTCCTCTCCGAGATGGACGGCTTCGACGACCGCGGCGAGATCCGGATCATGGCCGCCACCAACCGCTTCGACATGCTCGACGAGGCGATCCTCCGTCCCGGTCGCTTCGACCGGCTCATCGAGGTGCCCGAACCCGGACCCGAGGGCCGAGAGCGCATCCTGGAGATCCACACGCAGGACATGAACGTCGCCGAGGGCACCGACGTGGGCGCGGTCGCCCGCGAACTCGAGGGGTACAGCGGCGCCGACATCGCCTCCCTGGCGACCGAAGCGGGGATGTTCGCGATCCGCGACGGGCGCACCGAGGTCACGCAGGCGGACTTCGAGGCGGCCCGCGAGAAACTGCAGGACGCCGAGCAGACCGAAGAACAGGTCATCAACTACCAGTACTAGACGTACTAGGCGTTTTGAACGCTGTGCGTTTTTGAGTTCTGTGGGGCTTCTGACCGTGGATCGGCGGTGAACTCCCCCAAATCCCCAGTCGTTCGCTTATAAGTCACAGAGACCAGATCGGTGGTGAACCCACCCTCCCCCCTTCGAGTCCCACCCGACCGCCCCGCACAGCACCTCACGCCTCCCCAGCCTCGTCAGTCGCCGTCGCTTCGCTCCGGCGACTGATTCCAGCGAGGAACCGAAGGTCCCTCTGGCAGCCGGCGCGCAGCGCCGGCGACCTCGCGCGTGCACCTCGCGCCCGAGGGGCGCTCGGAGGCACGCGCCACCGCAGTCGTTCAAATAACTGATAGCGATAAGTCTCGGAAGTACGACCGCTTCGTAACCCCTTACCTGTCGGGCCGTCGATTCCCCGCCAATGAACACCATCCACGTCGCCGGCGGCGTCGGCGTCGCCGACACGGCGATGGCCTCCTACGACGCCGCGCTCGCGGACGCGAACCTCCACAACTACAACCTCGTGGCGGTCTCCTCGGTCGTCCCCGCCGAGGCGACGGTCGAGGCGGTCGCGGAGGCGCCGGATCTCGGTCCCGCCGGCAACCGACTCACCGTCGTCGAGGCGCGCCGGACCGTCGGGCCCGGCGACGCGGTCGACTTCCGCGAGGGCGGTCGCGCCGGCGCCGAAGACGCCGGATCGAAGCGAGCGCCACGCCGTCATCCGGACGTGGCGGCCGGGCTCGGCTGGGCCACCGGCCCGGGTCCCGGCCTCTTCTACGAGGTGACCGGCGAGGACCCCGACGGCGTGCGCGATCGGATCGAGGCGGGACTCGACGCCGGCAGCGACCTCCGCGACTGGGAGCTTCCGGACCGCGAGGTCCGCGTCGAGACGGCGGCTGCGACGCCCGACAGATACACGACAGCGGTCGTTATCGCGGCGTACGGCGAGTCGGAACCGATCCTGTAGACGGTCCGACTCGGTCCACCACGGGATTCGCCCCCGCCGACGCCTTTTTGAGTGGGCTCCGCGTATCGGAGGTGTCTTCGATGAACGGCAATAACCCGTACGCCGGTGCACCGGGTGTGACGAACGCGGGCGAGCCCGCGGCCGTCGACCTCTCTCCGGACCAAGAACGGCGCCTCCGGCGCGCGGTCGCCGGAATCGTCTCGCGAACCGAGTCGTATCTCCCGGACAGCTACGCCGTCGGCTCCGAGCTGTCGGTCGGCGCGAACGGGCCGCAGGCGACCGTCGCCGTCAACCCGCCCGCGGGCCACCCGGTCTCGGCCGGGTTCACGCCGGACCCCGACGAACTGGAGGCCGGCATCGCCGACGCCGACACCGACGAGGTCGCGCGCGGGCTGGCCGCCAGCGCCGCGATGCAGGTGATGGACGCGGTCGGCGACGTGACGCCGACCGCGAAGTGAGTTCGGGCTCCTCCGTCGGCTTCCGTTCGTCGACTGCGCCTCCCGAGCCGTCCCGTTCTCCCGCCGATTCCGGCGGCGCGACCGTTCCCGTCACTCGCCCGTCGATCCCGGATATCTCCTCGAACCCCTCCTCGCCGAGTTCGGCGTCTGTTGTCGCCGCTACCAGCGCTGGTGGACGTGCTCGCGGACGAACTCGTCGTACACGTCGGCGACGGCGCCGCGGTCGGCATCGCCGAGCGGCGCGAGGTCGCTGACGGCCGCGTTCGACCGAACGTGTTCCGGCGTCGTCGAGCCCGGAATCACCGTCGAGACGGCGTCGTGGTCGAGGATCCACCGCAGCGAGAGCTGCGGGAGCGAGAGGGCGTCGCCGGTCGCCTCGGTCGGGTCGTCGGCGACGGCGTCGGCCCGCTCGGCGAGCGCGTCGGCGGCGTCGAGGCCGACCTCGTAGGGGAGACCGGCGAACGTCTCGCCCACGTCGAACGCGTCGCCCTCGCGGTTGTAGTTGCGGTGGTCGTCCTCGGGGAAGTCGGTGTCCCGCGAGAGCGCGCCGGTCAGCAGCCCGGAGGCGAGCGGCACGCGGCAGATCACGCCCACGTCGCGTGCGGCGGCCTCGTCGAGGAACAGTTCGGCGGGGCGCTGGCGGAAGGGGTTGAAGATGATCTGGACCGTCTCGACGCCGGGGTACGCGATCGCTTTGAGCCCCTCCTCGACGCGCTCGACGCTGACGCCGTAGTTCGCGATTTTCCCCTCGCCGGCGAGCGCGTCGAGCGCGTCGAACGTCTCCGGCCGGTAGTACGCGTCCGTCGGCGGGCAGTGAAGCTGGAGGAGATCCAGCGTCTCCACGCCGAGGTTCTCGCGCGACCGATTCACGAACCGCCGGAGGTTCGCCTCGTCGTACCTGTCGGCGACGTGGGGATCGAGCCGACGTCCGGCCTTCGTGGCGACCGTCACATCGTCGCTCGCGATGTCGTCTTCGAGCACGTCGCCGAGGATCCGTTCGGAGCGCCCGTCGCCGTACACGTCGGCGGTATCGAAGAAGTCGATCCCGGCGTCGCGGGCGGCCTCGACCGCCGCGACCGCCTCGGACTCGCTCACGTCGCCCCAGTCGCCTCCGATCTGCCACGCGCCGTAGCCGACCTCGCTGACCGCGCCGACGTCGCCGAGCGTTCTGTGGTTCATGTTCACGTCCTACTGATCGGGGCGGTGGCAAGGGCGTTCCGGAGGCGGAACCGGGAGCGCGTTTCGGCCCGCAGTCACGGGAGCTAAACCGCTCGACGCCGTCTCTCGTCATATATGCAGTTCTGTGACGACTGCGGCTCGATGATGGTCTCTCGCGACGGGGAGATGGTGTGTCAGAACGACGACTGCGGCGGCACCGCCGAGCGCGACGAGGCGCTCGCCGCCGACTTCGAGTCGACGACCGAACAGACCGACGAGGAGGTGATCGAGACGGAAGAGGGCGCGAACTTCGAGGGGAAGCCGACCGCGAACGACGTCGTCTGCGACGAGTGCGGCCACGGCGAGGCGTGGTACACGATCAAACAGACCGGCGCCGCCGACGAACCTCCGACGCGGTTCTTTAAATGCAAAGAGTGCGGCCACCGGTGGCGCGGGTACAACTGATCGGGTCCGTTGGAACTCGTTTTTTCCGCGGCGATACGTGTCGGGTTCGCTTCACGGCTGACGCCACGGGCTTCCTCCTTGTTACCCCGTGATTCCGCCGATCGATCGACATCTCGGACGGGCCGTCGCACTCGGGGCTACTCGCCGGTTGGTGTGTCGCGCTGCCGTCGGAACGTCGGATACGCGATCGATGGCTCGATCTGAACTCGGCCATTCGTCGAGCGGTCCCACCACACCATCACCCCGATCCCGACCGTTACCGCCACGAGAGAGGCGATGACTACCTCTACGGGAAGAGTGAGCGATTCCGTGACCGTCCCTGCGGCGGTCAGTTCGACGAGGCTCGCCGATTGCGGGTTGATACCCACGATCACCCACGTCATATTTATCCCGAAGTGAATGCCGACGGGGACGGACAGATCGCCGGTGAGGACGTATCCGATACCGAGGAGCACCGCGAATCCGGCGGCCATGAGCCCGAATACGGTCCCTCGGCCGCTGTGCGTCACGTAGAAGACGAGCGAGGCGACCGCCACACCGACCCCCGCGGCCGCGAACCGCGGTACGGACGACACCCCTTCGAACCCTTCTACGATATTCGTGATAATGTGTCCGCGGACGAACAGCTCCTCGGGAACGAGATAGAGCAACTGGAAGCCCGCAGCGGCGATAACGAGCACCGGCCATACCAAGACGCCGCCGGTCATCCGGAGACCGCTGATTTCGATGTGGCCACCGAGGACGCCGACCGCGACGCCGCTGGCCGCGATGCCGATTCCGAGTATGCTCCCGCCTGCGAGGCCGCGCCACCACCCGCGAGTGAGATCGAGCCCCAGATCGGTGACCGCGCGCCGATCCAAGAACAGGCTCGCGAGAACGACACCGCCGCCGATTCCGATGGCCTGTGGCGCCACCGATACGAGGGTGTTGATCGCTTCGGCGACGGGTCGGCCACTCGGCAGCGGTTCGGGACTGACTCCGCTACCGATCCCGGCGAAGAGGAAGATCAGGGCGAAACCGACGGGGAGCCGGACAGGTACTCGGGCGCGGTGTTCAGTCTCGTTCCAAAACAGCCGCAGTGGCCGCTTCAACCGTCCGTTCGAGTCTCGAAGTATCCGGGGCATTATGGATCTCTGTTGGCATTTCAATTCTTATATTTTCGGAGAGTATGCAGGATGGTTTCCATACAATTTCCAGATACTGTGTCTCTTCAGATAATTCGCAGGGGGCGTTCGGTCAAAGCAAAACTTCGGTGTTGGAGAGGAGGTCCCGCTTCGCTCGTCTGGCTTCCGGTCCCTCCGGAACGATACCGCGCGTCGACGCCTCGTCGTCGAACCGATCCGGGTCCGGAGAGAGGGAGTCGAGCACCTCCGCGAACGTCGGCCCCCGTCTGCCGGTGAGATGGATGAACCCGCCGTACTGTCGCTGTTCGATCGGGGTCGTGTCCGGATCCGGGAACGCTTCGCGGATACAGTCGACGCGCTCGCGAAGGTACTCCGCGGCCTTGTGCTGTGAGTACTGGCTGTCTGCGTAGTACTGTTCCTGATCGCTGTCCGAGAGGTCCGCCTCCGCGAGCGTCGAGGACTCGTACCGGACCGCGTCCGAACTCACGTCGCCGGTGAGAAAACTGAGATTCACCGTGAAACAGTCGGGATACCGCAGAATAACCAAAAAGAAGATCTGCTCGTCGACGGTGTACCGCTCCTGCAAGCGGTAGTAACACTCCAGGTAATACGCCGCGAGCGCTCCGACCCAGTCGCCGCGTTCGCCGTCGAGATACGCGGTCGCGACGTCGTAGTAGTCCTCGCCGGCGACCTGTTGTAAGCGGTGCTCGAAGCTCTGTCTCATCTCGTCTAGCTCGTCCTCGTACACCTCCGTCAGCGGGACGTCCGGATCGTCGAGTAGCCTGCTTTTTCGGTCGCCGGCGTCCGCGATTCGCATCATGTTCTCGTGGAGGTCTCGCTCCGCGTCCGCGTCCGGGAGCGGAATACGAACCGCCCGTCGCCGCAGCATGTCCGTTCCGGAGTCCAACCGCTCCTGCCAGTCCATGCTGGTATCGTCAACTCAGAGATATTAAACACTGAGGTCGCGGATCGCCGACGCTCAGGAGAACGGACTGATCGGCAGTCACGAACTGCCGTCCAGTCGCCCTCCGAGAAACCCTGCTACCGCCTCCCCGACCTCACCGGAACGACCGACGAAGAAGTGGTCGGACTCGAACGCCCGCGTCTCGATCCCCAACTCCTCGGCCCGGTCCACCACGGGCTTCCAGTCGGCCGTCGAGTCGCGGGTCGCGTACGATATCTGCGTCGCGACGCCCAGATCGACGAGGTCGTCGAGGGCCGCGACCGCGTCGACGTCGGGGTTCAGCCGCGCGGTCGGCGCGAGCGCGCAGACCCCGGCGAGGCCGGGACGCGAGGCGGCCGCGACGAGCGCGACCGTGGCTCCGAACGAGAAGCCGAACAGGCCGACGCGCTCGTAGCGCTCGGTCGCCCAGCCGACCGCGTTGTCGGCGTCGGTGCTCTCGCCGTACCCCTCGTCCCAGTCGCCGTAGTCGAACCGGAGGCAGTCGATCCCCCGGTCGGTCAGCGCGTCGCTGACGGCGGTCAGGCGCTCGTCGCCGCGGTGGCCGCGCTGCTGGGGATGCGGCGGGCAGGCGACGACGACGAACTCGGCGCGTGAGCCGTCGCTCGCGGCGCTGTCGAGGGTGGCTCGCACGTCGCGGCCACCGGGAATGAGGACGGTGTCGCTCACGGATTGAAAAGCGCGGCGCCGCGTCAGGGGACCTGCGTCACGCGATCGACGTCCTCGAGATCCGCGAGGTCGTCCGTGAGCGCCCCTTGGTCGACGTTCGCCTCGTAGTAGAACACCAGGTCGAAGGTTCCGTCGCGGAGGAGCTGCTGGCACTCCCAGACGAACTCCTCGTCGTCGAGGGTGAGCCCCTGAAACTGGTTCGACGAGAAGTTCGTGTCGTCGTTGCCGGCCTCGATGTACGCCTCGCCCTTCCCGGCGTGGTCGGCGATGACCTCGTTGATCGCGACCGTGAGCTCGTGCATCTCCAAGTCTTCCTCGCCGCCGAGCGTCGTGTGGACGATACAGCCCGCGAGTTCGATGTCGCCCGGCTCCAGTAGGGCCTTCGTCCGCGTGTAGAGGTCGGCGTCGACGGTCTCGCTCATAAGCGATCATTCCGGCTCCCCTGATAAACGGGTGACGGTTCCTCGCCGGCTTCCGACCAAGTTCCCGCTCACCGGGACTCACCGCCGCAGGGAGACGACGACTTCGCTCGGTCGGTCTCCCGTCGCGCGTTCCTCGTCCGTCGCACGCTTCTCCCCCCCGCGCTCACCTTCCGCCGCGCGCTCTTCGACCGCCACGAGACCGTCGTCCGCCAGGTCGTCGATCAGCCCGCGCAGCCACTCCCGCCCGTGCTCGCCGTTAGGAGAATAGTCCACGCGAACGCGGGGGCCGAGCTCGTCGAGCGCCAGTTCGTCGTACTCGCCGAGGATCCGAATCACACGCCCGCGGAACTGCCGGCGGCTCCCCTCGAAGCTCGGCTGCTCGGGGACGTCGGGCGCGGTGAAATCGCCGGTCTCGTAGGCGTGACACCACCCGCGCCACGGGCACCCGGCCTCGTCACAGCGCGGGGTCGTCCCGCAGGCGACGCCCCCGAGTTCCATGATCGCGTTGTTCCAGACGCGGGACTCGCCGTCGGGCATCGCACGCGAGGCGACTCGCCCGAACGCCGCGTCGTCGTCCGGCACCGCGAACGCGCGGTGGAGCACCCGCTTCACGTTGGTGTCGACGACGGCGTCGCCGTTGTTAAACGCGAACGAGGCCACTGCGTTGGCGGTGTAGGGGCCGACACCCATCAGCTCCTGGAGTTCCTCGGGGGTCTCGGGGAACGCCCCGTCGTAGTCGTCCTCTATCTGTCCGGCGGCCTCGTGGAGGTACTTCGCGCGGTTGTTGTAGCCGAGCGAGTGGTCGGACCAGAACGCGACCACGTCGCCGCGGTCGGCGCGGGCCAGCGCTGCGGTCGTCGGCCATTCCGCGACGAAGTCCTCCCAGGCGGGGACGACCCGGTCGAGCTGCGTCTGCTGGCTCATCACCTCACTGACGAGGATCTCGTAGGGGTCCTCGGTGCGGCGCCACGAGAACTCGCGGTGGTCGGCCTCGTACCAGTCGACGAGCGCCTCGCGGACCGCGTCGAGGTCGGCCGGTAGCTCGGGGGCGTCGCCGTCGTCGAGGGCTCCCGCTGCGGCGGTCGCGTCCGCGTCGGTCATTACCGTCGGTCAGGCCGGCGGTCGTTTATCAGTGCTGGTCCGCGTCGGAGCGTTCGTCCGTGTTCTGGCGTTCGTCCGTGTTCTGGCGTTCGTCCGTGTTCTGGCGTTCGTCCGTGTTCTGGCGTTCGTCC
>Ga0207720_100802_pt1 | contig 15742 bp, 15 predicted proteins | sample A23P2SouthBayCA_2_FD_187751 | JGI IMG/M metagenome (GOLD analysis project Ga0207720, IMG submission 187751) | Aerobic enrichment media microbial communities from Eden Landing Ponds, California, USA - A23 E3 (2) (SPAdes) | ecosystem: Environmental > Aquatic > Marine > Unclassified | place...
TCGGAGGCGGTCGGCGAACGCCGAAGCGCCAGGTCGGCGAACGGCGGCGGTCGCGCGGCGCCCCCCGGTCGCGACGAGTGCGGCGACGCCAGCGAGGACGGGTGCCGATTCGAGGACCGAGAGGTTGATCGCCTGGTCGTTGTCGCGGGCGCCGATGTACCCGTCGTAGCCGGCGCGAACGAAGGTTCGGTACAACGACTCCGGGTCGGAGACCGCCGACTTCGCGCCGGCGACGAACGGACCGAAGATGAGCCCGGACCGATCGGCCACCGTCGTGACGAGGGTCCGAACGGGTGCCGGGAGGAGCGGCGGTGACCCGTCGCTCGTGGCGCCACCGTTTCCACCGCCTCCGCTACCGCCCGCCCCACCGAACGCGCCGCCGTCGGTCGAGACGGCGAACTCCGAGAGCATCCGCGGCGGGCGGACGGGGTCGCCGGAGATGGCGACGTTGGTCGCGAAAAACGGGACGAGCGACGCGCCGAAGGCGACGCCGACCACGGCGAGGGTCCGCCGGTCGTTCGACGGCGCCGTCGGCAGGTCGACGGCGACGAGCGCGAGGAAGACGGCGAACGCCTCGCCCGCGTGAGCCCAGGTGTACAGCCCGACGAGGGCGTAGGCCAGCGCGCGAAAGCCGACCGGCGAGAGGAGGGGGACGGGTCCGTCGGCGCTTTCGTCGGCTGACCGACTGCGGTAGAACGCGTATATCACGCCCACGAGGAGCGTCGTGACGGTGACGTGGCGTTTGGGGATCGCCGCCCAGAAGCCGACCGGCGTCGTGAAGACCGACGCGACGGCCGCGGTGACACCGACCCGTCGGTCGTGCACGCGAGCGAGCAGTCGGTAGACCATCGTCGCGACGAGTGCGGTGGCGAGGACCGTTCCGAGCTGGAGCGCCGCAAGCGGTAGCAGGCGTGGGGGGATCGGTTCCGCCAGCGCGGCACTGGCCGCGAACGACGCGAGCGCGAGGCCGGCACCCGCCGTCGCACAGATCGATTCTCGACCGGTGATCCGGCCGACCTGGACCGCGAACGCCAGCAGGAGGAGCGACCACGCGGCCGCGAAGACGAGCCCGAGATCGGCGACCGCCGTGACCGCCCGCAGACCCCACAGCAGCGGGACCGCGAAAGCGACCTGACCGTAGTTGCGCCCGTAGAGCCGGCCGTCGTGGACGTTCATCCCCGGCGCTTCCAGGGTGCCGTAGACCGCTTCGTCGACGACGAGACTCCCGTCGGCGAGCGCGACCAGCGCGTTCGCGAGCGTGTAGTTGTCGGTGATGAACACGCCGACCCGCCAGGTGACGCCGGCCGCGAGGAGCGTCCCGAGGAAGACGACGAGCCCGAGGCGGTCGCCGACGACGGCACGGACGAGTATCGTTCGAGCCGTCCCGACCCGTTCGCGAACGTCTCTCGAGGCGACCGATTCGGCGCGCCCCGTGCTCATTCGTTTACCTCCACGGGGACCGTCCGGTTCGCGACGAGGGTCTTCCCGCCGCTGTCGCGCAACACGAGCGAGAGCGTCCCGTCGTACCCGTCGGCGTCGACCGCGTCGTCGGCGAGTGTGTCCTCGCGTAGCGACAGGGAAGCCCAGCCGGTGTCGCCGTCACTCAGGAAGTGCGTCGTCGAGCGGGAGTACCCCAGCGCTGGGATGTCGATGCCGTAGGCGACGGTCGGTTTGCCGTCGATGGCGGCGAGGTGTATCCGCGCGTCGGGGACGGTGAGATAGTACGACTGGGACTGGTAGCCGCGGTCGATCGCGACCGACGACGGGAGTTCGACCTCGTCGACCGTCGCGTTGCCCTCGCCGAGTCCGGACATGTCGTAACGCGGCGTCGTCAGGTCGACGAGGCCGATAGCGGGGCCGCTGAGGACGGTCACGCCGACGATGACCGCGGCGGTGGCGTAGACGAGTACGCGACCCCGATCCATTGGCGGATGAGTGCGCCCAACTGTCATAAAGCCGACGGCCGCGGCTGGCGAGCGTCGGAACCGCAAAAACGGGCTGCAGTGGCCCGAATCAGGCGTCGGGGCCTTCCTGCTCGTTGAGCGTCGAGGAGGTGTCGCCCTCCTGGGCCTGGTAGACGACGCTGATCTCGTAGTCCGAACTCACGTAGACGTTGGCGCGGTCCCCCGAGACGACGGCGCTGTCGTCACCGCTCGCCGTGCCGTTCCAAGAGCCCGCACTGGTGTGGTGGATCTGCGGCCCGCCGTTGTTGCGGACGTACGTCTCCAAGTCGTCCCCGCCCGCGGGGACCGCTGTTCCGTCGATAGCGGAACCGTTGAACCCGCTCCCCCGGACGTACAACTCCTCGTTGGAGACGGAGTCACCACCGTCGTGGCTGATAGCGAGTGCGCCGTAGTTGGTGCCACTGGGGTTCTCGTCGATCTGCTCGTAGTCGAACCCGATCGTCGCCGTCGGTGCCCCCTGCTGTGCTTGATTGCCCAGTCCGAGGACGAACGAGGCGATGACGGCGGCCAGAATCACCGTGATCGCCACCATCAGGATGACGCCGATGACCGGCGACACCGCGTCGTCGTCCGCGAATAGTTCGTTGAGTTGCATGTGTGTGTGCCTGCATCCCGGTCGGCAGGCGTGGGCCCGCCGAACCCCGGGAATGCTATCGTCATCTCCGACAGTGCCGATAGTCAATTCCGGCCACCGTTCACGGGTTTTCGGGAGTTCAGACCCGTCTTGAGTCGGCACAGTCCAGCTATCACTACGGAGAATTCCGACGGAGAGAAGTCGATAGGGAAGATATCGCCAAAAACTGTGGTCGCGGAGTAGTGTCGGCGCGACGTCCGATCGCGGTGTCGTTACTGCTCGAACTCGTCGGGCACGTACTCGTCGTCGCCGAGTTGCATGTCGGCGCCGCTGTAGGTGTGATAGGCCGCCGAGACGGTGAACGTCGCGGCGATGACTGTCGCCCATTCCAGCGGCGTCAAGAGCGTGAGCGGGAAGAGGCCGGTCCACAGCGCAGCGACGATGGCACAGCTGATCGACCCGAGCGAGAGGTAGAACTCCCGCCAGGGGAACTCGGAACCGGGGACGATCTCCAGGTAGACAGTCAGTTCCTCGGTGTGGGGCGTGCGCGCGACGGTGTTGTCGTCGGTGTCGTACTCGACGATTCCGGCCTCCTCCATCTTGGAGAGATGGGTCTGTTGAAGTGTGGTGTAAACGCGCTTCTTCTGGTCGTTAGTTACCTCTTCGACCGGCGTCTGGTACTCCCAGGCGGCGACCTGCGTCGCGAGGTCGCTCAGCCCGACCGGCTCGTCGTAGCGCTTGAGATACTCCAGCACGTACCGACGGCGCTGGTTCTGTAGGACGTCGAATATCTCCCCTTTCGACAGTTCCACGTCCCCGTCCGCGCCCGTCGGAAACCGTCTCGTCTCGTTGCTCATGATGTGGACCCGTGTTCGCGAGGGGCGATCAGCCCGCCCAGTCGACGATATGTGATTCTATGGGCATGTACTAAGAGCGTTTCGGAGCCGTCGGGCCGACTTCGACCCACCGAAGTGACGGCCACGATACAAGTCGTTCTCAAGTTCGATAGCCCTCAGTCGGAATCAGATCCGAAAAAGACAGTGGACTCACGTCGACGGACCCGAACCGCTCCCGCGGCGCGGTGGATCGTCAGGCGTCGGGACCGGTCCACGTCTTCAGCGTGGTGGAGCTATCGCCGGTGGTACTCTGCCAGACCAGGCTGACCTCGCCGTCCGAGCCGATGCCGTCGAGCCGGATCGACATCCCCGCCTGCACCTCCGAGGTTGGGCCGACATCGTCACTGTATGCATCGTTATCCCAAGTTTCCCCCAAAGAATCGAGATCGGTCGTGGGAGCAGCGTTCGATCCCTCGGAACCGCGCAGGTAGAGGTTCTGTGCCTGGATCGTCTCGCCACCGTCGTGCGTGACCGTGAGGTTGCCGTAGTCGTTGGTATCGACCTCCCACTCGAAGCTAAAGGACGCCTGCGGGGAGGTGTTACTGACCTGGTCGCCGAGTCCGAGGACGAACGTGGCGATGACCGCTGCCAGGATGACCGTGATAGCGACCATCAGGATGACGCCGATGACCGGCGACACCGCGTCGTCGTCGTTGAGTAGTTGCTTGAGTTTCATTGGTTATCGTCACGCCCGATGCGTGGGGATGGTCCCCGGTGAGTCGCTACCGGACCGAGCCAGCCCGACGGGCCCGGCGGCGATCGGTGCGTGTCATCTGTGACTCGCCGAGCGCGATACATAAGGGTCACTACCGTATTATCAAAACGGAAATTCAGGGGCCGCTATACTGACCTCAAAACTAATAATCGAAGGGTCCTGTCTCGTCGAGCGTCGTCCGCGCGCGGCGATAGCGCGTTCCCCCTCGAGGAACCGGCCGGACCGTCCGATGCAGCGACGAGAACGGAAGAGACCGCCAGACAGTCGGGGGAGAAAGAAATCCTTTAACGAGTTCCGGCTAAGAATCAACCGAACGATTGATGACACCCACCTTCGTCCGAACGACGCTCCGCGAGTCGAGGGGGCCAGCCCAGTGACTGGAGCCGGCTTTCTGGTGCCGGTCTCGGAGTCCCCGACCCTCCGGCCCACCGTGGCGCACGCGCTCCAGGAGGCGCTCGACCGCATCGACGACGGCGCCGAGTCCGCTGCGGTCCACTTCGTCTATCCGGTCTCGGACCGATCGAGCGTCGGCGACGGGTCCCCCGAGACCGAGCAGGCGCGGGACCTCCTCGAGAAAGTGACCGTCTGGGCCGAAGAGGACCTGGGTGAGGAGAGCGACGCGGTGACCGTCGAGACCGGGCTGGTCGGCACCCGCGAGTACCTGTTCAGTCCGGGCGACTACGCCGAGGTGTTGACCCGGTACGCGCGCGAGTTCGACCTCGACTGCGCGGTGTTCGACCCCGAGTTCAATCCCCTCGGGACGACGCCGCTGTTGCCCCCGCTTCAGAGCGAGGTTCGCCGGGCCGGCCTCGACGTGACGGAAGCGCCGGTCCAGCGCCAGCGGCGGAGTCCGTTGCTCGTCAGGCGCGGGACGGTCGCGCAGTTCCTCGCGCTGTTCGGCGTTTCCTATTGCTTCTATCTACTCCTCGCGGGCTCGCTGGCGACGTTCGAGCTCGTCACCGGCGCCATCACCGCCGGGATCGTCTCGGTCGCGCTGTGGGGCGTCTCGCTCACCACACCGGTCGAACCCGTCCGGACGGTCAAGCGTCTCGTCAGGTTCGCGCTGTACGTGCCGTATCTGCTCTGGGAGATCGTCGTGGCGAACCTCAAGATCGCCTACGTCGTGCTCCACCCGGACCTGCCGATCGACCCGAAGCTCGTCGAGTTCGACGCCGCGGTGTCGTCGTCGCTCCCGGTGACGACGCTGGCCAACAGCATCACGCTCACCCCGGGCACGCTGACCGTCGACGTGTCGCGGCGCCACTTCACCGTCCACACGCTGACGCGCGACTCCCGGGCGGACCTGTTCGGCGGCTCGCTCGAACGGGCGGTCAGGTTCGTCTTCTACGGACTGGCCGCCGCGCGTATCCCCAGCCCCAGCGAGCGCACCACCGAGGAGGGCGACGAGTCGTGACGCTCGTCGAAGACGCGCTCCTGGCGACCGCCGGTGCGTTCGTCCTCACGTCGCTGGTCGCGGTCTATCGGATCGTCGACGGGCCCACGATGCCCGACCGCGTCATCGCGATCAACGTCATCGGGTCGAACGTCGTCATCGTCATCGCGCTGCTGGCGGCGGCCATCGGCGAAGCGGGCGCGCTCGACATCGCGCTCGTCTACGCGCTGTTGAACTTCCTGCTGAGCATCGCCATCTCGAAGTTCTCGGTCGAACGCGGAGGGGTGCTCTGATGACGCCCCGAGAGATCGCGGTGGTAGTGTTGGCGGCCGGTGGCGTGTTCTTCGCGCTCGTGGCCGCCGTCGGGCTGGTCCGACTCCCAGATCTCTACACGCGCGCCCACAGCACGTCGAAAAGCGAAACGCTCGGCGCCGTGCTGGCGCTCTCGGCCGTCGCGATCGCGTTCGGACCCGGGTTGTCATCGGTGAAAGTCCTCCTGCTCCTGGTGTTCATGTTCCTCACGAACCCCACGGCCGCCCACGCGATCACTCGGGCAGCCATCGAAGAAGGCATCGAGCCGTGGACGACGGAGGACGACTCATGACGGGGGCGCTCGAAGTCGGCCTCGTCGCCTTCGTCCTCGCCTGTGCGGTCGCGACCGCCCTGCTTCGGGACGTGCTCGGGTCGATAATCGCGTTCGGGGCCTACAGCCTCGGCATCGCCGTCATCTGGGTGTTCCTGCGCGCGCCCGACGTGGGCCTCACCGAGGCCGCGGTGGGCGCCGGCATCATGACGGTCCTGTTCCTGTTGACCATCGCCAAGACGGTCCGACCGGTCGACGACGAGGTCCTCGAATCGGTCGACCTGCGCGCCCTGGCCGTTTCGCTCGCGCTCGTCGCCGTGCTGTCGACGACGCTGGTCGCGCTCCCGGCGGTCGGCGACGCCGGTTCGGCCGTCGCGGAGGACAACGTGACCAACTACTACCTCGACAACGCCTACGAGGAGACCGAGGTGAAAAACGCCGTAACTGCCGTGCTGGCGGCCTACCGCGGATTCGACACGCTCGGCGAGGCTGTCGTCGTCTACTCGGCGGGGATCGGTCTGCTGGTCGTCCTCGATCGGGAGGTGCTCGGATGAGCGACGCCGAGGAGGTCCCCGTCGGGGACGAGGGGGCCACCGAGGAGGGACGGGGCCTCTACGTCGAGAGCCCGATCATCATGACGACGGTCCGGATCATCACCCCGTTCGTCTTCACGCTCGGGCTGTTCGTGATGTTCCACGGCGCCGACTCCTCCGGCGGCGGCTTCCAGGGCGGTGTCATCGTCGGGACGGTCGTGCTCATGCTCGCGATCGCCTTCGGCATCGAGACGACGCGCGACTGGGTCGGCCCCCGTCTGGCCGTCGCGCTCGTGGGCCTGGGGGTGCTCGCCTTCCTGCTGACCGGCATCGGGTCGGTACTGTTAGGCGGCGGCTTCCTCGAGTACGAGGTCTACCCCGTCCCCCACGCGATCAAGTACGGTATCGAGTTCGTCGAGCTGGCGATCGGGCTGGTCGTCTCCGGGATCGTAACCGGCCTCTTTTTCGTCATCGCCGCGGGAATGGCCGACGACGGGAGTGATTTCGCGTGATAGACCTGCTCGCAGACCGGCTCTACTACCTGGTCTCGTTTCTCCTGCTCGGCGTCGGGACGTACATGCTGATAGCCAACAGGAACGTGGTCAAGAAGGTGATCGGGATGAACGTCTTCCAGACGGGCATCTTCCTGTTTTTCATCACCTCCGCGTTCGTGACGGGCGCGAGCCCGCCGCTGCTGACCGCGCCCGAACCGTACGTCAGCCCGCTGCCCCACGTGCTGATCCTCACCGCCATCGTCGTCGGGGTGAGTCTCACGGCCGTCGCGCTCGGGCTCGTCGTGCGCGTCTACGAAGAGTACGGGACGCTCAACGAACAGGCGATCCGGCAGGTGAGCCACGATGAGTGACCTGCCCCCTCTTGTCGTCGCGCTCCCGCTGTTGGGTTCGGTCACGGTGTTGCTCGCCGGGCTCGTCCGGCCGCGCACCGGCTGGCCGATCACCGTCGCCACCGCCCTCGCCCAGGTCGTCGCGGTCGGGACGCTCGCGACGCGCGCGTTCGGCGACGAACCGGTCCGCTACGTCGTCGGCGGGTTCTCCCGGCCGTTCGGGATCGAACTCGTCGTCGACGGGCTGTCGGCGTCGATGGCGCTGCTCGTCGCCGTCGTCTCCGTCGGGGTCCTCGCGTACGCCCGCACCGCGGGCCCGCGCTCGAACCCCTTCTACGCGACCTACCTCCTGCTGGTCGGCGGCCTGACCGGCATGAGCATCACCGGGGACGTGTTCAACATGTACGTCTTCCTCGAGATCACCGGGCTGACCGCCTACGCGCTGGTCGCCAGCGGCGATGGCGGCCGCTCGGCCCTGGCAGCACTGAAATACCTGCTCGTCGGCACGGTCGGCGCGTCGCTGTTCCTGCTGGGGATCGGCTACGCCTACATCGCGACGGGGACGCTCAACATGTACGACCTGTCGAACCAGCTGGCCGCGGACCCAGCCGGCTACACGGACCCGCTCGTGCAGGCGGCGTTCGGCCTGCTCGTCGTCGGGCTGTTCGTCAAGGTGGCCGTCTTCCCGGTCCACACCTGGCAGCCGACCGCCTACGCCGGCGCGCCCGACTCCGTGAGCGCGTTCATCTCGGCACTCGTCTCGACGGTCGCCGCCTACGCGCTGATCCGGATCGTCTTCACGGTCTTCACCGTCGACTTCCTCGCCGCCAACGGGCTGGCGCAGACGGTGCTCGTGGCCGCCGCGGTCGTCAGCATCGTCGTCGGGAGCCTCCTCGCGGTGAGCCAGACGGAGATCAAGCGGATGCTCGCCTACTCGTCGGTGTCGCAGTTCGGGCTCGTCCTCGCCGCGATCGCCGTCGCCAACACCACCGCGCTGACCGGCGCGGCCATCCACCTCGTCGGCCACGCGATCATGAAGGGCGGCCTGTTCCTGACGAGCGGGCTGATCGCGACCGAAACCGGCGCCCGCTCGATCGACGGCTACGACGGACTCGCCGAACGGCTCCCGTCGGGTGCGGGGGCGTTCGGCGTCCTCGCGCTCGCGATGGTGGGCGTCCCGCCCGCCGTCGGGTTCGTCGGCAAGTGGTACGTCGCCCTGGGCGCCGTCGAGGCCGAGGCCTGGCCGCTCGCGGTCGTCATCTTCGCGAGCACGCTCCTGACGCTTGCGTACTTCGCCCGGATCGTCGAGCGGATGTACTTCCGCGAGGCGCCCGAACCCGCCGCCAGCGTCGAGTCGACCGAGACCGGCGCGACGACGGCCGTCGTCACCGACGGTAACGGACCGACTGGCGACCACACCTCCGGGTCGGGCCCGCGCGTCTCCCTCGGGATGCGCGCGGCGGTCGTCGGCGCGGCCGTCCTGGCTATCGTCCTCGGCGTCGCCGCGTTCCAGTACGGACAGCTCCTCGAACCAACCATCGAACGGCTCCTGTCATGACGGAACTCATCTCTCTCAGACCGGTCGCCGCAGTGCTCGTATCGGCCGTCGCTATCGTCCCGATCCTCGCCTCGCGAGGACGGCCGAACATCCGGGAATCGTGGACGGTGCTCGCGGCGCTCGCCAAGCTGGGGATCGTCGCCAGCATGGTCCCTGGCGTCCTCGGCGGCGACACCTACGTCACCGACTTCGGCACGTTCGTCCCGGGGGTCGCCTTCGTCCTCCGTGCGGACCTCCTGGGGGTCCTCTTCGCCCTGCTGGCGAGCCTGCTGTGGGTGGTGACCAGCTTCTACAGCATGGGCTACATGCGCGGACTCGACGAGCACAACCAGACCCGCTACTTCGCGGCGTTCGCCGGCAGCGTCGCCTCGGCGATCGGGATCGCCTTCGCCGGCAACCTGCTCGTGCTGTTCGTCTTCTACGAGCTGCTGACCGTCGCGACCTACCCCCTGGTCGCCCACGACGAGACCGACGAGGCCCGCGCCGCCGGTCGGAAGTACCTCACGTACACCTTCGGCGGCGGCGTCGCGGTGCTGGCCGGCACGGTGCTGGTCTACTGGCTGACGAGTTCGCCCGCTGGCCCCGGCACGACCGCCTTCGCAGCCGGCGGCATCGCCGACCTCGCGACGGCCGACCCCCTCGTCGCCCGCGTCGCCTTCGTCCTGCTGATCACCGGCTTCGGCGTCAAGGCCGCGCTCATGCCGATCCACTCGTGGCTGCCCGACGCGATGGTCGCGCCGACGCCCGTCTCCGGCCTGCTGCACGCGGTCGCGGTCGTCAAGTCCGGCGTCTTCGGCATCGCGCGCGTCGTCCTCGACGTGTTCGGACCGGACCTGATGACCGAACTCGGCGTGGGAACGATACTGGCGGCCGTCGCCGCGTTCACGCTCGTCGCCTCCAGCGTCATCGCGCTCCGCCAGGACAACCTCAAGCGCCGGTTGGCCTACTCGACGGTGAGCCAGCTGTCCTACATCGTCCTCGGACTGGCGGTGTTACACCCCTACTCGCTGGTCGGCGGCCTCCTGCACATCCCCGCCCACGCGTTCATGAAGCTCACGCTGTTCTTCTGCGCGGGGGCGATCCACGTGGAGACCCACACCGACGACATCAGCAACATGGCGGGCATCGGCGAGCGCATGCCGTTGACGATGACGGCCTTCGGCGTCGCCGCCTTGGGGATGGCCGGCATCCCCCTGGTCGCCGGGTTCGTCAGCAAGTACTTCCTGCTCATCGGGACGGTCGAGGCCGGCGGCGTGAACGTGATCTTCACGGGCGCGTTGCTGGTCTCGGGCATCCTCAACATCGCGTACTTCTGGCCGATCGTCTACACCGCCTTCTTCGAGTCGCCAGGCGAAGCGGACCCCAAACCCCTCGTCGAGGCCGTCCTCGGCGGCCGCTTCGGTGAGGCCGACGTGGCGACCGACGGGGGGTCGCCGGACGATAGCTCCGACGACCCCAGCGGAGATCGCGAGGACAGCCACGCCGACGACCACGGCTACGCCGAGGACCACGAGGGCCAGGGACCGGTCGACGAGGCCGAAGCCGCGGCCCACATCGAGCACGACCACGGACACGACGGGCACCTCGCGTGGGAACACCGCCGGTGGACCGGCGAGGAGTCGACCTGGCTGATGCTCGGCCCCATCCTGTTCGCCGCGACCGGCTCCGTCGTCCTCGGGATCGTCCCCGACGCCGCCGTCTTCCTGCGGATCGTGAGACTGATCGTCTCCGGCGTGACGGGGGTGAGCGTCTGATGGTCGATCCGATCGTCCCACCCTTCCTCCCCGTCGCGATCGCGGCGCTGCTGTTGCCGTTCCTGGGCCGCAGGGCCGGCCACGCGCTTGGCGTCCTCGCGTCGGCAGCGGTCGTCCCCTACGTCTGGTTGACCGCCGAGGGTCAGCACCTCCCTGCGAAGCTGTTCGGGTTCGACGTGATCCTCTACAACGTCGACGGCTTCTCGACGCTGATGGGCCTGATATTCGGGTTCATCGCCGCGGCAGCGGTGGTCTACTCCTACTACAGCGACGCCGACTCGATCCAGACGGCGTTCGCGCTGAGCTACGTCGCCGCCAGCCTCGGTGCCGTCTTCGGCGGCGACTGGCTCTCGCTCGTCTTCTTCTGGGAGCTGATGGCCGTCACCAGCACGCTGCTGGTCTGGTACTACGGCGGCCGGGCGGTCCGCGCCGGCTTCCGCTACGCCCTCCTGCACGGCGTCGGCGGGACGCTCCTGCTGGGCGCCGTCGTCTGGCACTACGTCGCGGTCGGGTCGTTCCTCTTCTCGGCCGCCGAGGCCGGGATGGCCGGCCCGGTCGCACCCGTCCTCGCTGCGGTCGGGATCGGTGTCAACGTCGGCTTTATCGGCCTGCACGCCTGGCTGCCCGACACCTACCCGCGCCCGCACGTCGCCGCCAGCGTCTTCCTCTGCGTGTTCACCACGAAGACCGGCGTCTACGGCATGTACCGCGCGTTCCCGGAGGGCAACGTCGCTATCGCCTACATGGGCGGACTGATGGCCGTCTTCGGCGCGACGTTCGCGCTGTTCCAGAACGACATGCGCCGGCTGCTGTCCTATCACATCCAGTCGCAGGTCGGCTACATGGTCGCCGGCGTCGGCATCGGCACCGCGCTCGGCCAGGCCGGCGCGATGGCCCACGTGTTCAACCACATCCTCTACAAGGGGCTTCTCTTCATGACCGCTGGCGTCGTCATCTACCGGACCGGCACGGAGAGCCTGAAGAAGCTCGGCGGGCTCGGCCGCGAGATGCCGATCACCGCCGTCTCCTTCGCCGTCGCAGCGCTGTCGATCGCCGGGTTCCCCGGCTTCAACGGCTTCGTCAGCAAGGGGATCGTCATCTCGGCGAGCCACTACGAGTTCGTGAAGGGGCCGCTCGCCGTCGGCGACTTCTACACGCTGGAGCTGTTGTTGCTGATCGGTGGCGTCGGTACCTTCCTCTCCTTTATCAAGTTCGGCTACTACGCGTTCCTCCACGGCGAGTACGACGGCAGCGTCGCCGACGCCAACCGCGGCCAGGCCGTCGCCATGGTCGGCGTCGCCGCGCTGTGTGTCTTCTACGGGATCGTCGACGGCGCGCTGTTTTCGATCCTCCCCTTCGACGTGACCAGCGACGCCGCGGTCGGCCACGTCTACGAGACCTACACCGTCGACCACGTCGTCGAGGGCGTCGCGCTGGCCCTCATCGGCCTCGTCGGCTTCGTCCTCATCAAAAAACCCCTGTCGAAGGTGGGGCGCGTCCCCGACGTCGACAGCCTGTACAACCCCGCAGCGCTGTACGGCACCCGCGCGCTCGTCGTCGGCGTCACGGAGCTGTACGCCGCGGTCGACCGCGTCGCGGTCGGGCTCGCCGAGCGCTCGACCGCCGTGGCGGCGCGGCCGCGCGCGGCTATCACGGGTGCGACCGGCGAAGAGCCCGCGACCCTCCGTGCTGGCATCAGCACCAGCATCGTGCTCGTGGCGCTCGTCGCGATCGGCGTCCTGTTCGTCCTGGTCGTCTGACCGAGGGCGCCGTTCGTCCCCGGCCGCACCGACGGGACGCTCCGCCGTGACTGTCCCCGTCACCGGGCCCCACGCTTGCACGTCACTTTTGAGTCACCCCGTCGATCGACCGGTATGGCCCACTGGACCGAGTCGGTCTACCGCGAGAACTCCGGAGTGTTCCGTCGTCACCTCGAAGCCCGCCTCGACGACGCTGCCGAGGAGACCGACGATCTGCTCGCCCTGCTGGCCGCCCACGACATCGAGCCGGAATCGGCGCTGGACGTGGCCTGCGGCATCGGTCGCCACGCGGTCGAACTCGGCGAGCGCGGCGTCTCCGTTCGCGGGATCGACATCTCCGAGTCGTACCTCGACCGGGCCCGCGAGCGGATCGCCGACCGCAACGTCGGTGACGCGGTGGCCGTCGAACGGGCCGACATGCGCGACCTCGCCGACCGCGACGGGGAGTACGACCTCGTCTCCAACTGCTGGACCTCCTTTGGCTACTACGACGAGGCGACGAATCGCGAGGTCCTGACCGGAATGCGCGAACGGGTCGCCGACGGCGGCGCGCTCGTGCTCGAACTCGTCAACCGTGAAGGCGTGCTGGCGGACTTCCACCCGGCCGGCGTTCCGGAGGACGACGAAGGCGGACTGGTCGTCGAATCCGCCGAGTACGACCCGGAGACGGCGCGTATGGAGACGACCCGCCGCGTCTTCACGACGACCGACGGTGGGTACGACTACGAGGGCGAGCTGGTCTACGACGTGCGGCTGTACGCGCCCGCCGAACTCGCGGCGCTGTGTCGGACGGCCGGCTTCGAGTCGGTCTCGCTGTACGCCGGCCTCGACGGCGAGCCGCTCGAGCGAGAGTCGACGCGGCTGGTCGTCGTCGCCGAACCCTGACCGGCGGTCGCTTCCCAACACCGGCCGCCGGCCACGGCCACCGGGTCTGCCCGTCGCGAAGGATCAAAGAGCCGTTTGACATGCAGGAAGACACTCATAAGGGGCGACAGTATCGGCGGACATGTCGCTGTTGCAGGGGCTGTGGGCGCGCCGCCGCGAGCGCCCGGTGCTGGTCGCCGTCGCCGCCCTCCTCCTCGCGTCGCTGCTGGTGTACCCCGCGGTCGACTGGTGGCTCCGGGCGTCCTTCGAGTTCGCGTCGGACTTCCGGTTCGGCGACTTCGGCGCCTACACCGGTGCCGTCGACCGCTGGCGGGCGGGCGAGCCGCTGTACCGCCGGACCGACGAGGGCGGGTTCTGGGGGACGTATCTCTACCCGCCCGTGGTGGTCCTGGTGTTCTGGCCGTTCGAGGCGCTGCTTTCGTTCCGCGACGGCGCGATGGCCTGGCTGCTGGCCAGCGGCGTCCTCTGCTGGGGCGGCCTGCAAGCGCTGGTCGCCGCGCTGGGCTACGACCTCAGATGGTTCGAACGAGTCGGGCTGGCGGCCCTGCTCGCCGGGTTCCATCCCGCCGTCCTGACCGCGAAGCTCGGTCAGACCGCGCTGTTGCTGGGCGGTTTGCTATCCGTTTCCGCTGCGGCGTTGGTCCGGGACGGACGGACGGCTCCCATAGACGCCGGCCCACGCCGTTCCCCGTCTGCGCTGCTCGCCGGCGCCGCCACCGCCGTCGTCGGGGTCGTCAAGTTCGCCTACGCGCCTATCGGCGCGCACCTCCTCCACGACCGTCGTCGACTGGTCGGTGCCCTGCTCGTCGTCCCGCCGGTCGTCTGGTTGTCGATCCGATTCTTCGGTGTCGACGCGCACCTGACCTACCTCGACGTGCTCCGCTGGGGCGTCTCCCAGGGCAGCGACGGCACCCGCTCGCCGACGCTGTGGCTCGCACCGTACTACAAACCGCTCGCGTGGCTCCCCGCGAACGCGACGGTCGAGACGGCACAGGCGTTCAGAGTCGTCGCCTCGGTCGGTATCGCCGGCCTCGTCGTCCTCGCGCCACCGCGAGCGCGACGGACCGTGTTCGCACTCGGCGTCGCGGCGTTCCCGCTGCTCACCCCACAGACGTACACCTACTACTTCGTCGCGTTGTTGCCGGCCGCCGTGATCCTGCTCGCCGACGAGATCGAGCGGGACGGCTACCCCGAGCTCGTTCTGATCGGCGTGCTTCTGCTGCACTGCCACGCCTACGGGCTGCGCGTGCTGGTGGTCACGCTCCCCGACGCCGTCCCCGCGTTCGACGCCCTTCGACCCGTCTATCTCCTCCTCCAGCCCGGGCTGTGGGGCAACGCCGTCTTCGTCGGTCTCGCGACCGTCCGGGCCGTCCAGGCGACCGCCCCCTTCGCGGACCGACTGCCGGTCGGCGACCGCTCGACGGCCGGTCCGACCGACGACGATTGAAACGCGCGACGCCGGGCCGAGACGGTCGGGTGGGCTCAGTCGAGTTCGGTCGCGATCTCCTCGGCGACTCGCGCACCGAGACCGCGCTTCTCGCCCTCGAACTCGCTCGTCTCGTCGGCGCGAACGATCAGCGCCCGCGTGCGGTCACCGGCCATCACGCTCGCGTCGTTGCCGACGACGAAGGCCATTCCCGCCCGATCCAGCAGGTCGCGGGCCCGCGAGACGATCGCGTCGTCGTCGCCGTCGGTCTCGGCCTTGAAGCCGACGATGGGGAGGTCGGGGAACTCCTCGCGGACGGTGTCGACGAGCTTCGGCGTCGGTTCGAGTTCGAGCGTCAGCGACCCCGCGCCGGAACGGATCTTCGACTCGCGGCGCTCGACCGTGTAATCGGAGATGGCCGCTGCCGAGACGAGCGCGTCCGCGTCCGCGACGGCGTCGCGGGTCGCTGTCAGCATCTCCGCCCCCGACTCGGCGGATTCGACGGTGGCGTAGGGCACCTCGTCACCGTCGTGGACGAGGGTCACCTCCGCACCGCGGACATAGCAAGCGCGGGCGACGGCGCGGCCGGTCTTGCCCGAAGCGCGGTTCGAGAGCGTCCGGATCGGGTCGATGGATTCGGTGGTCGAGCCGCTGGTGACGACGACGTGCCGGTCGGCCAGAGGGTCGGGGGTAGCGGCCCGCGCCGTGGCGAGCGCGATGGCGTCCTCGGTGGCGATCTTCGCTTTGCCTTCCTCGACGCGCGGGTCGACGAACTCGACACCCCACGACTCGACGCGGTCGATGGCCGCCAACACGCCGGGGTGGTCGTACATCGGCTCGTGCATCGCCGGGGCGAC
>Ga0207720_100803_pt1 | contig 15728 bp, 15 predicted proteins | sample A23P2SouthBayCA_2_FD_187751 | JGI IMG/M metagenome (GOLD analysis project Ga0207720, IMG submission 187751) | Aerobic enrichment media microbial communities from Eden Landing Ponds, California, USA - A23 E3 (2) (SPAdes) | ecosystem: Environmental > Aquatic > Marine > Unclassified | place...
GTCGCTATCTGACGACTGAACTGCTCCAGGTCCGCGTCGCAGGATTTAACGGGGATTCGGTCGCCGTGTCGGACATGGCGCTCGCAGAAACCCTCCGGCTCGTCGCGTTCGCCCTCGGCGCGGTCGGGGGGGCGCTGGTGTTCGTCGAGTTCTTCCAGATGCCGAGCTACGTCGAGTTCGACCCCGAGGTCGAACGTTACGACGTGGACCTCCACCCCGCCGAGGTCACCGAACACACCTGGGCCGGCCGGGTGGGGGGGTTGCTGATCGCGCTGGCCTTCGCCCTGCTGTTCGTCGCGGCGCTGGTCGGGTGATCGGCCGGCACGAACGATCTGGGGCGCGCGACGTGGGGAGCGGCGCCGAGGCGCCTGCAAAACGAGGAGGTCGGTCGAGCCCGCAGTCGGCCCGCCGGTGTCGCGGCCGGGTCAGTGGTGTCGCGGCCCGGTCCGCTCAGGCCGCCGGCGTCGCGGCGTCGAGGCGCTCGCTCGCCTGCTCTGCCTCGTGCTGGACGAGGAACGAGCGGTCGTCGACGTGGGCGGCGGCCGCCTCCAGGGCCTCTTCGGTGCCGATCTGGCGGAGCGCCCAGGCGGCGGCCGCGCGGACCTCGTCGCGGTCGTCGTCCGCGACGGCGTCGGCGAGTGGCTCGATCGCCCGGGTGTCCCCGAGCAGGCCGAGCGCACGCGCCGCGACCGGGCGCACGATGTCGTTGTCCATCGCGAGTTTGTTCGCGAGCGGCTGGGTGGCGCGCTCGTCGCCGATCTCGCCGAGGGCCTTGAACGTCACCTTCTGGAGCTGTGGGTCCGAGTCCGCGTCGACGTACTCCAGCAGGGTGTCGACGGCGTCGGTCGCGGCCATCTTCCCGAGCGCCTTGATCGCCGGGCGGTCGCGCCGACCGGCGAGTTCGTGCATCTTCTCGAAGGCCCGCTGGTCGTTCATCCGGATCAGCGCGTCCATGCAGTTCTCCTGCATGAAGTCCGACTGGAGCTTCTCGTAGGCCAGCAGGATCATCTCGACGTTGCCGCGCTTCTCGTGTTCCTTGACGGCGGACCACTCGACCGGGTAGTCCTTGTAGTGGCCCAGCACGTCGTAGAAGTCCTCGGCGTCGAGCTGTTCGCGGGTCGACAGGTCGTCCCACTCCTCGGCCTCTTCCAGGTCCGACCCGAGGTCGTCGGTCGCTTCTACCAGCGCGGCGATGGTGTCGGCGTCGCCGTCGGGGTCGAGGCCGGCGTCCTCGACCGCGGCGGCGACCGGATCGAGGTCGTCGGCCAGCGACTCGGCGTCGCCCTCGCCGCCCGCGAACGACTCCTCGAGGGCGTCGCCGGCGGCGTCGAGGAACGAGGCGACGGCGGCCTGGATCTCCTCGCGGCCCGTCTCGGTCCAGCGCGTCTCCCGGAGCGTCGCCTGGGCCGATTCGATCCCCTCGACGACGTCCTCGGCGTAGGGACCGCGGGCGGCTTCGAGGTCCTCGCGGAGCGACTCCACGCGAGATTCGAGTTCCTCGCGCGGGTCCTCGGCGTCCTCGTCGTCCTCGTCGGGCGCCGGGAGGTCAGCTTCCTCGATGTCGGCGGCGACTGCATCGAGGTCGGCCTCGACGGCGTCGAGGTCCGCTTCCGTCTCGGCCTCGTCGAGCTCGGCCTCGACGGCGTCCAGGCGATCCCCGAGCGAGTCGGGCGTCACGTCGTCGGCGTCCTCGGCGGGTTCGTCGTCCCCGTCACTCATACGCCGAAATTGGACGCGACTCCGTAATGGGCGTTTCCCTTCGCCCGCGCCCCGCAAGCCCGGTCCGGGACCGTCATCCGGGGGTCGATTGCGAGTCGCTGGGGAGAGACGCTGTCCCCTCCCACACCTCGAAACAGTGAACTGAAAACTTATTTTTCTTATATACAAATTTAGATTTGCAGAAATGAATCTTTAAGTCCCCGGAGAACGAACAGGGAGGTGTAATGAGCACCCAACAGTCACTCCGCCAGCAGGCCGGGACGGTCGAGGGAAGCGACGCGCTCCGCATGGAGGCTGACCGCGCAGAGCAGATCGTCGACGCGCTCCAGACCGACCTCGCGGCGACGTACGTGCTGTACCACCAGCTGAAAAAGCACCACTGGATCGTCGAGGGGGCGGAGTTCCGCGACCTCCACCTGTTCCTGGGCGACGCCGCCGCCGAGGCCGAGGAGTTCGCCGACGAACTCGCAGAACGGGTGCAGGCGCTGGGCGGCGTCCCGCTTTCGGGCGGATCGACGTTCGAGGAGCACGCCCCCGTCGACCCCGAGGGCGAGGACGCCTACGACATCCGCACGTCGCTCGAACACGACGTGGCGATGTACGGCGAGATCATCGAGACGCTCCGCGATCACGTCTCGCTCGCGGAGAACCTCGGCGACTACGCCACCGCCGAAATCCTCCGGGAGAACCTCGTCGACGTCGAGGAGGCAGCCCACCACCTCGAGCACTACCTCGAAGACGACACCCTCGTCCTCGAGGAAGCGACCCACTGACGCCGCGGCCGGTCGCGGATCTTGGTTCTTTTCGCCCGACGGCGTGGTCCCGAAACATTGATGATCCACCCGTCAGTCGTTCGTCACGAACACGGTAGCCCTCCACATGACGTCACAGCCACGCAGCAGACGTGCGGTTCTCAAGCAGTCCGGTGCCGCGGCGTTCGGCCTCGGGGGGATCGGTAGCTGGTCGACCGACGGATCGACGGAGCCCGTCACGGTCCACGTCGGCTACGTCGACGGCGCAGAACGGGGAACGATCACGGAGTTAGCGTCGACCACCGTCCGCGACCACGGCTTCGACGCGGTGACCGTCCGCCTGTCCCCCGATCGAATCCGGCGGCTCCGCCGTCGCGACGACGTGCGCTACGTCGAACCCCTGCGCCGGGTCGTCGCCTGCGGGTCGTCACCGGGCGGTCGACACACGCCGGCCGGTGGCAGTCGTGATGGGACCGAAGACGGCACCGAATCCCGTGACGCCGGCGGGAGCGACGGCCGCGGCGCCGACCGGGAGAAAGATGGTGGCGGCGACGACGACGCCGACGAACCGGACGAGGCCGCCGACCCGCTGTCGTCGGGGATCGACCGCGTCGACGCCGAGCAGGTCACCGACCGGAGCGGCGAGGGCGTCGCCGTCGCCGTCGTCGACTCGGGCATCGCCGACGGTCACGGCGCCCTGTCGCACGCGCTCGACGGCGGGGCGGCGTTCGTCCATGCGGGGCTCTTTCACTTCCCGGGCTGGGACGACGACGCCGGCCACGGCACCCACTGTGCGGGAACGATCGCCGCCCGCTCGTCGGCCCACGGTACCGGCCTCGCGCCGGACGCCAGCCTCCACGCGGTGAAGGTGCTGAACGGCCGCGGCGTCGGCACCACCGAGACCGTCGCGGCCGGCATCGAGTACGTCGCCAGGCACGGCTACGACGTGGCGTGTCTGGCCTTCGGGACCGACGGGTCGAAACTGCTCGACGACGCCGTCGAGCACGCGGCCGAGGCGGGGGTCGCCCTCGTCGCGGCGGTCGGCGAGGACGGGCTCACGTCGCCGGCGAACAACGACGCCTGCCTCGCGGTCGGCGGCACCACGCCCGAGGACGAGCCGGCGTCGTTCACGCCCGGCGGCGGCGCGGTCGACCTGCTCGCGCCCGGCGTCGGCGTCTACTCGACGGTCCCCGACGGGTACGACTCCCGGTCCGGGTCGTCGATGGCCTGTGCGCACGCCGCCGGCGCGCTGGCGTTGCTGCGCGAGGCGGGCCACTCCGCGGAGGCAGCACGCCGGCGTCTCCGTGACAGCGCGGAGGACCTCGGCATCGACGAGGGGGCCCAGGGTGCGGGGCTCCTCGACGTCGCGGCCGCGTTCGACGAACCGTCCGACGACGACTGACGGCCGCGTCGAACTGGCGCGGCCGAGACGACTGACGGCCGCGTTGAACCGGCGCGGCCGACGACCAGGGCCCGGCGTCCCCCTGGATGCGGGCAGTGACGCGTGGGCGACCCCCGAACCCTTACCCCCGGAGCGTCAATCGACGGGCATGAACCGCCGAGACGACCCGGACCTCCGGGACCTCCGCGAGCGCCTCGGGGAACTGGAGGCGACGCTGTCGGACCTGCGGGCGGAGGTCGAACCGCGCCGGCGCGGTCGCCCCCGGCCGCCGACACCCCGCGAACTGCTCCGGGTGACCGAGGAGTACACCATCCCCACCGTGATCGCGCTGCTGGAGGCGACGATCCGGTCGCTGAAACTGCTACAGCGCCTGCTCCGGCTGGCCGACCCGGAACGGGCCGCCCGCGCCGAGGCAGACGCCGTCGGATCGCGCGTCTCGGGCGCTCGCGACGAGGCCGCCGACGCCCTCACGCGGACGCTGGCGGAACTCCGGCGCGCGCTCGACGAGGGCGACCTCCCGACCGACCCGGACTCGCGCGCCATCGTCGAGGAGGCCCAGTCGCTGTCTGCCGAGATCGAGTCCCGACTGCGGGAACTTCGCGAGGAGCCTTCGACGCGGGACCCGGGGACGCATGACCGGGACCCGGCGGGAAGCCGCCGGGATCGGGGCGACCGGGACGGGTCGCGACGCAGCGACCGACGCGCCGGCAACCCGGTCACCATCGACGTCGTCGATGCCGACGACGGCGGTGACGACGCGACCGACGAGTCCCACGACGACGGCGTCGACGTCGACGTGGAGGCCGAACTCGACTCGATCCGGAAGGAGGTTCGTGGCCCGAAAGACGAAACCGGACCCGACGACGAGGACGGCGACGGTACCGGCGTCGATCCGGCGGCCGGAGACGGGGCAGATGGGACGGCGAACGACGAGATGGAAGGCGACGGGACGGTGAACGACGAGATGGGGGCGGATGGGTCGGCGAACGACGGGACGGAGAACGGAGCGGCGAACGCGGACGACCCTGGGACCTGACCGGAGCGCAATCGAGAAGTATGCCGCTCAGACCGGCTCGAACCGGTAGCCGTCCCACTCCTGGCTGTCGGGCTCCCGGATGCCGGCGTCTGGGTCCCGTAGCTCCTCGCAGTACACCGGCCGGACCTCGTCGCCGGTCTCGACTTCGTCGGTCGTGAGCTGGCCGATCGCTCGGACCGGCTCGCCGTCGACGTCGAATTCGACGATCGCGAGGTGGTTCGGCTGGCGGACGCCCGGCGGCGTCGCCGTCGCGGTCGTCCAGGTGACCACCGTCGCGGTGTGCTCGCTCAGGTCGACCGTCTCGACCGGCTCCTCGCCGTCGGGGCCGATCGGATGTGCGGGGTAGGTCAGGCTCCCGTCGGGGTAGCGCGCCGCCGCCAGCGCGGGGCGGTCGTCGTCCTCGGGCTCGCCGCCGTCGGTCGCCGGGTTGCCGCCGTCAGTCCGCGGGTCGCCGTTCGATCCCTCCGCAGGCGTCGAGTGTGTGTCGTCGCGGGTCATCGTGCCTCCAGGATCGTCGTGGTGACGCAGTTGCCGAAGCCGCCGACGTTACATGCCAGCCCGGTGTCGGCCGGCACCTGCCGCGGGCCGGCCTCCCCGAGCACCTGCTCGTAGATCTCGTACACCTGTGCGACGCCCGTGGCGCCGAGGGGGTGGCCCTTCGACTTGAGGCCGCCGGAGGTGTTGATCGGCAGGTCGCCGTCGCGGGCGGTGACGCCCTCCTGGGCTGCTTTCCACCCCTCGCCCTTCTCGAAGAAGCCCAGGTCCTCGCTCTGGAGGAACTCCAGGATCGTGAACATGTCGTGAAGTTCGGCCACGTCGACGTCCCCGGGGTCGGCGTCGGCCATCTCGTAGGCCGTTTCGGCGGAGTTGACGACGCCGCCCATCGTCGTCGGATCGGCGCGCTCGTGGACGACGTGGGTGTCGGTCGCGCCGCCGATCCCGGTGACGAGGGCGTAGTCGTCCGCGTACTCGCGGGCGACCGACTCCGGACACAGGAGCAGCGCCGACGAGCCGTCGGTGATCGGGCAGAAGTCGTACAGCCGGAGCGGGTCGGCGACGATGGGCGAGTCCAGCGCCTCCTCTCTGGTGATCTCCTTGCGGAACTGGGCGTGGGGGTTGTCGACGCCGTTGCGGTGGTTCTTGACCGCGACCTCGGCGAGGCTCTCCCGGGGTGCGTCGAACGTCTCCAGGTAGTGTCGGGCGGTCAGCCCCGCGAAGGAGGGGAGCGTGACGCCGTGTTTGTACTCGACGGGGTGGGTGAGCGACGCGATCACGTCCGTCGCCTCGGACGTCGAGCGGTGGGTCATCTTCTCGCCACCGACCAGCAGCGTCATCTCCGAGGCGCCGGAGGCGACCGACTGCCAGGCGGCGTAGACGCCAGCGCCGCCCGAGGAGGAGGTCTGGTCGATCCGGGCGGTGTAGGCCGGCACGGCCGCCAGGTCGTGGGCCAGCGCGTTCGGCACCCCGGTCTGTCCCTCAAACTCCCCGCTCGCCATGTTCGCGACGTAGAGGTGGTCGACGGCGTCGGGCGCCACGCCCGCGTCGTCGAGACACGCCGTCCCGGCCTCGGCGAGGAGCTCGCGGATCCACGCGTCGCGCTGCCCGAACTCGGACATCGACGCGCCGATGATGGCCACGCGTTCCATGGTAGCTTCGCGACGGCCATCCGCTTGGTCGTTTCCCTTCAGCACGTCCGGATCGACGTTGCCGGCGGCCTCACCGTCGGCCACCGGGGGACGATGCGTCTCGAAGCGTTTACCCTCGCTGCGGTCGGACGCCCGTCCATGGACACCGAGGTAGCCGCCGTCCGTGCCGGCCTTGTCGCCTGCGTCCTCGTACTCGTCGTTCTCGCCGCGCCGTACGTCCTCCTGACCGACCCCTCCGGGCTCGGCGCCTACTACGCCGCCGGCCCGATCGGCGCCGGTGCGCTCGTGTTGCTGGCGCCGATCGAGGTGGTCGCCCTCCTCTCGGGCACCCGGGGGCAGGCGGATCCATCGACCGCCGCCGGGGTCGCCACCGTCGTCGGCCTGGCCATCGCCCTCGTGGCGCTCCTCTGGGCCACGGGGGTCGATTCGAACCTCGTGTTTAGCTTTCCCGCGGCGGACTCCTGGATCGAGAACCACCGGTGGGTCGTCGTCGCCGCGTCGGTGCTCGTCCCGGGGAGCGCACTCGCGTGGGCGCGGACGGTTGTCTGATCTCCGGTGCCTCTGATCTTCGGTGTCTCCGAACCCGCCGGTGCTGGGGCCACCCGACTTGCGGACGCGCCCAGACGATCCCCGACGCAGTCGTGCGATTCGAGCCGCCGTTCCGGCCGTCCGAGTCGAAAGGTCCTTAAGTTGGACCCCAGTAGGTGGAGATGGACTAGGTCGGGCAGTTAGGCCCTGCTCTCCACCCGCGACATGGTCTTGAGCGGGGACCGAACCCGGGCGCGTCCGGTAGACCGGTGCGGGCCCCGGGAGCCGACTGAGAAGCCTCGTCCTCCGGGGACAGCGGTCCGCAGGGATCGTCCGCAGGGACGCCCCCCACGGTTCGCCGGTGGCAGCGGGTCAGGCACGGAAGTGAGCAGCCCACCGCCGGACGCCCGTCGCTCGGAGGGTTGCGGGGTGGAGGAGGCAACCGGGATTCCCCGTGTCGGAACGCCGGGCAACCTCGTCGTCCGCATTCATACTTCGTCATCCGTCCTCGATCGTTCGTCGACGGCGACGTCCCGCAACTTATAACATCGACAAGCGCCTCGCTTCCGGTGTGTCCGCCGCTGTCGCCACGCCGCGGTCGTCCGGCCTGCAAGCGATCAGTGGCGCATCCTTCTTCCCGAAAAAACGCGCCCGGTAACGCTCGTTGCGGGAGTGGCGATCCCGTCTCGGGCGGTTCACGACGTCGGACCCGCCCCGACCTGTACGTCGACGGCGAGCCCCGACGACCCGTTCCGGGCAGCATCGATCGACGACCACGCGACGCGACCTACACCACCATCACCATGACAGACATCGACTTCGCCGGGGTCTACCCGGCCATGTGCACCCCGTTCCACGAGGACGGCAGCATCGACTTCGAGACCCTCCGCGAGAACGCCGGCCGCCTGATCGAGGCCGGCGTCGACGGCCTCGTCCCGGTCGGTTCGACCGGCGAGTCGGCGACGCTCAGCCACGACGAACACATCGAGGTCGTCGAGGCCGTCGTCGCGGCCCGCGACGGCAGCGACCGCGACGTGCCGGTGATCGCCGGCACCGGATCGAACAGCACCCGCGAGGCCCTGGAACTCTCCCGGCGCTCGGCCGCCGCCGGCGCCGACGCCTTGCTTCTGGTCTCGCCGTACTACAACCTGCCCGAACAGCAGGGACTGATCGAGCACTACCGGACGATCGCCGACGCCGTCGATCTCCCCCAGATCGTCTACAACGTCCCCTCGCGGACGGGGCTGAACGTCGACCCCGACACCGTGGTCGAACTGGCCGGCCACGCGAACGTCCGCGCCTACAAGGCCGCCAGCGGCGACATGGTCCGGATGGGCGAGATCGTCGAGCGCACCCGCGACGAGGACTTCGCCGTCCTCTCGGGCGACGACGGCATGACCCTGCCCCTGCTCTCGGCCGGCGGCACCGGCGTCATCAGCGTCGCCGCCAACGTCGAGCCGGCCCGCTGTGTGGAGTACGTCCACGCGGCGCTTGCCGGCGACTTCGAGCGCGCGCGGGAGATCCACCACGAACTCGGCCCGCTGTTCCGGGCGCTGTTCGCCGAGACCAACCCCATCCCGGTCAAGGAGGCCATGGAACTGCGGGGCTACGGCCCGGCGCACCTGCGCTCGCCCCTGACGCGCATGCGACCCGACAACCGCGAGGAACTGGCGGGCGTCCTGGAGGACCTGGCGGCCCCCGCCGACGAACCTGCAGTCGCCGTCGCGGGGGGTAGCCGGTGACGCGGCTTGCAGTCACCGGCGCCGGCGGTCGGATGGGCCGGGAAGTGATCGAGGCCGCCGTCGACCGCGCGGATCTGTCGGTCGTCGCCGCGGTCAACCGGACCCCGACCGAGGCGGTCGCGGGCGTCGACGTCGCGGACGCCGGCGACCTGCCGACCCTGCTGGACGAGCGGACCCCGGACGTCCTCGTCGACTTCACCGGGCCCGAGTCGAGCGTCGAGTACGTGGAAGCCTGCGCCGACGCGGGCGTCGCGGCCGTCGTCGGCACCACCGGCTTCGACGAGAGCGACCACGAGGCGCTCCGGACCGCGAGCGAGTCGACGCCGGTGCTCCTGGCGTCGAACTTCTCGCGGGGGGTGGCCGCCCTCCGCCGGGCGGTCCGCGAGGCCGTCGCGGCGCTGCCGGGCTACGACGTCGAACTGACCGAGACTCACCACAACGGCAAGCGCGACGCACCCTCCGGCACCGCGAAGACGATCCTCGACGACCTCGACGAGGTGCGTGGCGACTCCGCCCGCCAGCGCACCGGCGACGAGGCCGGCGCGCGCAGAGTCCATGGGCGCGAGGGCATCCAGCCCCGGGAGGACGGCGAGATCGGCGTCCACGCCCGCAGGGCCGGCGACGTCACGGGCGAACACGAAGTCTTGATTGCGGGGAACCACGAACTGGTGTCCGTGACCCACCGTGCGCAGGACCGCGGCGTGTTCGCCGCGGGCGCGCTCGACGCCGCAGTCTGGCTGGCCGGGCGCGACCCCGGCTGGTACGACTTCGGCCGGGTACTCGATCAGGACCAATCAGCATGAGTCAGACGCTCGAATCCGACATCGACGACCTGTGGCAGCGCTACGACGCCGGCGACGTGGACGCCGACACCGCGACCGCCGACGACACCGACGTCCTCGACGCGTTCCTCGACGCCCTCGAGGCGGGTGAGGTGCGCGCCGCCGAGAAGGACGGAGACGACGTGACCTCCTGGGTCGCAAACGAGTGGGTGAAGCGGGGTATCCTGCTCAACTTCGGCCTGCGCGAGACCTACCCCCGGGAGTACGGCGGCGTCGCCTACCACGACGTGCTCCCGCTCCGGGAGACGGCCGACCTCGCCGACAGGGGGACCCGGAACACGCCCGACGGCACCGCGATTCGCCGGGGCGCGTACCTCGGCAACGACTGCATTATGATGTCGCCCTCGTTCGTGAACATCGGCGCCTACGTCGGCGACGGCACGCTCGTCGACTCCTGTGACACCGTCGGCTCCTGCGCCCAGATCGGTGCGGACGTGAAACTCGGCGCCAACACGCTGATCGGCGGCGTCCTCGAACCGGTCGAGGACGCGCCCGTCGTTCTGGAAGACGGCGTCTCGCTTGGCGCCGGCTGTCGCGTCACCAGCGGCTTCCGGATCGGCGAGAACACCGTCGTCGGGGAGAATACCCTGCTCACCCCGCGAATCCCGGTCTACGACCTCGTCGCGGAGGAGGTCCTCTACGGCCACCTGCCCTCGGACCGCCGCGCGTTCACCCGGATGGTCGAGTCCTCCATCGGGGACCACGACCTGTTCGCCGGCGGCGCCTACAAGCCCGCGGTGGTGGCGATGGACATCGAAGAGGAGACCCTCGACGCCACGCGCCGCGAGGAGGCGCTGCGTGAGTGACGGACCTCCGTCGCGGGTGTGTGCATGACTGACGGGGACGGCGACGCGGACGTCCACACGACCGCCCACGCCGGCGACGGCGGTCCGGCGATACGGCGGCTGGCCGACTGGGACGGTGCCGACCTCATCGACCTGGCCGGGCGGTACGGCACGCCGCTGTACGTCGCCGACCTCGACCGGGTCCGGGAGAACTGCGCCCGCCTCGAAGAGGCGTTTCCGGACGCCGAGGTCGCCTACGCGGTCAAGGCCCACACCGGCCGCGCGGTGCTCGACACCGTCCGGGAGGCCGGGCTCGACGCCGAATGTGCCTCGGCCGGCGAAGTCGAGCGCGCGCTCGACGCCGGCTTTCCCGGCGACCGGGTGCGCTACACGGCGGTCAACCCCCCGGACCGCGACCTCGACTACGTCGTCGACGCCTGGCGCGAGCACCCCGGGCTGACGGTCGTCGCGGGCGCCGCCGACACCGTCGACCGTCTCTCGGCCCGCGGTTTCGACGGCCGGATCGCCGTCCGGGCCAACCCCGGCGTCGGCGCCGGTCACCACGAGAAAGTCCGGACGGGTGCGAATGCGAAGTTCGGCGTCCCGATCGACCGCGCTGCCGATCTGGCGGTCGCCGCGGCCCGTGACTTCGGGATGGACCTCGTGGGTGTCCACGCCCACGCCGGCAGCGGTATCTCCGGCGATGACCTCTCGGCACACCGGGAGCTCGTCCGGCGGATGGGCGACCTGGCGCGGGAGCTGGCGGACCGGGGGCTGGATCTGGAGTTCGTCGACGTCGGCGGCGGCTTCGGGGTCCCCTACCGCGAGGACGAACCGCCGCTGGACCTGGGGGCGGTCGCCGAGGCGACCCGGGAGGCCCTCGGCGACGTCGACGCGACGCTGGCGATCGAACCCGGCCGGTACGTCGTCGCCGACGCGAGCGTGCTCCTGACGCGCATCAACACGATCAAGCACGCCGCCGGGACGGCCGTCGTCGGCGTCGACGCCGGCATGACGACGCTCGCCCGCCCGGCGCTGTACGACGCCTACCACGCGATCCGGAACCTCGGATCGAACGATGAGCTCGCGGAGTCGGCCGGCGGTGACTCGGCCGGCGACGATCGGGGGCCCCTGCCGGTCGCGGAGCGCGAGGAAACCCCCGTCACGGTCGCAGGGCCTATATGCGAGTCGGGCGACGTGCTCTGTGAGGACAGGCCGCTCGCGCGGCCCCGACGCGGGGAGCTGCTCGCGGTCGGGAACGCCGGCGCCTACGGGTACGAGATGGCGAGCACCTACAACTCGCGCCCCAGGCCGGCCGAGGTCGTCCTGACGGACGGCCGGGCCCGCCTCGCTCGGCGACGCGAGAGCCTGGCAGACATCACGGACACGGAGGAGGATCAATGAGCGTACTCACGGAGTCAGTGCAGTTCGACAAGTACCACGGCACCGGAAACGACTTCCTCGTCGTCGACGCCGGCGAGTCGATCCCGAGCCGCCCCGCCTTCGCGGTGGCCCACTGCGACCGCGAGACGGGCGTGCTGGCGTCGGACCACGTCGGCGAGTCGGCCGACGTGGCAACCGATCGCGTCGGCGAGTCGGCCGACGTGGCAACCGATCACACGGCCGACGACCTCGACTCGCGCCGCGGCGCGGACGGGGTCCTGTTTCTGGCGCTCGAACGAGGCTACAACCCCGCGCGGGTCGTCATGACGCTCGTCCAGCCGGACGGGTCGGTGGCGGCGATGTGCGGCAACGGCGCCCGGGTCGCGGCCCGCTGGGCCCACGACCGGACCGGCGGAACGGCGTTCATGATCGACACGCCTGCGGGCACGCGGCGCGCGGTGGTCCGCGACGACGAGACGATCACCGTCGAGATGGGCGTCCCGAGCTTCGAACCGCGGGACGTCCCGCTCGCGCGCGAGACCCCCCTCGTCGACGAACCGGTGGCGGGGCTGTCGGTCACCGCGGTCGACACCGGCGTCCCCCACGCCGTCGCGGTCGTCGACGACGTCGACGACGTCGACCTCGACGAGGTGGCACCGCCGGTGCGCCACGCCGACGTCTTCCCCGAGGGCGCGAACGTCACCCTCGCCTCGCGGGCGGGCGACCGGCAGTTCCGCCAGCGCACCTTCGAGCGCGGCGTCGAGGGCGAGACGCGCTCGTGTGGCACGGGCGCGGTCGCGGTCGGCGCCGTCGCGCGGCGGCTCGGCCTGATCGACGGCGACGACCCCGTCACCGTCTCGCCGCCCGGCGGCGACCTCGAAATCGGCGTTCCCGAGGGCGGCGCGGCGACGCTCACCGGCCCCGTCGCCTACGAGTACTCCGGCGAACTGGAGGCGGCGCCCGAGACGTGAGCCGAGGCGACGACGCGGACGACGGAACTGACGCGGACGCCGGCGGCGACGGCGCGTTCGATCCCGTCGACTTCCTCGACCGGGCGGTGCCGGTCGCCTCCCACGAGGACGTCGAGCCGATGACCGAGTTTCTCGTCGAGACGCTCGCGGCTCACGGCGTCGCGGCCGACGTCGACGACGTGGGGAACGTCGTCGCGAGCCGTGGGTCCGCGGCCGCCGACGCTGACGACGCGGACGACCCCGACGGCACGCACCTCGTCCTGAACACCCACCTCGACACCGTCTCGCCGCACGTGCCCCACGAGCGGACGGACGACGAGATCAGGGGCCGGGGGGCCTGCGACGCCAAGGGGCCGCTGGCGGCGATGGTCGCGGCCTTCCTCGCGGTCGACCCCGGTGACGGCCGGATCACGCTCGCGGTCACCCCCGACGAGGAGACCGACTCGACGGGCGCGGCGACGCTGGATCTCGGTGCCGACCTGTACGTCGTCGGCGAGCCGACCGGGCTCGACGTCTGTCACGCCGGGAAGGGGCGCTACCAGGGGACGGCCACTCTCCGCGGCTCAGCGGCGCATGCGGCCGAACCCGAGAGCGGGATCAACGCGGTCGCCGCGCTCGAAGGTGCGCTGGCGGCCGTCCGGACGTTCGACGACGGACGGGACCCACACCCCGAACTCGGCTCGGCGACGCTCACCCCGACGGTCGTCGCGGGCGGCGACTCGGCGAACCAGGTGGCCGCGGAGTGCCGGCTCACCCTCGACCGCCGGCCGCTCCCCGACGAGACCGCCGAGGAGTTCTCGGCCGCGCTGACGGCGGCGCTCCGCGAGGCCGTCCCGCCGGACGTCGAGGTCTCCTTCGATCTGGTCGACCGACCCGCGCCCTTTCTGGGATCGTACGAGACCCCGGAGACGCATCCGCTGGTGGAGACCCTCGCGGCGGCCGTCGCCGACGTGCGCCCGGACGCCGGGGCGGTGCGGCCGTTCGGGGCGGCCTGCGAGGCGTCGTTTTTCGCGCCCGCACCCGTCGTCGTCTTCGGTCCGGGGGTGCTCGCGGACGACGAGGGCGGGGTCGCCCACGCCGACCGCGAGTACGTCCGGGTGGACGACGTGCGGGCCGCGGCACGGGCGCTGACGACGACTGTCGACGCGCTCGTCGGCTGAGCGGCCCCGGTCTCGTTGGCTCCCCGCGGTTGCGACCCCCTCGACCGAGCGGCCGCCAACCACAACCCGCATGAGGGTGGCCCCCGTCGGTCCGGGCATGTACGAGGCGGTCCACGCCCACCCCGACGGGGGGAGCACGGTCGCGCGGTACGCCCGGACCGCCGCGCGCTACGGTTTCGAGGGCGTGGTAGTTCGCGCCCGGGAGGCCACGCCCGACTTCGGGCGCCTGCGCGAGGCGCTGCCGGTCGACGTCGTCGACGCCGTCGAGGTGGTCGCGTCCGATCCACAGCACGCCAGCGGCGCGGTCGGCAACTACCGGCCGAAACACGAACTCGTGCTCGTCCGGGGAGGGACGCCGGCGCTCAACCGCTTCGCGGTCGAGCAGGACCGCGTCGACGTGCTCACCCGCCCGCTGGCCGACGAGGGCGACGTGAACCACGTGCTCGTCCGGGCCGCCCGGGAGCACGGCGTCCGGATCGAGTTCGACTTCGGCCCGGTGTTGCGCCGGGACGGCGGCGCCCGGGTACGACACCTGCAGGCGCTCGCAAAACTCCGGCGCCTCGTCGCGAAGTACGACGCGCCCTACGTGGTGAGCGCGACCCCGACTTCCCATCTGGAGCTCCGGGCGCCCCGGGAACTCCGGGCCGTCGCCGCCGAGGTCGGCTTCGATCCGGAGTGGATCGACGAGGGGCTGGCCGAGTGGGGGCACCTCGCGGTCCGGAACCGCGAGCGTCGCTCCGAGTCGTTCATTGCGCCGGGCGTCAAACGGGGACCGTATGAAGAGGACGCTTGAGGAACACGCCGCACGGTTCTCGGAGATGGCCGGCGACTACGACGACACCCAGCAGTCCCCCGAGTACCGGGCGTGTGCCGACCTCGTGATCGAGCACGCCGCTCCCGACCCCGAGGACGTGGTGCTCGACCTGGGGACGGGCACCGGGGCCATCGCCCTCGCGCTGGCCCCCTCTGCGGCGCGGGTGATCGGCCGCGACATCAGTGCGGGGATGCTCGACCGCGCTCGCGAGAAAGCCCGGGAGGACGGGATCGACAACGTGGAGTTCGGCGAGGGACGCTTCCGGGCGCCGAACGTCGACGGACCCGTGGACGTGGTCGTCTCGAACTTCGCGATGCACCACCTGAGCGACGACGAAAAGCGGGAGGCCATCGCCGTTGTCGCCGACTTGCACCCCCGGCGGTTCGTCCTCGGGGACGTGATGGTGTTCGGCGAGGCCGACCCCGAGGAGCCCTTTTACTCGCCGGACGTCGACGACCCGGCGACCGTCGGGACGCTCGCGGACGCCCTCACCGACTGTGGCTTCGCCCTCACCGCTGTCGAACGCGTCCACGACCAGGTCGGCGTGCTGGTCGCCGAGCGGGCGGGTGACGGCGACCGCGACGCAGCCGAGGAGGACGACGCGTGAAGCACCTGCCCAAGCACCTGCAGCCGCGGTGGCGCTACCTGGGCGTGGGGGTCGAATCCTGGCCCGACGCCTCGCTGTCGCGGGGGGCGTTCCAGCGCGAACTGTGGTACGCGGCCCAGAATCTCTACGGCGACGCCGGCAGCGCCGAGGTCGACCTGACGGTGCTCGATTTCTCCGTCGAGGATGGCGTCGGCGAGACGATCGTCCGGGCGCGGCGCGGTGAGGTCGAGCGGGCCCGGGCGGCGCTGGCCTGCGTCGACGAGGTCGACGGCCATCCGGTGGGGCTCCGCGTTCGCGGGGTGTCGGGCACGGTACGTTCGTGTTCGGAAAGGTATTTAAAT
>Ga0207720_100807_pt1 | contig 15697 bp, 14 predicted proteins | sample A23P2SouthBayCA_2_FD_187751 | JGI IMG/M metagenome (GOLD analysis project Ga0207720, IMG submission 187751) | Aerobic enrichment media microbial communities from Eden Landing Ponds, California, USA - A23 E3 (2) (SPAdes) | ecosystem: Environmental > Aquatic > Marine > Unclassified | place...
CACGACTTCAAGAACACCTGCCGGATATGTCATAAATAATAGCGGTGTCTCTGCACACCTACTGAGCAATTTCTGAACGAAGGGGACCGTCGAAACGCGTCGGCGTCAGGACTCGATCCGCGAGCGGAACTCGGGCATGCCGCCGACACCGAGATCCACTGCGAACAGCGCGCCGGCGCCCTCGCCTTCCTCCTCGCGCGTGCCCGCTTCGCCCTCGCCGGGGCCGAGCGCGGTCGTGACGAACGCGGTGTCGTAGTCCGCGTCGCCGAAGGTCACACAGGAGATTTTCTTCGCCGGGAACGTCACCCGCGCCACTTCCTCGCCGCTCGGGTCGTAACGCGCGACCCGCTCGCCGCCCCAGAAGGCCACCCAGACGTGCCCCTCGGCGTCGACCGTCATGCCGTCGGGGTTGCCCTCAACGGAATCCGTGTCGACGAACACCTCGCGGTCGGTGATCTCACCCGTCGACTGGTCGTAGTCGTAGCGGAAGATGTGGCCGCCGACCGTCTCCGTGAAGTAGAACTGGCTCCGGTCGGGCGCGAAGCCCATTCCGTTGGGGATGGCCATATCCGTCTCCAGCGTCGTCAGCGAGCCGTCGGTGTCGACGCGGTAGAGGTCGCCCGGATGCTCGACCGGGTCGGTCTGATGGATCGTCCCCGCGTACACCCGGCCGCGCGGGTCCGCGATGACGTCGTTGAACCGGAAATCGTCGTGACCGTCGATGGACTCGACCACGGGATCACGGAGCCCGCTCCCGGGACTCCACGGCTGGATCCGACCCTCGTCGCAAAACAGCAGGAGGTCACCGTCGTCCTGGGTCGTGAAGCCGCCGACCATGCCGTCGTCGTCGAGGACGCGCTCGTACTCCTCGCTCGCCAGGTCGTAGCGGAAGAGGTCGCCGTTCGGGATGTCGAGCCAGTAGACGGCGTGCTCGTCGGGGTGGTAGATCGGTCCTTCGCCGGTGTGATTGTGCGTGTCCGCGACGACTCGGGGGTCGCCGCCGGCGGTCGCGCCAGCGTCGCCAGTGGCGTTCGCGTCGTCGCCCATCTACCGGCCCTCCGCGGACTCGAGGAGGCCGCGCATGTAGCCGACCGCGAACAGGCGGCCCTTGGTGTGATAGCCGGGGTTGGAGTTGTCCTCGCCGGCCATCGTCGGGACGTGGTCGGGGCGCATCGGGCCCTCGAAGCCGACGTCGACGAACGCGTCCATCGCGGCTTGCATGTCCGTGGGACCGTCGTCGTGCCACGTCTCGACGAAGCGGTCGGCGTCGCCCTCGACGTCGCGGAAGTGCGCGAAGTTGATCCGGTCGCCGAAGTGCCGGATAGTCTCGGGCACGTCGACGCCCATGGCGGCGAAGTTGCCCTGACAGAACGTGACGCCGTTGTACTCGCTGTCGTAGATGTCGAGGATCCGGTCGTAGTTCGCGACGCTGTTGGCGATGCGCGGGATGCCCCGAACGGACTCGCGCGGCGGGTCGTCCGGGTGGAGCGCGAGCTTGACGCCGGCCTCCTCGGCGACCGGGCCGACCTCGCTCAGGAAGTACTCGATGGCCTCCCAGAGCTGGTCGCGAGTCACGTCCGCGCCGTCGACCTCCGGGCCACCCGAGTTCTTCTCGTTGTCGTAGCCCGTGACGTACGATCCGCCGCGGCTCTCGACGTGGGCCTCCGTTCGCGCCCAGCGAACGCCGGCCATCCAGTCGTAACAGACGACCGGAATCTCCAGTTCGCCACAGTCCAGCAGGAAGTTCTTGAACTCGGCGATGTCCTCGTCGCGGCCCTCCTTGCCGAGGCGGATCGCGTCGGTCAGGGGGACGCTCCCCTCGAGAACGGCAAACTCGAGGCCGGCGTTCTCGAGCCAATTTTTCGTCCCCAGCAGGTCGTCGTATGACCAGTGTGTCTTGTCGTCGCCCACCTCCAGCGGGTGGATGACCGCCTTGCGCACCCCCATCTGCTTCGCCAGTTGCCAGCGCTCGTCGGGCTGGCGCGGCAACACGAGCGATAGTTCGACCATGTCACCGGTATGATTGGCTCACCTTTATCGTGTTTCCGGTTTCGGTATCGCGTTCCGCGAGGGCAAACGCTCCACGGTAGTCGGAACGGCACCGCGCGGTCGAGGCGAGGCGAGGCGAGGCGAGGCGAGGGGAGGTTGTCGCCGGCAGTTAGTTGAGTCTGCAGAAGTCGACGGTCAGCCAGACTTCGTTGGTGTCGGTGATGACGACGCCGACGCCGACGCGGTTGAACTCGGGCGTTCGCAGGCGGTCCTCGAAGATCGGGTTCTCGCGGATGTTCTCGAGGAGCGCGCGAGCGGCCGCCTGCTCGTCCTCGTTGAACTCGGTCCCGTCGGGCCCCTCGTAGTTCCGACCGATGTAGGTGGTCGCGCGGACCTCGAAGTCGTTGTCGGGTTCGACGATGTAGTTGCCGTCGCGGGTGAACTTGCAGGTCTGGAAGTTGTCGAACAGGCGGTAGCGCTGTTTGACCGAGAGGCCGTTGCTATGACTCGTGACCTTGCCCATCTCGGCCATCGCTTCACTGTGGTTGACCGACATCCGATTCAGGTCGGCGACGACGCTCCCGTTCGGCTGCCCGAACTGCCCGAGCCCCTGGTCGCTGCGCCAGTCGTTCAGGACGCGCCGGAACGCGAACTCGAGGGTGACCTCGTCGAACCGCCGCGTCTGGATCGGCGTCCGCGTGCCCGTCGGGGTGGGCGTCGCGGTGGGCGTCGGCGTGGCCGTGGGCGTCGGTGTCGGCGTCGGTGCGACAGTGGGCGTGGCCGTGGGCGTCGGCGTCGGCGTCGCGGTCGGCGTAAGCGTGGCCGTCGGCGTCGGAGAGGACGTGGCCGTCGGTGACGGTGTCGCCGAGGGAGTCGCAGTCGGCGTACCGACGACCGGAGTGGCCGTCGCCGTCGCCGTCGGCATTGGCGGCGGGTCGTCGACGAGGCTCCCATCGGTCGGCGTCCCCCCGCCGCCGCCACCGCCGCCGGCGAGCACGAGCGCCCCGACGATCCCCCCGACCATCAGGAAGACGATGGCGACGACGACCACGGCGACCACTTTCCAGTTCATACCCCCGCGTACTTCACCCCGCGTTAAAACTTCACTGGCGATACTGATAGATCGCGACCGGTCCGTGCCGCGACTCGACCCGTGACTCCGCCGTCGCGGACCGGAACCGTTTCGTGGGTGATGGGTCAGATTCGGGCCGTGGCCCCGCGGCCGCCATCACCATGACAGACGCACACACCCTCGACGCGTACCCGACTGTGGGTCTCCACAACGTCCGCCATCTCGCCGACCCCGACTGGACGGCCGAGGGAGACAGACTCGACCGCGTCCCGCCGGCCGTGGCGACCGAACTCAACGTGGCCGCACGCAAACGGGTCAGACACCCCGCGGGCTGTGAGGTGCGGTTCGTCCCCGACGGGGACGCGACCGTCTCGGTGACGCTCTCGGCCGCCGAGGAGGCGGTCGTGCGCCCGTTCTGGGGCCCCCTCCAGGGCGAGGAACCAGTCGAGATCGGTCCCGAGCCCACCGTCGTCGACTGCTCCGTCCCGGACTCGATCCGGGGGTTCGCTTTCGATGGCGACGACGCGGACGCGTTCGACCCGCGAGTCTGTCGGCTCCGGTTCGAACCGTGGGTCCCCGTCGCGCTCCACGGCGTCGCTGGCGACTGTCGCCCGCCCGAACCGGACGAACTGCCCGACCGGCGACTCCTCGCCTACGGTACCTCGATCACCGAGGGGGCGTCGGCGACCGCGACCCATCTCACGTACGTCGCCCGCGCGGCGCGGGGTGTGGGTCTCGACCCGCTGAACCTCGGAATGGCCGGGTCGGCCTTCTGCGAACCCGTCGTCGCCGACCACGTGGCCGGCAGGCACGACTGGGACGTCGCCACGCTGGCGCTGTCGGTCAACATGGCCAATCGCGGGTTCACAGTCGACCAGTTCCGCGAGCGCGCGAGGTATCTGGTGGAGACCGTCGCCGCGGCGGCGCCCGACCGGCCGGTTCTCGCCGTCACGCTGTTCCCGTACTTCGCGGACCTCCGTCGCGACGGTGACCGCGAGCGAGCGCGCGCCTTCCGCGAGACGCTGGCGACCGTCGTCCGTGAGTGCGACCGCGACAACGTGCGCCTGGTCGACGGTCGCGACCTGATGGCGGGACCCGGGCTCACGACTGACCTGCTCCACCCGGGCGACGCGGGCATGGAAGCCATCGGGTCCGGACTCGCGACCGAACTCGTCGACGCGCTGGAGTGAGCCTCCCGCGGAGACACCGCATCGGGTCCCGAGGCGGAACCGTTTTCCACCGCTTGGTCCTTGCGGCCTCCATGTACGAAGTCGAGGTCAAGGTCCGGGCCGACCACGACGCGGTCGAGCGGGCGCTTCGCGAGCGGGGCGCGGACTCGCTCGGCGCCGTCGTCCAGGAGGACACCTACTACGACGCGCCCCACAGGGATTTCGCCGAGACAGACGAGGCGTTCCGGATCCGCCGGGAGCGAGACGGCGACGCGAGCGGCGAGCCGACAGCGAAGGTCACCTACAAGGGCCCGCTCCTGGAGGACGAGTCGAAGTCCCGCGAGGAGTTCGAGACGGGCGTCGCCGACGGGGAGACGATGGCAGCCATCGCCGAACACCTCGGGTTCGAGCCCGCAGCGACCGTCCGGAAGGAACGCGCGCGATTCGAACTCGACGGCTTCACCGTCACGCTCGACAGCGTGGACGGCCTCGGGGAGTTCGTCGAAGTCGAGACAGAGACCGACGACGACGACGCCATCGCGACCGCCCGCGAGGGCGCCCGCGACGTTCTCGCCGACCTGGGGCTCGACCCCGACGAGCAAATCCGGACCTCCTACCTCGGTTTGCTGCTGGGCGCCGAAGACGAGTGAGTCACCCTCGAGCATGGGTCGAGATGCGGGCGAGTAATGAGATACGTCACTTTGGTTTCCGCAAGTTATACGAGGGACGATAGCGAACGCCGAGACAATGACGGAGAGGAACATTCGCGTCCAGCCGGCGGCAGGGCGGGCCGTCGAGGACCAGGAAGTCGAGATCGTCGAGCGAAAGGGGCTGGGACACCCGGACTCTATCTGCGACGGCGTCGCCGAGCAAGTCTCGCAGGCGCTCGCACGCACGTACATCGAGCGCGTGGGCAAAGTACTGCACTTCAACACCGACGAGAGCCAGCTCGTCGCCGGGACCGCCGCGCCCGCTTTCGGCGGCGGCGAGGTCCAGAAGCCGATCTATCTGCTCGTGGTCGGCCGCGCGACCAAGGAGTACGAGGGCACCAAGATCCCCGCCGAGACCATCGCCCTGGAGGCCGCGACGAACTATCTCGAGGAAACCTTCCCGAACATGGACGTCGGCACCGACATCGTCGTCGACGTCCGCCTCGGCGAGGGCAGCGGCGACCTCCAGACGGTCTTCGGCGACGGCCAGTCCGTCCCGATGGCCAACGACACGAGCTACGGCGTCGGTCACGCGCCCCTGACCGAGACCGAGCGCATCGTCCGTGACGTCGAGGAACGGCTGAACGGCCCCTACTCCGACGACAACCCCGAGGTCGGCCAGGACATCAAGGTGATGGGCAAACGCGAGGACGACCACGTCGAAGTGACCGCGGCGGTCGCGATGATCGACGAGTACGTCAGCGGGCTGGAAGACTACAAGGCAAAGATCGAGGCCGTCCGCGAGTACGCGCGCGACGTCGCGCTGGACCACACCGACCGCGACGTGACCGTCCACGTCAACACCGCCGACGACTACGACGAGGGCTCTATCTACCTGACGACGACCGGCACCTCCGCGGAACACGGCGACGACGGCTCCGTCGGTCGGGGCAACCGCGCGAACGGGCTCATCACCCCCAACCGGCCGATGAGCATGGAGGCGACGAGCGGCAAGAACCCCGTCAACCACATCGGGAAGATTTACAACCTGCTGAGCACCGAAGTCGCTAAATCCGTCGTCGCCGACGTCGACGGGATCAGACAGCTCCAGCTCCGCCTGCTCTCGCAGATCGGCCGCCCGATCGACGAACCGCACGTCGCCGACGCGTCCGTGATCACCGAAGACGGCGTCTCCGTCGCCGACGTCGAGAGCGAGGTAGAAGCGGCAATCGACCGCGAACTGGCCGACGTGACTGGCCTGACCCAGCGCGTCATCGACGGCGAACTCTCGACGTTCTGAGCCCCGCGACGCCGTCTCGGCTACCGGCCAGTCGTGACCGTCCGTTCCGGCTGCCCACCCTGTCGCCGTGCGAAGCCTGTTTATACCGCGGCCCGGCAACGACGAGCAATGACAGACCAGGGTGACGGCGCTCTCCCCCCGGACGCGGACGTGGTCGTCGTCAGGCTGGGCGAAGTCGGGACGAAAAGCGAGCAGGTCCGCGGGAAGATGGTCCGCCGGCTCCGCGAGAACCTCACGGCGCTGCTGGCCGACCGCGGCGTCGACGCAACCGTCGAGACGCGACGGTACAGACTCCTCCTCCACACCGACGACCCCGAGGCCGCTATGGACGCCGCGACCGACGCGTTCGGTGTCGTCTCCGCGAGTCCGGCTCGCCGCACCGAGCCGACGGTCGACGCGATGGCTGACGCGCTCGCCGACTGCGCCGCGGCCCACTACGACGGCGGCAGCTTCGCCGTGACCGCGCGCCGGGCGGGCGAGAGCGACGACCACCCGTTCACCTCACAGGACATCCAGCGCGAGGGCGGCAGCGCCGTCTGGGGCGTTGCCGAGGAGTCGGGCGTCGACCCCGAAGTCGACCTCGACGACCCCGACTTCGAACTGTTCGTGGAATGTCGGTCCGAGACGGCCTACGTCTTCCTGGAGAAACGCACGGGGCCGGGCGGCCTGCCGCTCGGGACCCAGGACCCGGTCGTCGCGCTCGTCAGCGGCGGCCACGACTCGCCGGTGGCCGCCTGGGAACTGATGAAACGCGGGAGCCCGGTCGTCCCGCTGTACGTCGACCTGGGCGAGTACGGCGGCGCCGACCACCAGGCGCGGGCCGCCTCGACGGTCGCGCAACTGGCGCGATACACGCCGGAGCGGGACATCCGGTTACGGGTCGCCCCCGCCGGCCCGGAGATCGACGCGATCGTCTCCGGCGTCGAGGACGGCCGGATGCTCGTACTCCGGCGGTTCATGTTCCGGGTCGCCGCAGCCGTCGCCCGCGAGGAGGAGGCGGTCGGGATCGTCACGGGCGAGGCCATCGGACAGAAGTCGAGTCAGACCACGGCGAACCTCGCGGCGACGAGCGCGGCGGTCGACTTCCCTGTCCTCCGCCCGCTGTTGACCCGCGACAAACCGACGATCACCGAGCAGGCCGACCGGATCGGCACGTTCGAGGAGTCGTCGATCCCGGCCGGCTGTCACCGGCTCGCGCCCGATTTCCCCGAGACGCGGGCCGACCCGGCGAGCGTCGCAGCGGCCGAACCCGACGACGTGACCGAGCGCGCGCGAGCGGTCGCCGAGGACGTCCGGGTCGTCGACCCCGTGAGCGCACCGCCCGAGCGGTCCGACTGACCGCCGGGCGACCCGAACTGGAACCGCGAACTGCGACCGTTCGCGCCCTCGCAGGCGAAACCGCTTAGGGGCGGCCGCGCCTGGACTCGGGCATGACTCGGGTCTGTCTCGTCGGCGACGACGACGTGAACCTCCGCTACGAGTTGCTCTCGCGCGAGACGGCCCGGAACGCGCTGGTCACCTACGACCTGCGGGAACCCTTCGAGAACACAGTGGGCATCGAGACGGTGAGCCTCGGCGCGGCCGTCGCGCTGTTGAACGACCTCGACTGGTACCTCGTGCGGTTCGTCGACGAGGCGATGGTCCTCGAACCGAGCGTCAGCGAGACGGAGTGGCTCTCGCGGGAGCTGGCGACGGCGGTCCGTGACGACGAGGTAAGCGCCGACGAGTCCGACCGCTTTCTCAAGGTCTACGGGCTGGCGTCGCCCTCCTCCGACCAGGAGATGTCGAACGGCGATACTGAAGGGGGCGACCCAGCCGACGAACCCGCGGAACTCGTCGAGCCGATGTACGTCACGCGAACGGGGGGAGCGGTCCCGACCTACGACCTGCGAGACGTCGACAAGACGCTCGTCGAACGCGTGACGGAGGGCGAATTCGGCGCCTGAGCGAGCGGTGCAGCGCCCGCGAGCGGGCCGGAGCGGAGCGATACACTGCCCAGAGGTTTTATGCTGGATACCGACACATACTGTGGTGTGTCACCGTTCCGAACGGTCGTCGCGGTCGCGCTGCTGGTGGTCCTCGCGACCAGCGCCGCGACGGTCGGTGTCGCCGCCGGACAGGCCGGGCCGCCGGACGGTTCGGTCGACGAGTCGAACGCCACGGGCGACGAGTCGAACGCGTCGGATCCGGACCCGGTCGCGGAGACGCGACCGGCCGTGGTCCAGACGGTGACGTACAACCGGACGCCGACGGTCACGGGCACGATCCGCGCCACGCACAGCTATCGGGTCGGCCCGAACACGTCGTCGGTCGTCATCTACGACTACGAGCGCGCGGCGATTCTGGAGGCCGAGGGGTTCGTCCAGCGGTCGAACGGCCGCTGGATCTGGGACGGGAACGCGACGCGCCCGACCCTCACGCTCCGGATCGCCGTCAACAGGAGCGGCGGCGCCGGGAAGTTCGGAGGGTTAGAGTGGGCCGACACGCGGCGGTGGTCGCTCATCCGACCGCCGGTGGCGTTCGCCTACCGCAGTTCGAGCCACGAGGAGTGGGTCTACTCGTGGCGTGACACCGCCGCGTACGCCCGCGAGACGCGACTCGCGGGCACGGGGTACACCGGTGGGAGCGTCGTCTATCTCGGGCCCCACGAGACGGTCGAAGAGGTCGCAGCGAGCCAGCGATTCAGAGTCGTCAGACCGCGAAGCGACGACGAGGACGCGGCGGACCCGACGCGCGTGCTCGAGACGCTGACCGAGGCCGCCGAGCAACTCCAGGTGGGCGCGCGCGACGACCAGGTAAACGCCTTCGTCGGCCCGGAACCGCTCCGGACGGGCGGGCTGACCGCGCCGGCCCGCGGGGACGCGCAGGACTTCTGGGTCGCCGCGAACCGGCGGGTGACCGCGCCCGCGAACCTCTGGGTCCACGAGTACGTCCACACCAGACAGAACGCGACGCTCGGGCCCGACATGGCCTGGTTCCGGGAGGCGAGCGCGAGCTACTACGCGGGTCTGTTCTCGGTCAGACAGGGGATCGACGGCCGGGCCGGGTTCGAACGGTTCGTCGACGGCCTCCAGCGAAACGACACCGCGCCGGCCGTGCTGGGCAACCAGTCGACGTGGTCGACGGGGTTGGTGCCCTACCGGAAGGGCGCTCGGGTGCTCGCGGTGCTGGACGCGCGGATCCGGACCGCAACCGGGAGTAATCGGACGCTTCAGGACGTGTTTCGGCGGATCAACGCGGCCAACGGAAAGGTCGGATACGACCGGTTCGCCGGCATCGTGGCGAACGTCACCGGCGGGAACGCTACCGCCGCTAACACCACTGCCGCGGACGCCACCGGCAGGAACCACATCGAGTGGCTGGACGAACACGTCGCCGGTCCGGGGACAGTGTCGCCACCGACGGACCCGTGGACATACACGGCGCCGGGGTCGGGGGCCGACGCCGACGACGACGGGCTGACTGCGGCGCGGGAACGGGAACTGGGGACGCATCCGTTCGACGCCGACACGGATTCGGACGGGCTCGGGGACGGCCTGGAAGTCCGCCTCGGTACCGATCCGACAGACGCCGATACGGACGGGGACTCCTTGCCCGACGGACTGGAGTTGGGCTTCGGAACCAGCGCGCGGATCGGGGACTCGGACTTCGACGGAGTCAGCGACGGTGTCGAACTCACGAGCGCCAGCGACGCGACCGACTGGCGGTCGCTCCCGGCGCGAAACAGCGCTCTCACGCCGGTTCTGGACTGGCGGCGAGGCGGCGTGGCGATGCTCGGCCTCGCGTGGAACCGGACCACACGGACGCCGTAGGACGCCGGCGTCCGGAGAGACGGGGCCACAACAGCGGTTTGAAGGCGTCGGGCGCGAACCCTGGGATATGACCACAGTCGCGGTACTCGTCGACCCGTCACCCGCCCGGAACCCACTCGCGGAGTGTGTCGATGCGGACGCCCTCTCGGAGTCCGAGGCGCGCGCCCTCTACGCTGCGATGGCCCGAGACGTCTGTCGGGCGGTTGAGGCCAGTGGCGGCGAACTGCTCGTCAACTACGCGCCGGAAGCGGCCGACGGAGAGGCGTCGGCCGACGACTCCTCGGCCGCCGAAGACGCCGCGCGCGACCTGGTCACCGAGGGGCTCTCGGCGCCGTCGGACGCGCGCTTCGAGGTGCAGGTCGGGTCCTCGCACGCGGCCAGAGTCGGCAACACGGTCACGCACCTCCTCGAACGCGAGGGAGTCCAGAGCGCGGCGGTCGTCGAGCCGACGGCGGCGATGCTCGAACGCCGCCACGTCGACAGCGCGGCGATGAAACTCCGCGGGTCAGCGGTCGTCCTCGGTCCCTCGTCGCGCGGTCGGGTCTGGTACGCGGCCTTCCGCGAGCCGATCGATTTCACCGACGCGTTCGAACCGCCGGCGCTCCGGACGCTCACCGACCGGGCGCGCGACGGGGGGTACGAGGTGGACTTCGTCGAGCGACTCCCGCTCGTCGAGCGGCCCGCGGACCTGGCTGGGTTCGTCGCGGAACTGGGCGCGCGCCAGCGCGCGGAGAAGTGGGTACCGCCACACACCGCGGCGGCTGTCGAGGACATCGGGCTTGGCGCGGTCGCGGACGACGGAGACCTGCGCGTCGTCCGGGACTGAGCGACCGACAGGTCTTAGGAACCTGGCCGGGAACGTGGGAGTGCGGTGGGGTGGCAGAGCGGCCTAATGCGCCTGCCTTGAGAGCAGGTGTCCGCAAGGACTCATGGGTTCAAATCCCATCCCCACCGCGTTTGCTCCGAGCGATTCCGCGAGGAGTGACTCGCAACGGTCGGGTCACTACGTCGTACGGCCGCACGAAACTGCAGGAATAATCCATTTTTCCAAAGGATTATTCCGTGCAGGCGGCGTACACGTGCTATGGAAGAGCCGCGCTCAGAACTGAAAGCGGATCCGAGAGACCGGCAGGGGGCGCCGGATTTCGACGAGTTGGCGCCGATTGCGGACGTCGTCACCGGCGAGCGGACGCGCGACGACTTCTTCGATGCGGCACTGGATCTCGACAGTCCGTCGACGGCGAGCGAGTTCGCCGAGGTCGCGGGACACGGAGTCGACGCCGCAAGAGAGTATCTCGCGTGGTTCGAACGCATTGGGATCGTCACTAGGGCTTCCGAGACGCCCGCGATGTACGAACGAAACCAGGAGTACCTCGACTGGCGGCGCGTCCAGCGCCTCCGGACAGAGTACGAGGCCGAGGAACTGCTCGATTATCTGGCCGACGAGCGTGAACGCGACGAATCCTACGCAGAGACGTTCGACACTGACTCCCCGGACGAGGTGGCGATAGCTGCGCACGCATCAGAAACCGGGCAGTCAGTCGAGGCGGTCTGGACGGACGTGTCCGCGTGGAAGACGACGCGTCGCCGGATCGCGCTTCTCGAACGAGCGCTGCAGTCGGGGTCGAGCGGCACCACCGGACGTCGTTCGGTCGCATGAGCGACGGGAGCGACGAGCGTCGTTCCGACGTAAGGGAAAACAGCGCCCCAGTCGATTTCGACCGCCTGGGAATCGTCGCCGAGCGACTCTCCGGCGACGAGCGGTTCGCACGTGTCGCAAATCCCCCCGAATTCGCCCCAGACCGGGTCGTCTGTCGGTACGATTCCGGCTACTACCCCCCGCGAGTCGAAGACGCACGACTGGAAATCGTGTGGTACGAGAACGGAGACTTCTCGATTCACTATCACGAAACACACGAGCACGGTTCGTTCGACCACCGCTGGGACCGACACTCGTCGACGCACAACAACCGGGACCACGTCCATCCGGGGCCGGACGCTCCGACACCGGGACGGGACGCGTCGTTCCCGACTGGATGGCGCGATGTGCTGCGACTGGTCCTCAGCGAGGTCGAAGACCGTCAGCGAGCGTTCTGGGGCTGACGCCGGCGATCTGACACTAGCTCGCGGTAGCAGGGATCACACCGTCCGATAGTCGCCCAACCGCGTCCCGTCTAGCAGGTACGCCTCGCCGTCGGCGAGGCCCTCGGGCAGAAACGGCGAGAGGAAATCGCCCTGGACGTTGACCCAGGTACCCCCGGACAGGTCGTTGAACGCCGGACAGACCACGAGGTCGGCTTCCCCGTCGATATCGGTGTCGTGAAACTCCGCGAACGGCGCGGGGTCGAGACGGCCGCGGAGCCAGACGCGCTCGACGCGGTGACCGCCCACGTCGTCTTCGAGGCGGACGACCGGGTGTTCGTGGGCAGTACAGACCACGTCGGCGGCGAGTACGTCCGGGCCCGGCCAGACGTGGCCGTGCGCGAAGCCCACGTCGCCGATGCGGACGCCGTGGCCTGGCGTGACCTCGACGGAGCGGTCGAGGTCGTCCGTGACCGCGGTGGGGTCGCCGTCGTGATTGCCGCGGACGAGCGTGACCGCGAGATGGTCCGGGAGCGCGTCGAACAGCGCTCGCAGCTCCTCGCGCTCGTCGCGACCGGGATTGCCGATCGCGTCGCCGAGGTCGCCGAGAAAGACCAGCCGGTCGGCGGGCTCGCGGTCGAGTATCGACAGGAGCGTCCCCAGACGCTCCTCGGCGTGACTGGGGAGTTCGACGCCGTCGCGGCGGAGGCCGGCCTCGATACCGGCGTGGTAGTCGGCGACGACGACGGCGCGCTCGTCGCCGAGATCCGTGACGGCGGCCGGTTCGCCGGGGATCGGCTCGACGCCCATCAGATCGGCTTGTAAACGCCGTCGTCGGGCTCGTAACACTGGCCCTGCATCAGCGCGTCCTGGATGGCCTCTCGCACAGCGTCGGCGTCGGCACCGGTCCGGGCGGTCACCGCGTCGACGATGGCCGCCTCGGTAGCGCCCTCGCCGGTGTCCTGCTCGGCCATCGCGTCCATGACTGCCTCGTCGAGGTCGACGTCCTCGGCCGGTTCCGCGTCCTCGGCCGGTTCCGCGTCCTCGGCCGGTTCCGCGTCGTCGCTCGCGCCCTCGGCGTCGCTCGCCGACGCAGTCTCCGCGGCGGCGGACCCGGAGGCGTCTTCGGCGGACTCGGCCGCCGGTTCCGTCGTCGGTTCGGGGTCCGACTCCGATTCCGGTTCCGACTCCGATTCGATTTCAGGTTCGGACTCGGGTTCGGGTTCGGACTCGGGTTCGGGCGTCTCGATGTCGGCCTCGCCGGGTTCGCCGACCTCGGTGCCGCTCTTGAACTCGGTGCCGTACTCCTGTTCGATCTCCTCGCGTTCGTCCTCGTCGAGTTCGAACTCACCGGGGTCGAAGTCGCCGAGGTCGTCCGCGTCGGCACCCTCGTCCGGGTCACCGGTCGCGGACGCCGTCGACGGCTCCGACTCGGTGGCCGGCTCCGAATCGACTGTCGACTCGGATTCGCTCGCCGATGCAGTGTCAGTCGTCGATCCGGTCTCGTCGCCGCCCTCCGCGGTGGTCGTTGACGCCGCCTCAGCCGCAGTCTCGGTCTCGGCGGTCGACCCGGACTCGCTTGCTGTCGTCGTCTCGGTCGATCCGGACGCGACCGATGACTCCGCGGTCGACGCCTCATCTGCGGCCGTTTCGACGTCCGCGGCTTCCGCGGACGCGGTCGCGGTCTCCTCGGATTCCGCCGTCGCCGGTTCGGACTCCGCCGTCGCGTCGGCCGGTGGGTCAGGTTCCTGCGCAGCGAGTCCACCCGAGCCGTCACCGCCGACGGTCGCGGAGACGTCAAGCGCGGCGAGCGCGGCCAGGTCGGCTTCGCCGGGACTGTCCGGGTCGGTCCGGAGCGGGTCGACCTCGTCCCGATCGCCCGAGACGACTTCCGCGGCCGAGACGGCGGTGTCCCGGACCGCCTCGAGATATGCGGGTGTCGTGCCGTAATGCTCGATTGCGAGCGCGGTGCCGGCGGCGAGCCCCTCGTCGACGCCGCGGGCTTCGAGCGCGGCCGCGAGGTCGTCGCCTCGTTCGTCCATCCCGAGGGCGCCGGCCATCGTGGCGACGCGGTGGAGCGTCTGCCGGACGGTGCCGACCGTCCAGCGGTCGCGGGCCCCCGCGTCGACTTCGTTGACGTTCTCCGGCCGGACCGAAGTGTAGGTCACGTCGGCGTCGTCGGGCTGGAAGGTTCGGGCCTTCCCCGTCACGGCGACGAACATCGGCGGTTCGGCGCGGTCGAAGAAGGCCTGCGCGTCCGGCTGGTACTGGCCGGCGTAGACGACGAACGCGCCCGTCGGGTCGACGATACGGGCTCGCAGGACGTCCTCGCTGGCGTTCTCGACTTCGGTGAGGACGCCGACCACGAAGAGTCGATTCACCCGCGCGCCGGTCGGTGTCACGACGTAGTTCGGGGCGCGTTCCTCGTCGCTCTCCGAATAGGAGAAATCGGCGTCCTCGAACTCGGCGGCGAAGAGGCGGTAGGCGACCTCGCGGCGGCCCGCGCCGCCCTGGTCTTCGGATCCGCTCATTTGCCCACCTCCGCGAGCAGGTCACTGGCACGCGCGGCAGGGTCGTCGTCGGTCTCGTCGAAGGTGCGGGCGTTGAGGTTCGCGCCGTACTCGTCGACCGACAGCGAGCCACGCACCCGGAACTCGCGGCCGACGAGCGTCTCGCGGATGGCGTCGGCGACGGCCTCCTGGTCCATCTCGTCGCGGGCGTGGTCTTTCGCGTCTTCGACGTCGCCGCCGTAGATCTCCTCGGTGAGTTCGTCGTCGAGGATGGCCGTGACTGTCCCGGTGCCGTCGTCGAGGATCGCCTTGATACGCAGGTCGTCGACGCCCTCGACGGTGCCGTGCTGGCGGCACTGGCCGTTCTGCACGACGCGGCCGCAGTCGGGACAGCGCTCGATGAGCCCCGAGCCGTCCCGGACGGCGATGACGTTCCCGACGAGTTCGACGTCGAAGAGGCCGCCCTCCTCGATCGCGTCGCGGACCGCGAGTTGCCGGGCGTCGTCGGTCGCCGCGACGGGACTGTCGAGGACCGTGACCGCCGAGAACTCCGAGACGTTCACCGAGGGGACGCCGCGGAACTCGCGGACGAACGCGTCCTCGATCCGGATTGACGCGTCAGCCTCGATTTCGTCGTGTGGGTTCCAGTCGGTGAACGGCAATCGAGCCGTTTCGTCGGCGAAGATACCGCTGAGGATGTCAGTCTCGCCGTCGCGGCCGTCGATGGTCTTCGACTCGACTTCCAGCACTCTGACCTCGACGTTCCGACCGCGGTCGCCGGGTTCGAGGTCGGCGAGGCTCGCGTCACCGCCCACGGGGAAGTCGATCGCGAGGTCTTCGTCGGCGAGGCCGACGGAGGTGCTCTCCCCGAGGTTGAGTTCGGGGTGGCCCTCCCACTCGCGCACGCCGGCGTTACCGACGGTGACGGTCTGGCCGGGTTCGAGACCGAAGTCCTCCCACGCGGTGTAGGAAATCTTCCCGGATTCGTCGGCGATCTCGCCCTCGACGATGACGTGGTCCGAGCCCTGATACCGGATCGACCGGCGCCCGACGGTGAGGACCGTGCCGGTCACCGTGACGTTCGAGTCGCCGGTGGCGATCTCGGCAACGGCC
>Ga0207720_100813_pt1 | contig 15494 bp, 16 predicted proteins | sample A23P2SouthBayCA_2_FD_187751 | JGI IMG/M metagenome (GOLD analysis project Ga0207720, IMG submission 187751) | Aerobic enrichment media microbial communities from Eden Landing Ponds, California, USA - A23 E3 (2) (SPAdes) | ecosystem: Environmental > Aquatic > Marine > Unclassified | place...
TCCCCTCCGGGCCCGCCGTGATCATGGTCCACGTCGCCTCGACGAACGTCCCCTTCACCAGCGAGTCGAAGGACGCGGTGGCGAACGTCCCCGACATCGAGGACGAGATCGAACTCGCCATCCGCGAGGCGGCACGGGAGCTGAAGTCTTACCTCAACCGGCGGCGGTCGCTGGAGAAACGCCGGAAGAAACAGGACGTCCTCGGCCGTATCCTGCCCGAGATGGCCGACAAGCTCGCGGCGGTGACCGGGCGCGAGCGACCGAACATCGACGGCGCGCTCGGCCGCATCATGAACAACGTGATCGTGGAACGCTCGGTCGAGGACGGTGCGGTCACGCTCGCGGTACGGAACCACTCCGACCGGAAGGAGACGCCGGAGGTGACCGACATCGTCACCGCGGAGCCGACGGCGGTGAGCGACGGCGCGTCGGTCGTCGACCTCGAAGACGAGTGGTTCGTGCAGTGGTCCCCGTCGGTGTCGGCGGGCGAGACGGCGACGCTCACCTACGAGGTGGGCGAGGACGCGGCCTTCGACGTCGACATCGATGGCGTCGAAACCGAGAAACTCACGGTGAACGCATGAGCACACAACGAGCCAGAGAGCAGTTGATCGACCTCGCAGCGGAGTTCTACGACCAGTTCGCCCGCGGCGAAGTGCCGGAGATGACCCTCCCCACGCGGACGAAAAGCAACATCGAGTACGACGAGGAAAGCGGCGTGTGGGTGTACGGCGACCGCACGTCGACGCGGTCGGCCAACTCGGTTCGGGGCGCCCGCAAACTCCTCAAGGCGACGTACACGATCGACTTCCTCACCCGACAGCTCGAGGAGGAACGGTCGTCGACGCTCCGTGAACTCTACTACCTCTCGGAGTCGTGGGACGCCGACGAGGCCGCCTTCTCGGACCAGGACGAGTCCAATCAGCTGATCGAGGACCTCGAAATCGTCTCGGAGGTGACCCGCGAGGACTTCCACATGCGCCCGGAGGAGTCCGGGGCGACGCTGATGGGACCCTTGGAGCTACGGGAGCAGACCCGACGGGGCGAGCGCGAGATTCACTGCCAGCAGGACGTCGGCGAGGGTGGCTACCAGATCCCCAACAACCCCGACACCATCGACTTCCTGGATCACGACATCGACTTCATCCTCTGTGTCGAGACCGGCGGGATGCGGGACCGGCTGGTGGAGAACGGCTTCGACACCGACTACAACGCCCTGATCGTCCACCTCAAGGGCCAGCCCGCGCGGGCGACCCGTCGGATCACCAAGCGCCTCCACGACGAACTCGACCTGCCGGTCGTGGTCTTCACCGACGGCGACCCGTGGTCGTACCGCATCTACGGCTCCGTCGCCTACGGCTCGATCAAGAGCGCCCACCTCTCGCAGTATCTCGCCACCCCCGCGGCGGAGTTCGTCGGCATCCAGCCCGAGGATATCGTCGAGTACGACCTCCCGACCGACCCGCTCGCGGACTCGGACGTGAACGCGCTGGAGTCCGAACTGGAGGACCCCCGGTTCACGACCGACTACTGGGAGGAACAGATCGAACTCCAGCTCGACATCGGCAAGAAGGCCGAACAGCAGGCGCTCGCGTCGCGGGGACTCGACTTCGTCACCGACGAGTACCTGCCGACGCGCCTGGACGAGATGGGCGTCATCTAAGTCAAGTTACACTTATTCCCGCGCGGGACGTATCGTGCGTATGCCGTTCGACTTCGACACCGACCGACTGCGTCACCTGCCCGAGACGCCGCTCCGCGCGCTCCGGCACTCGTTCTGGTGGATCCGAAAAACCTTCTTCTCGAAGCCCAAGCCGTCGAACCCGGCCGTCGTGATCGACATGAGCGAGTCCGAGACCGAGGCGTTTCTCGGCGAGCGTTTCTTCGAGCCGGGGTGGGAGATGTCGTACCACTACCACAACGAGGTCGTGAACGTGCGACGGGTCCAGTACCTCGACGATCAGCCGTCCGGTCTCCGCTGGTGGCAGACCCACATCCGCGGCTACCCACACCCCGACGGACTCGAACTCACGGCGCATCTCGAACCCGAACCCGCCGAACACCCGGACGCCCACCTCGACGGCGAGTTCATCGACGTGCCGCGGGGGAACGCGACGCTGGTCGGAATTCTGGAGGAGGAGGGGGTGACGTTCGAGCGGATCGGAACGTGGCCGACGGAGACCTGACCGTTCGCGCCCACCTCTCGTCGAGGACGACCCCCCGATCCGGATCGGGTCGTACCCCGCCGCCCTCGCGAGCGATTCGGGCGACGGTGACCGACCCGCGCGCTCGGCGTCGACGCATTCGTAGACGACGAGCGTGGCGTCCGGGACCGGGATCGGCGGAGACGGTCGTCGCGGCGTCGGCGAGGCGGGCGGTGGCGTAGCCGAGCCAGCGGATCGAGACGGTGTCGTGGCGGACGGTCACGGGTCGTGTTTCGACCGAGACGCAAAATACGATCCGGGGTCGGCAGAGTCGGCGCTGCCGGGTGAAAACTACGGTTCGAGGTCCAGTCGGAGCGTCTCTCCGCTCGTCAGCGTCACCGTCACGTCGTCGATGTAGGCTTCGAGGTCGACACCCGATTGGCTACCGGTTTGGAGCGAGAGCGCGAACACCTCCTCGTCCCGGTAGTCGTGAGTGAACGAGGCGTTCGCACCGTAGGTACTCCAGTCGACGGGACCACTCTGGACGTCGTCGAGCGTCGGGAGCGGCTGGTTGAAATTGCCACTGCGGCCAGTGTCGGACCACGTCAGCGTGTTCGACGCGCCACTGGCGGTGCTGAACTCGTTCCACTCACCAGGCGTGAAGTTCGGAGTACCGCCGTTGGACTCCGAGGGCAGTGCTTGGAGGCGGCTGTCGTACCACCCAGCGTCGTTACCGTCACTCTCGGCGCGCGTGTAGATGTTCAGGTAGATGTCGACGCCGCCGAGGGCCGTCGGCTCGTAGAGCCAGTAGGAGATGTCTTGTATATCCGCGACGGTATACGCCGTACCATCGAATTCGGGCGCGAAGTAGAAACCCTGTTTGTAGCTGTTGGGTCCCTGTCCGCTTCGGTCGACGGTTCCCCACGATCCGGTACCGACGTGAGCCAGCGTCTCAGAGACATCCCACGGGTTGGCGAAGCCCTCCCCCTGACCTTGCGACGAGTCGATGCTGAGCGTGGTCGGCTCCGGCGCCATCCCTTCACCGTCGTTGTGCCGGCACTGCTCGGTGTAGAACCCGAGGTCGAACGTCACGCTGTCGGACTGCACCTGGTTGCCGTGGTTGATCGGCAGCCACCAGACGACGCTGACCTGGTGGACCGCCGATCCGTCGTCGGGATACCGGCGAAACAGCCTTGCTCGCCCGTACCGCCGCCCGCTTCGGCGTTCATCGTCCCGGCGGAGAACGCCTCTCCGGGTCCGTCGCCGATGCGGTCCAGGAACTCGCGGAGGGAGTACTGCTCGACCGGCTCGAAACCAGCGCCGTCGTCCGCGAACCCCGACGGAGAGTCGTTGATCGCACCGACGCTGTAGGCGACCTGAATCTCGTCGAGGAGTTCGACGGTCTTCTCGCCGGATTCGCCGTCTTTCAGGTCGGGGTCTCCGCTCCCCTCGATCTGATCCTCGTCGGGGTCGTCGGCTTCGGGTTCGGTGACGCCGTTCTCGCTGGCGTCCCGAAGCCCGCCGGTCAGCCAGACGTAGCCGGGGTTGTCACAGAGTTCGAACGCGAACTGCGCGCCGCCGAAGTCGCCGGGTTTCACGTCGTCGATCTCGATGATCGCCGGACCGTCGGCGTCCGAGTCGGTGCCACAGAGCCCTTCGCTGTTCTCGCCTTCGCCGGTCGCCGCCGCGACCCCGCCGTTGACGGTGTTGTACGAGTTGCCGTTGACGTCCGACGAGATCGCGTCGAAGAATGCCGCGTACACGTCGCCGCTGCCGGAGTAGTCGTCGTCGAGGTCGAGGGCGATAGCCCGAGCGTCGGACTGATCGTCGCCCGGCGGCAGACGGATGTCGGTCGAGGCCTCGTCGGACGCCATCCCTGCGTACTGTGCCTCGTCGGACGACCAGTCGGAGTAATACTCCGTGGCCGCCACCTTCATGTCCAGCGTCCCCGCCGTGAGCTGGTTGTTCTCGAACGTCTCCTGATCGCTGAAGTACGCACTCGTCCCGAGACCGGCGCCCGCGGAGGCGACGCCGATGGTACCGAGTGCGGCCAGTGCCTTCCGCCGTGAAATATCGAATCGCTCTTCTGACATGTGAGAGTCGGGGCCGACTGGTCGTCGCCAGCGTCCCCTTCGTCCCCCACGTGACACCTACCGGTGTTAGCTATTGGACCATTATCGGCCATCCCGGATTCGGTACGTCTCCATTGACGTCCCATAATCGGTGGTTAAGCGCGGAGTTACACCCCGGCCAGCCGCTCGATCCGCGACAGCGAGTCGGCCTCGCTCGGCGTCTTGTCCTCGCGGACGGCGACGAAACGTGGGAACCGGAGCGCGTAGCCCGATTCGTAGGTCGGCGACGCCTGTATCTCCTCGTACCCGACCTCGAAGACGACTTCGGGGTCGATGTCGACCTCGGTGCCCTCCTGCCGGCGGATCAGCGGTTCGAGTCGCTCGGTCAGGTCCGCCAGCCGCTCGTCCGTGATGCCCGTCGCCACCTTGCCGATGGTCGCGAACCCGTCCTCGGTCCGCGTCGACAACAGGAACGTCCCGAGGTGGTTCGCACGCCGTCCTTCGCCCCACTCGGCGCCCGTAACGACGAGATCCAGCGTCTCCACGTCCGGCTTGCGCTTCAGCCAGTTCCGTCCCCGCCTCCCCGGCGTATACGCCGACTGGGGGTTCTTGAGCATGATCCCCTCGTGGCCCGCGTCCAGCGCCGCGGTCTCGCGGTCGGCGATTTCCTCGGCGTCCTCGACGACGGTGAGCGGCGAGACGTTCGTCGAGAGAAGCGACGTCAAGCGTTCCCGACGGGCGACGAGGGGTTCGTCGAGCAGATCCGTCCCGTCGACGTGGAGACAGTCGAACGCCCGGAACTCGACCGACACCGCCTCCCGCATCTTCGCGACGTCGTGTTTGCGCCGAAATCGACGGAGCACCGCCTGGAACGGGAGCGGATCGCCCGCGTCGTCGACCGCCAGCGCCTCGCCGTCGAGGATCGTCGGAACGGAGAGGTCGGCGACGAACTCGACGATCTCCGGCAGGGCGTCGGTCACGTCCTCCAGATTCCGGGAGAACACCCGCGTCTCTCCGTCCGGATCGTGGTGGACCTGGACCCGCGCGCCGTCGAACTTGGTCTCGACGGCGACCGACTCCCACGCGTCGAGCGCGTCGACCGCGGTCCCCGCCTGCGCGAGCATGGTCCCCACCGGCCGGCCGACGACGAGTTCCGCCGACGCCAGCCCCGCCGCCCCCTCGTCGCGGGCGCGGACGGCCACCGCACCGCAGTCGTTCTCCACCTGCAGAGCGCGTTCGACCGCGTCGACCGACACGTCGAACGCCTCGGCGGTCGCGTCCCGGACGGTCCCCTCGCCCACCCCGATCCGCATCTCCGAGAGGACGAGCCGAGCGAGATAGCGCGCCGAGAGCGGATCGGATCGGTTGAACAGGCCGAAGAGCACGTCCACCTTGCGGTCGCGGCTGCCCGCCCCGTCGGCGGCAGCCAGGTCGCGCAGGCGGTCGTCCACCTCGGCGACGGTCAGGGGGTCGGGATCGGCGGCACCGAACGCAGCGAGTCCCTGCTGGCCGTCGAGGTCCAGCGATTCTGCCACGGCACCGATCTCCCCGGCGTCGGCGAGGCGGGCGGCGACGTCGGCAGCGCTGACGTTCGGCCCGGCGGCACGAGCGAGCGCCTCGTGACAGAGGCTCGGGCCCACGTCGAGTGTCGTCGAGTTCCACGCGGGGAAGATACGGCCGAGCGACAGACGCGCGACGACCGGGAGGTCGGAGCCGGCGTCGACGAACAGATCCGCGACCAGCGACGTGATCTCGAGGTCGGCGGACGCGGCCTCGATTGTGGCGACGCGGTCGGCGAACTCCGAGAATTCCATGCCGACGGGATCGGTCCCGTGGCTACTGAGAGTGTCGGTTGGGGCGAGATGGGGCGCCGAAAGCTCGACCGGGTCCACCCCGCAGTGGAGTGATCTGCCACGCTGGTCCCCGGAACATCGGATTCAAGACGTTGAACGTACACGGGGGGGTATGGACAGCGACCTGGCGGCGCAGGTTCGGAACGTCCTCGACGTCGACGTCTCGGAGTTTCGGTCGCAGGCGCAGGCCGACGCGGAGGTGGTCAAGAGCGAACTCAAGGACGGCACCTTCGACAACCACCGGTCGATCATCGGGCTGGAGTACGAGTTCTACGCCGTCGCTGACGGTCGGTGGCGACAGGAGCGCGAGAGCGAGGAGACGGGCGCCGAACTCGTGCGCGTCCCGCGTCGACTCCTCGAACTCATCCGCTTCGAGAAGGAACTCGGCCTCCACAACGCCGAGCTGACGACCAGTCCCCAACCCCTGAACGCCGAGGGACTCCGGGCACAGGCCGCCGGCGTCCGCTCTCATCTCCTGTCGGCGCTCCAGACGACGCGGATCGAGGGGATGCGCCTCGTCAGCGACGGCATCTGGACCATCCCGCCGTCGGGCGAAACCGCCCGCGATTACCTGACCGACAGCGTCTCGGACGACGGGGTCCGCATCGCCACCAACATGACCGACGCCGTCCGGTACCACGCGATGGCTAACGGGCCGAACACGCCGACACCCTTCGCCGCCGACGCGCCACACGTCACCCTCGAAGCCGACACCGTGATGCCCGAGAGCCTCATCACGTCGATCCAGCCTCACTATCAGGTCCCCCACGCCTCCGACCTCCCGACCTACCACAACTACGCGCTCCGGGCCGCCGGCCCGCTGCTCGCACTCGGCGTCAACTCCCCGTTCTTCCCGCCCGATCTCTACGACGAGGGCGTCGATCCGGCGACGGTCGTCGCCGAGGCCCACGCCGAAAACCGCATCGCCGTCTTCGAGTCCGTCCTGAACAACGAGGTGGCCGAGAAAGTGCGGTTCCCGGCCGATCTCGACACCGTCGAGGAAGCGGTCGACCGGGTCGCCACCGATCCGACCGTCGTCCCCATGCCGGTCGAGCGCGGCGACCGCTTCGACGACAAATTCGCCACGCTCCGTCGCAAACACGGCACGTTCTGGCGGTGGGTGCGCCCCGTCTTCGACGGCGCCGACCGCTCCTCGGCCAACGCCCGGATCGAGTTCCGCCCCATCGCCGCCCAGCCGACCGTCCGTGACTCGATGGCCTTCACGGCCACCTTCGCCGGCCTGATGGAGAGTCTCCCCCGCCACGAACATCCGGTGATCGGGCAGGACTGGAGCGTCGCCAAGGAGAACTTCTACGCCGCCGCTCGCGAGGGGCTGGCGAGCGAGCAGCGCTGGATCACCAACGGCGGCGAGGAGACGACCGACCCGGCCGTGCTGTACGAGGACATCTTCTCACACGCCGTCGAGGGGCTGCGTAGCGCCGGCTGTTCGGAAGCAGACGCGGAGTCGTACGTCGCCCCGCTCCGGGCACGGGTCGCGTCGGGCATCACGCCCGCGAGCTGGAAGCGCGAACGAGTGGCCGAACGCGTCGAGACCGGTGACCCGCTCGAATCGGCCATCCCCGCAATGCAGCGGTCGTACGTCGACGAACAGACCGAGACGCTACTCGACGGCGCGTTCACCGAGTGGTGGTAACACTGCCGAACCGCGGGGTGAGACGACCTCGCGCCGGACTACAGGAGCGATTCGAACTCTTTGTGCTTCGCGATGTCGACGCCCTCGTCGGTGACGACGGCGACGTTCATTCCGTTGCCCGACGCCAGGTCACGCTCGACGGCGCTCTGGATGGCGTGGGCGGCGACGGACGTGGCCTCGTCGACCGACAGATCGTCGTCGTACTCCTGTTCGAGGACACCGAGCGCGTACTGGCTCCCGGAGCCGGAGACGGCGTAGTCCTCTTCCATCATGCCGCCGAGGGGGTCGAGGCTGTAGACGTGCGCGCCGTCCTCGTCGACGCCGCCGAGCAGCGGCGAGACGATGAAGAACGCTCCCGAGCGGAGGAAGTTGCTCGTGAGCGTCGAGAGCGCTTCCATGCTCATGTCCTTGCCCCGTCGGGTCTCGTAGAGGCTGGTCTCGGAGCGGAGCGAGCGGATGAGCGACTGAGCGGCCGACACCGAACCCGCGATGGTGAGCGCGGCGGTCGGGTGGATCTGTTCGACCTTCTGGACGTCCTTGCTGGAGACCATCCGGCCCGCGCTCGCGCGCATGTCGGTCGCCATCACGACGCCGTTCTCGGTCGAGAGCCCGACGGTCGTCGTGCCGGTTTTCATCTCCTTGTCCTCGTCCTCGGCTGCAGCGAGGCGTTCGTCGGTGTTCGTGAACTCGCCGATCTGCGGTCCAAACACCGGGCGGTCACTCCCGTCGAGACGGTCCTGTGTCCGTGAAAAGTCCTGATTCGTCGGGGTACGCATCACCTGCCCTTGCGTGGGCGCGCTGATAAATGCAACCCTTCGCCACGCCTATCGACCCGACCGGTCGTAGGCCCGCTTCGTCGCCGCCACCAGATCGCCGAGCGGGAGCGTCACCCCGAGTCGACGGGCGAACAGGGCGAGCGGCATCAGAGCGATGCCGAGGACGAGGGTTATCTGGTAGGTCGCGAACGTGCCGGCGCGATACAGTGGTTCGAACATCTGCGTAGACGTTCCTCCAGCGACAGGAGTATATAAGCTTTCTTGCTCGCCGTTCGACGTGAGGTCGACGCTGTCCGTCGATTACGTCGATCACCGATCCGCGACCGGGCCGTGCCCGGGGGCGAGCGCCGGCGACGCGATACTGAGGGTGCAGTATCTCCGTCCTACGCATAACTTACGCGTGTGATCGTGACGGCGTACGCGGTGGGGAAACCCTGATAGGCCGGCTGATCCTACCTCCGCCCATGTCGAACTGGACCGACCGGATCGTCGGCGACCGGATGGCCGTCGACCGGGAGTTCAACGAACGGGTCCTCGACTCCGAGTTCTCGAACCAGGAGTGGGGACTGATCATGACCGCCGTCGAGTTCGAGATCGAACACGCCGACGATCCCGACCGGGCACGGATCGTCGCCGACACGGAGAGCCTGCCCCAGATGCTCCCCGAACTGGAGAAAGTGCAACAGGGGATGGGTCCCGGCGGCCCGGGCGCGCAAGGGAGCCGGGACAGCGGCACCGGCGTCCTCGACGCCATCCGCGGCGCACTCGGAATGGGCGGCGGCGACGACGCGGAGCGACTCGACGCCGCCGAACGGCTGGTCGACGAGTACGCCGACGCGCTCCAGCGACGGCTCGAAGCGGAGGGGAAGTGGGACGAGGTCAGGGAGTCCTACGAGCGCTAGATCTCGTCGCCGCCGTGGAACAGCGTCAGCTCCTCGGCCTCGTAGATGTTGATGAGTTCGGTGACGATCTCGTCGTACTCTTCGCCGGACTGTCGCAGGTCGTCGAGCCGTTCGACGGTCTCGTCGTCGAGGTGAATCTGTGGCACGAACGGGTGTAGGCGCGTCGACCCTTTAACGGAGGCGGTCGACGACCGCGTCCGCGACGGCGTCGGTCGTCGCCTCACCGCCGAGGTCGGGCGTGCGTGGGCCGTCCGCCAGCGTCGCCTCGACGGCCGCCCGCACGGCCGCCGCCTCGTCGTCGTAGTCGAGAAACTCCAGTAGCATCGCCGCCGAGAGGATCGTCGCCGTCGGGTTGGCGACTCCCTGCCCGGCGATGTCGGGCGCGCAGCCGTGGACGGGTTCGAAGACACCCCGCTCGGCGCCGACGTTCGCGCTCGGGAGCAGGCCGAGACCGCCGACCAGCCCCGCCGCCAGATCCGAGAGCACGTCGCCCGCCAGATTGGGGCAGACGATCACGTCGTACCCCGTCGGGTCCATGGCGAGGTGCGTCGCCATCGCGTCCATGTACGCGTCGTCGACGTCGACGCCGCGGTCGGCCGCCACGTCGCGGATCGTGTCCACGAACAGCCCGTCGGTCACGCGCATCACGTTGTTCTTGTGGGCGACCGTGAACCCCTCCATTCCGTTCGCCTCGACGTAGTCGCAGGCGAACGCCGCGAGGCGTCGCGAGGCCGACGCCGTGACCAGTCGCGTCAGCGTCGAGACGTCCTCCGTGAGCCGCTCCTCGATCCCCGCGTAGACGCCCTCCGTGTTCTCGCGGAGGATCACGAGGTCCGTCTCGGGCTGGACGGCGTCGATACCGGGATACGTTCGCGCCGGGCGGATGTTGACGAAGGAGTCCACCGCCGCCCGGAGTGGCAGGATGACGTCCGCCGACGTCTCGCCGGTCGCGCCGAACAGCGTCGCGTCGGCGCTCTTGACCGCCGCTAGCGTCTCCTCGGGCAGGGGGTCGCCCGTCCGCTCGGCGACGGCGTCGCCCGCCTCGACGTGATCGTACTCGAAGTCGACGACGGCGTCCAGCACCCGAAGGGTCGCCGGAACGACCTCGTGGCCGATGCCGTCGCCGGGGACGACCGCGATTCGCTCGCTCATCTGTCGACGTACGGCAGGTCCGCCGCCGTCTCGTCGATGGCGTCCATGTTCGACCGGAGCAGGGCGACGGTGTCCCAGATGCCCTGCACCAGCGCGCCGCGCATCGCCTCGTCGATGTCGACGTCGACGGTCTTCCCGTCGTAGGTGACCGTCTCGTCGGCCACGTCGAGTTCGATCCCCGCCGACGGGGTGTCCTCGATGAAGGACTGAAGCTCTTCGACCGTCTCGGCGTCCGTCGTCGCCGCCGGGATGCCCAGCGACTTGCAGTTGTCGGCGAAGATCTCCGCGAAGGACTCGCCGACGATGGCCTCGACGCCCCAGCGGGCGAGCGCCCGCGGCGCGTGCTCCCGCGAGGAGCCACAGCCGAAGTTGTCGTTGACGACGAGCACGTTCGCACCCTTGTACTCGTTGAACGGGTGGTCGTTGAGTTCGCCCTCGTCGTCGCGGCGCGCGTCGTAGAAGGCGTACTCGTCCATCCCCTCCCAGGTCGTCGTCTTGAGGAAGCGGGCGGGGATGATCTGGTCGGTGTCGATGTCGTCCCCGCGGACGGGGACGCCGGTGCCCGCGACGCGGCGCACCTTCATCTCCTCGACCCCGACGCCGTCTTCCCGAGAGTTCTCCGACCCCTCGTCGTCGCTCATGCGTCCACCTCCGCCAGGTCCCGCACGTCGGTCACTTCGCCCTCGACGGCGGCCGCGGCGACCATCGCCGGACTCATCAGCACGGTCCGGCCGTCCTTGCTCCCCTGTCGACCCACGTAGTTGCGGTTCGACGAGGACGCACACCGCTCGTCGCCCTCCAGGGAGTCGTCGTTCATCGCCAGACACATCGAACAGCCCGCCTCGCGCCAGTCGAAGCCCGCCTCGCGGAAGACGTCGTCGACGCCCTCCGCTTCCAGCGTCGACTTCACCGTCTGCGAGCCGGGCACCGCGAGCGCGCGGACGTCCGGGTGGACCTCGCGACCCTCGAGGACGGCCGCGGCCTCGCGGAAGTCGCTCGTGCGGCCGTTCGTACAGGTGCCGAGGAAGGCGACGTCGATGGGGTAGCCCACCATCGGCTCGCCCGGTTCGACGCCCGTGTGCTCTTGGGCGACGCGAGCGGCCTCGCGTTCGCCCTCGGGGAGGTCGGCGGGCGCCGGGACCGGGTCGCCGATGCCGACGGCCTGTCCGGGGTTCGTCCCCCACGTCACCATCGGTTCCAAGCTCCCGGCGTCGAGGTGGACCACGTCGTCGTAGTCGGCGTCGGCGTCGCTCCGGATCGACTCCCAGTACGCCTTCCGCTCCTCGAAGGCCTCGCCCTCCGGGGCGAACTCGCGGCCGCGCAGGAACTCGTAGGTCGTCTCGTCGGGGTTGATGTAGCCCGCGCGGGCGCCGCCCTCGATGGACATGTTACACACCGCGAGACGCTCCTCCATCGAGAGGTCGCGCACCGCCTCGCCGCCGTACTCGTAGACGTAGCCGACGCCGCCGTCGACGCCGAGTTCGGCGATGATCTTCAGGATGAGGTCCTTCGAGTGGACCCCCTCGCCGAGCTGGCCGTCCACCTCGATCCGGCGGACGTCCGCTTTGTCGGCGGCGACACACTGCGAGGCGAGCACGTCCCGCACCTGACTCGTCCCGATGCCGAACGCGATGGACCCGAAGGCGCCGTGGGTGGCGGTGTGCGAGTCGCCACAGACGACCGTCATCCCCGGCTGGGTCAGCCCCAGTTCCGGGGCGACGACGTGCGTGATGCCCTGCTTCTCTGAGTCCAGCCCGTAGAACTGGATCTCCGCCTCCGAGGTGTTGCGCTCCAGCGCCGTGAGCATCCCCTCCGCGGACTCGTCGGCCAGCGGACGCTCGCGCCCCTCGGGGCGCGTCGGGACGATGTGATCCACCGTCGCGACGTTGCGCTCGGGATAGGGCACCTCGATGCCCCGTTCGCGCAGCTCGGAGAACGGCTGGGGGCTCGTCACCTCGTGGATCAGGTGCAGGCCGATGAATAGCTGGTCCTGCCCGTTCGGCAGGTCGGCCACCTTGTGACGGTCCCACACCTTGTCGTAGAGCGTGCCCTCACTCATCGTCGTCACGCACCGTCGGTTCGCCACGTACCCAGACGCCGTTGGTCCCGTCGGTCGAGGCGTGGGATACGTCGCGCACGCGACCACGCTTCTCGCCGTCGGCGTCTGCCTCGGCTTCCCCGTCCGACGCCTCGCCGGCGCCGTCCGCGCGCAGGTCGGCGGCGCGGCGGCCACGCCGGTACGCGTCCGCGACGGCGTCCTGTGTCGGGTGGGTGTGATCGACCGCGTCCATCCGGTTAGTCATCGGCCGGAGCCTCTGCCTCCTCCTCCGGGGCCTCGTCGGCCCAGGAGAACAGCGCGCGCAGTCGGGCACCGACCTCCTCGATGTCGTGGTTCCGGTCCTCATCGTAAAGCTGCGTGTACGACGGGCGACCGGCCTGGTTCTCGAGAATCCACTCGCGAGCGAAGTCGCCGTTCTGGACCGCTTCGAGCGCCTCGTCCATGTTCTCGCGGACGCCCTCGTCGACGATCTCGGGACCCACGGCCAGCCCGCCGTACTCGGCGGTGTCGGAGACCGAATCCCACATCTCGGCCATCCCGCCCTCGTACATCAGGTCGACGATGAGCTTCATCTCGTTGAGACACTCGAAGTACGCCATCTCGGGGCTGTAGCCCGCGTCGACCAGCGTCTCGTAGCCCTTCTTGATGAGCGACGTGATGCCGCCACAGAGGACGGCCTGTTCGCCGAAGAGGTCCGTCTCGACCTCCTCCTGGAACGTCGTCTCGACGACGCCCGCGCGAGTGCAGCCGATGGCCTGGGCGTACGCCAGCGCCTCCGCTTTGGCCTCGCCCGTCGTGTTCTGGTAGACGGCGAGCAGGGCCGGCGTGCCCGTGTCCTCGACGTAGTTCCGCCGCAGGAGGTGCCCCGGCGTCTTGGGGGCGATCATCGTCACGTCGACGCCCTCGGGGGGCTGAATCTGGTTGTAGTGGATGTTGAATCCGTGTGCGAACTGGAGGGTGTCGCCGGTCTCCAGACCGTCGTTGATGGCCTCGAACACCGCCGGCTGGACGGTGTCGGGGACGAGCATCGAGACGACGTCCGCCTCCGCGGCGGCGTCGTCGGGGGTCGCGACGCGCAGACCGTCGTTCTCGGCCTGCGACCACGAATCGGAGTCTTTCCGGAGCCCGACGATCACGTCGACCCCGCTGTCCGCGAGGTTCTGTGCGTGGGCGTGGCCCTGACTGCCGTAGCCGAGGACGGCTACGGTCTTGCCGGCGATTGCGTCACTGTCCGCGTCGTCGTCGTAGTAGACTGGGGTGGTGAATTCGGTTTCGCTCATGATTATGTCGTTTTCCGCGTGCCGCGTTCGAGCGCCGCCGTACCGGTCCGGACGATCTCGTGGATGCCGAACCGACCGAACGTCTCGACCGCGGCGTCTATCTTCTGCTCGCTTCCCGTGATCTCGACGGTGACCGACTCCTGGGAGACGTCGACGGTCTTGCCGTCGTACATCTCCGCCACCGCGCCGACCTGATCGGGGGCGGTACCGTCCACCTTGATCAGCGCGAGTTCGCGCCGGATGGCGGCGGGGTCGAGTTCGGTCACCGCGATGACCGGGACGAGCTTCTGGAGTTGTTTTTTGGCCTGTTCGATGCCCGGTTCGGGCTCCTCGATTTCGAGCGTGATCCGCGCTCGGTCGGGATCAGTGGTCGGACCGACAGTGAGGCTTTCGATGTTGAACTGCCGTCGCCGGAAGAGACCGGAGATGTTCGCCAGCACGCCGGGTTCGTGTTTCACGAGCGCCGACAGGACGGCCCGTCGGGCCTCCGGTTCCGCCTCGACCTCGGGGTCGATGCGGATACCCTGCGAGTTGCGTCGCCCCTCCGGCGTCGCTCGCTCCTCCGGTTCGGGACCTTCCAGTCCGCCACTCATAGCTGCTCCTCCGAGAGGGCGAACTTGTCGTTTGCCCCGCCGCTCGGCACCATCGGGTAGACGTTCTCCGCGGGATCGATGTGGAAGTCGATCACCGACGGCCCGTCGTAGTCGAGCGCCTCTTCGATGGCGTCGGCCACCTCGTCGTAGTCGTCGACGCGCCAGCCGCGGGCGCCGAACGCCTCCGCCAGCTTGTCGAACTCCGGAATCCAGCTGTAGCCGGCGGCCATGTGACGCCCATCGAAGAAGGCGTCCTGCCACTGGCGGACCATCCCGATGTACTCGTTGTTCAGGATGGCGACCGTGACGTCCAGATCCTCACGGACCGCGACCGAGAGTTCCTGGACCGTCATCAGGAAGGAGCCGTCACCGTCGATGCAGACGACCTCTTCACCCTCGTCCGCGGCGAGGCGCGCGCCGATGGCCGCAGGGAGACCGTATCCCATCGTCCCGAGACCGTGTGAGGAGATCCACTTGCGCGGGTCGCGGAACGTCCAGTACTGGGACGCCCACATCTGGTGCTGGCCGACGCCCGAAGTGACGATGGCCTCGTCGCTCGTCGCCTCGTCCAGCGCTTCGACGACGAACTGCGGTTTGAGCGGTTCGTCGTCGGGCGCCGCGTAGTCCATCGGGTACTCCGCTTTCCACGTCTGGCACTGTTCGCGCCACTCGTCGGCGTCGGGCGCCTCGGCCACCACGTCGTCGAGCTGTTCGAGGACGCGCCCCGCGTCGCCGATCAGCGGGTAGTCGGCGTGGATGTTCTTGCTGATCTCCGCGGGGTCGATGTCGACGTGGACGACCTCCGCGCTCGGCGCGAACGTCTCGATGCCGCCGGTGAGGCGGTCGTCGAACCGGGTGCCGACCGCGATCAACAGGTCCGTGTGGTTGATCGCCATGTTGGCGTAGCCGGTGCCGTGCATCCCCGCCCACGACAGGCAGAGTTCGTGGTCCTCGGGCATCGTCCCGATGCCGGGCATCGTCGTCACGACGGGGATGTCGTAGTCGACGG
>Ga0207720_100814_pt1 | contig 15457 bp, 16 predicted proteins | sample A23P2SouthBayCA_2_FD_187751 | JGI IMG/M metagenome (GOLD analysis project Ga0207720, IMG submission 187751) | Aerobic enrichment media microbial communities from Eden Landing Ponds, California, USA - A23 E3 (2) (SPAdes) | ecosystem: Environmental > Aquatic > Marine > Unclassified | place...
CCCCCGCCAGTGCTCCTGTTTCACGGGAGCGCCGACAGCCTGGTCCCCGTGGCGTCGTCCCGGGAGTATCGGGACGCGCTGGTCGACGCTGGCGTCCCCGTCGAGTACCAGGAACTGGACGGGGTCGAGCACGGCTATCTGGAACCCGAAAACCCCGACCAAGAGAGAGTCCTGCGGGAGACACACGAGCGGATGGTGAACTACCTGTTCGAGGAACCGTGGAGCGATGACGGGAGCGGTGACTGACCCGACGGTCGACCGATCGGGGACCGGGCGTCGTCACGTGCGGTAGCGTTAGCTACCCTCGCAGTCGTGACGTGCGGGAGCGTCGGCTATCCTCGCAGCGTCGAAAGAAAGCGCGTGTGTCGCGAGGCGATCGAGTCCGGTCCCGTTCAGCCGAAGAGCTGACCGAGGCCTTCGCCGCTGTCGCCCTCGTCGTCGTCGTCGCCGCCCTCGTCGGCGGCCTCCTCTTCGTCGCCACCTTCGTCGGCGGCCTCCTCTTCGTCTTCGCCCTCGTCGGCGTCCGCGGCAGCGGCCTCGGCACCGCCCGCGCTCCCGCCGGTCGCGGCGGGTGCGGCGGCGGCCGTCTCGACGGCCTCCTCGATGTCGACGTCCTCCAGCGCGGCGACGAGCGCCTTGACGCGGGATTCCTCGACGTCAACGCCCGCGGCGTCGAGCACCGCGGTGACGTTGTCCTCGTTGATCTCCTCGCCCGATTCGTTCAGGATGAGTGCAGCGTAGACGTATTCCATTGGTCTGTGTGGTGTGTGTTGGTGTGTTGGTCAGCCGAACATCTCGCCGAGGGCGTCGCCGCCGTCGCCGCCGTCGTCGTCGTCGTCGGCATCGGCGTCCTCGGTGTCGTCGGCTTCCTGGTCGTCGCTCGGTTCGTCCTCGGCGTCGGCGTCGGCCTCGCTCTCCTCGTCTCCGGCCGCCTCGGCCGGTTCGGCGAGCGCGCCGTCGCCGCGAAGCTCCTCCGGCAGGGCCTCCTCGTCGTCGATGACGGCGGCCAGCGACCGGAGCTGGGCGTCGGCCTTCGCCACCAGGTCCGGAACCAGGTCCGGCTCCTCGATGGCGGCGGAGATGCCGACGGCCTTGGCCTCGCCCGCGGCCTTGCTGAGCAGGGTCGGGGCGGTCTGGCTGGTCGGGTACGCCGCGTTGACCGAGAGGTTGACCGCCGCGCTCGCGGCGGCCGCGATGTCGGCCTGGTACTGGTCGACGTCGAGTTCGAGGTCCTCGGGCTCGAACAGCACGCCCTCGGAGTACACCCCGCGCAGGTCGAGGCCGACCTCCTTCGGCTCGATGCCGAGTTCGGCCAGCACGTTCGCCAGTTCCGGGGAGACTTCCTCGCCGGCGTCTAACACCTGCGAGTCCTCGGTGACCTTGATCGACCCGTCCTGGATGCGTGCGGCGGCCCCCACCTGCTGGAGTTCGCCGACGAACGGACCGGGGTCGATGCCGGTGTCGCCCTCGGGGATGACGACGTCGTTGGGGGCGACCTCGCCCGCGTTGATCGGGGCGGGCGTCTTCGAGGCTTCGAGCTGCTGGAACAGCCCGAAGGGGTTGTCGTTGGTGCCGATGAAGGCGACCTGGTCGGAGACGTACCCCTCCAGGTCCTCGAGACCGTCGTCGACGGTTTCGAGGGCCCGCTGCATGAGCGTGTTGCGGCTCATGCGGAGTTCGGCCTTGCCGTGCAGGTCGCGCCGCATCGCCTGGAGCTGTCTGCTCGGGATGCCGGCGACGTTGACGACGCCGACGCTGGCGTAGGTCTCCAGGAAGTCGACCAGTTCGTCGACCTCCTGTCGCTTCCACTCGGGGACGTGCTCGGTCTTGCGCTCGCCGGCGCTCTCGGCGCTCATGCGGGCACCTCCACCGATGGTCCCATCGTCGTCTTGACGTAGACGCTGTCGATGTTCATCGGCCCCTTCTCGAGGTCGGCCTCGAGGCGGCGGATGATGACGTCGACGTTGTCGGCGATCGCGTCGGCGGACATGTCCTGTGCGCCGACGCGGGTGTGGAAGGTCCGGCGGTCGCCGCTCCGTATCTGGACGGAGTTCTGCATGCGGTCGACGACCTCGACGACGTCGTCGTCGGGCTGGAGCGGCTCCGGCATCTTGCCGCGTGGGCCCAGCACCGTCCCGAGGTAGCGCCCGATGTCCTGCATCAGGTCTGCCTCGGCGATGAAGAAGTCGGTTTCGGCCGCGAGGTCCTTCGCGGCGTCCTGGTCGTCACCCAGGTCTTCGAGGTCGTCGGGGCCGAGCACCTGCTCGGCGACGTCCTCAGCACGGAGCGCGGTCTCGCCGGTGGCGAACACCACGATGGTGGTCTCCTGGCCGGTCCCGGCAGGGAGGACCACGCTCTCGTCGACGCGGTTCGACGGATCGTTGAGATCGAGGTCGCGCAGATTGACGGCGAGGTCGACCGTCTCGCGGAAATTCCGCGGCGGCGCCTCGTCGAGTGCGCGAGAAACTGCTTCTACTAGTGTCTGATCTGCCATTTTTCACCTCCGTAGTACGCTGGAACGCTCCTACGGGTCAGTGAAACAGGCGTCTGCCTGTCTCGTCTCCACCGACGGGAATGGCGCACTTAAGGCCGTCGAAGCAGGGTTAGCCCCCTCGGCGGCGCTCGCGGCGGTCTCCGGCCACGTGGACCGCTCCGGCCCCCCCATCACCTGCGAGCTGCCTGCCGCGTCTCCGCATGTGCGGCCGCGGCCGTGATCGGGTCTGGAACGCGTGCACGTCGTCTTGGAACGTGTACGCGTTGCCTTAGAACGTGTACTCGTCGCCGCCGTCCTGGTCGAGTTCGCTCGCCGGGTCCTGCTGTTCCTCGACGGCCTGCGTGAACAGTTCCGTGTCGAGTTCCTCTGTCGGTTCGTCGTCGACGTCGTAGGCGGATACCCCCCGGGACAGCAGCTCCTCGATGGCCTGATCGCGGCTGAGGAACTCGTCCTGCTCGACGAGCCGGTCGATCTCGCTCGACAGCTGGTCCGGCACGCTCACTTCGATCTTGGACATACCCGCCGTTCCAGTTCCAACGGTGTCAATCCTCGGTTCCGGGCAGTCGACGCATCCCCGCCGGAGTCTCGCTACCGGTCGCCCGTCCCGAGCGAGAGCACATCGCTGTCTGGCGTGCTACGCTGCCCCCGAATTCCCCGCACGTCGCAGTTCGACGACGAAGACCGCCCCGGTCGGCTCGTTGTCTTCGACCCAGACCTCCCCGCCGTACTGGGTAACCAGCGTCTGGACGAGATAGAGGCCGATCCCCGTCCCGGGGCTCCCGAGGCCTCGCTCCCCTTTGCCGAACACGACGTCTTTCTTGTCGTCGGGAATCCCGGGCCCGTTGTCGGCGATTCGAACCTCGACCGCGTCGTCGCCCACGGTACACGAGAGCTCGACGACTGGAGCGTCCTTGTCGTTGTGCTGGACGGCGTTGTTCAGGAGGTTCCGGAAGATCGAACTGAGCATACTGCCGGCAACCACCTCGACATCGGGCAGGGCGCCGTGCTCGACGAACTCCGCCTCCGGGAAGGACTCCTCACGGAGCGATAGCTCGGTTTCGAGGACCGAACACAGCGATACCGGCTCCACGTCGAGGTCCTCCTCCGAGACGACCGTCTCCACGTAATCGCGTGCGACCTCGGTCAACTCGACGACGTGCTCACCGCTGTCGAGGATCTTCCCCTGGTACTCCTCCCCCTCGGCATCGACGTGTTCTTCGAGCAGCTCCGCCCAGCCGAGGACGACTGCCATGTCGTTGCGAATGTCGTGGCGGACGATGCGGTTGAGCAGTTCGAGTTCCTGCTCGCGGCGCTTTTGCTCCGTGATGTCCGTGGAGATGCCGACGACCTCCGAGACCTCGCCGTCGTCGTCCCGGAGGAGGACCTGCCGCGTGAGCACCCAGCGAACCGACCCGTCCGGTTGCACGACGCGGCCCTCGTAGGCCTCGTCACGGAGCTCCTGATCGGACGCTTCGATGTTTTTTCGCGCTCGGTCGCGGTCCTCGGGGTGGATGGTGTCGAGCAGCCGCCCGACGTCGTCTTTGACCTCCTCGGGAGGGATTCCCCAGATCCCCTCGAAGCCCGCACTGATGTACTCGAACTCGCCGGGTTCGGTCGCCGTCCAGAGCGCAACACCGTCGAGTTGGTCGAACAGAGCACGGAAATTGCGCCGTTGCCCGAGCGAGCCGTTACTCATACGGGCACGTCCGCAAGCGAACGGGATAAATACCGGTCCTCAACCCCCCACGGGATTTATCCCGACAGCGGGTCGATGCACGCCGATGACTCGATCACCGGACCGCAGGGCGTTCCTCCGCGGTGCAGGGGCGACAGCCGCGGCCGCACTCGCCGGCTGTGTGACCGCCCCGGCGGCCGACCCCGAGGCCCGAAACGCCCTCGGGGACGGCGACGAACTCGACGCGGCCGCGTCGGCGACGTTCCGCGCGGGCCTGCGAAACCGCGGCTACCGCCCCGCCGCGACGGTGCCGGACTCGGTTTCCGTCGACTGGACGCTGCCGAACGTCAACGTCGGCGACCACACGGCGCCGAAGGCGAGCGCCGTCCGCGACCCCGCGGGCAACTACCTGATTCCCGGCGACGACGGCGCCCTCCAGTCGGTCGCGCCGGACGGCGAGGTGAACTGGCGCTCGTGGACCGAGGCCGGCGACCGCGGCATCCACGGGACGCCCACCGTGGCGAACGGCCGGGCCTACATCGGCGCCTACGACGGCGCGATGTACGCCTTCGGCCTCGACACCGGCCGTCGCGAGTGGCGCACGCGCCTCGGCGGCGCCATCGGTGCCTCGCCGACCTACCACGAGGGCACCGTCTACACCGCCGTCGAGTTCGGCGACCCGACGGGGTCGGCCTTCGCGGTCGACGCCCGCGACGGGGAACGGCAGTGGCGCGACGACCGCCCCACGAACCACCCCCACTCGACGCCGGCGATCGATCTCGATTCGGGGCGCCTGGTCTTCGGCGCCAACGACGGCCGGCTATACGGCTGGTCGTTCTCCGGGCTCGAACGCCGGTTCGTCTTCGAGACCGGCGGCGAGATCAAGGGTCCCGTCGCCGTCCACGACGGCGGCGCCGTCTTCGGTTCCTGGGACGGAGCGATCTACCGGGTCGACGTCGAAACCGGCGAAAAAGAGTGGTCAGTCGACACCGGCAAGCTGGTCATGGGCGGCGCCGCGGTCGACCCCGAACGCGGCGTCGTCTACGCCGGCGGCCACGACGGCGTCCTGCGGGCGCTCGACGCGACGACCGGCGACGAACTGTGGACGTACGGCACCGACGGCCGGCTCGTCGGCTCGGTGACGACCACCGGCGGGACGGTCCTCGTGGGATCAAACGGCGGCCGCCTCCACGCGGTCGACGCGGACGACGGCGAGCGGCGCTGGACGTACGATCCGCCCGGCGGCGCCGTCTCCTCGGACCCCTACGTCGACGGCGACGGGGTCGTCGTCACCGCGCGGCGGTCCGAGACGGAGTCGGGCCACGCGGTCCGGCTCGTCGCTGCGGACTGACCTGGTCGCCGCGCCGGGGTCGACGGCGCGGTCGCTCCCGGAGAATGAGGGTCGGCGAAAACCGGGGAGTCGTCCGCGACCGGGCGACGCTGTCGCCGGTTGCTCGCGGCCGTTACGCTTCGGCCGCTTCGGCGAAGACGTCGTCGTACTCGCCGTCGTCGATGCGCTGTTTGAACTCGCGGGGGTTCTCGCCCTCGATGGTGACGCCCAGCGAGGTGCAGGTGCCGACGACCTCTTTGGCGGCGTTCTTCAGGTCGTAGGCGAGCAGGTCGGGGAGCTTCTGCTCGGCGACCTTCTTGACCTGTTCGACGGTGACGTCCGCGACGAAGTCAGACTGGGGCTCGCCCGAGCCCGTCTCGAACCCGGCCTCGTCCTTGATCAGTTCCGCCGTCGGCGGGACGCCGACCTCGACGGTGAAAGAGCCGTCGTCATCGTACTCGACGGTGACTGGCACTTCCATGCCGTCGAACGCTTCCGTCTTTTCGTTGATGTCGCTGACGACCTCCTGTACGTTGACGGGAGTGGGCCCGAGTTCCGGACCGAGCGGCGGCCCGGGGTCGGCCTCCCCGCCGGGGACGAGTACTTCGATAGTTCCGGCCATGGCTGTACGCAGCCCGCCGCGACTTTTAACGATTGTCTTTCGGCCCTCAGGGCCGCCGACGCGGCGGGGGCGTGGCGGCGACGCAGCCGGGGAAGCCCACCGTCGCGATCCAGGAAGCTATCATCGTGGACGGCAGCCACCATCGCGGTCCGCGAAGCCATCGTCGGCCCGCGACGCACACGGCTGGCCGGCTGTGGAGACGCCGCGGCGACCGGCGTGGTTGAACGACCGGCGACTGCCGACACAACTCCTATATGCGCTGTCGGCGTACTGAAAGGTATGGGAACGACTATCCTGGAGGTCCACCTACACGAGGGGTTCAGTTTCAGCCCGACCAACAACGCCCCCTTCGTCGGCGGGGACGAGGAGGAGGCGTCCGATAGCGGGGGGGTCGAGGAGTGGACCGACGATTCGAGCGGCGGACTGTCCGGCGTGTCGATGGTCGTCGCCCTCGTGGCCCTGGTGGGCGTCGCCGCCCTGGCCCGGCGGCTGCTCGGGAGCGACGACGAGACCGCACAGCTCGACGACTTCGCCGAGGAAGCCGCCGAAGCGTCGGCCTGAGTCGGCGCCCCCGAGCGCCGTGGGCCGATAGCGGGGCCCCGTCGACGCCGCGGCCGGTTCCTTCTCCCGACGGTTCCGACGACGTTTTTCGACCGGCGATCGGTCACGCTTAAGCGGTCCCCGGCCGGTAGCCCGGACATGACCGTCTGTAGCGCCCCCGGCAAGGTGTACCTGTTCGGGGAGCACGCCGTCGTCTACGGCGAACCCGCGGTGCCCTGTGCCGTCGAGCGCCGGGCCACCGTCCGCGTCGAAGCCCGCGAGGACGACCACGTGCGGGTCCACGCGCCCGACCTCTCGATCGACGACTTCACCGTCGAGTACGCCGGCAGCGGCGAGCGCGACCCGGCGGTGGACGTCCCAGACTCGCTGGTCGCGGCGGCGACGGGCTACGTCGACGCGGCCGTCGAGCAGGCCCGGGAGGCCGCCGACGCGCCCGACGCCGGCTTCGACATCACCGTCGAGAGCGACATCCCGCTCGGTGCGGGGCTGGGCTCCTCGGCGGCGGTCGTCGTCGCCGGTATCGACGCCGCGACGCGTGAACTCGGCGTCGAACTCGACGGGGAGGAAGTCGCCGACCGCGCCTTCCGCGCCGAGTACGAGGTCCAGGACGGGCAGGCCTCGCGGGCGGACACCTTCTGCTCGGCGATGGGCGGCGCCGTCCGCGTCGAGGGCGACGACTGCCGGACGATCGGGACGCCGAACCTCCCCTTCGTGGTCGGCTTCGACGGCGGCGCCGGCGACACGGGCGAACTCGTCGCGGGCGTCCGCTCGCTCCGGGAGACCTACGACTTCGCCGCCGCCACCGTCGAGAGCATCGGCGACGTGGTCCGGGAGGGCGAACACCTGCTGTCCGCGGCCGACCCCGACGGGGAGCCGTCGCCGGACCTCCTCGATTCGCTTGGCCGCCTGATGGACTTCGACCACGGGCTGCTGTCGGCACTCGGCGTCTCGTCGGGGTCGCTCGACTCGATGGTGTGGGCCGCCCGGAACGCCGGCGCCCACGGCGCAAAGCTCACCGGCGCCGGCGGCGGCGGCTGCATCGTCGCGCTCGATTCGACCGCCGCGAGCGAGACCGCCCTCGAATACACCCCCGGCTGCGAGGATGCGTTCCGGGCGGAACTGGCGACCGACGGCGTCAGGGTGGAGGAGCCATGACGGCGGTGCTCAAGCTCGGCGGCTCCCTGCTCACCGAGAAGGACACCCCGGAGACCGTCGACGAGGCCGCACTGGCCGACGCCGTCGCGGCCATCGCAGACGCCGTCGACTCCCGTGGCGACGCCCGGGGTGTTACCAGCGACGACGCTGGGAGCGACGGCGAGCGTCCCACGGGCGACGACCGCCTGGTGCTGGTCCACGGCGGCGGAAGCTTCGGCCACCACCACGCCGCCGCCTGGGGCGTCTCGACGACCGCGGGCACCCACGAGGCGGAAGCCGTCCGGGACGTCCACCGCGCGATGACGGAACTCGACGACCGCGTCGTCGACGCGCTGCTCGACCAGGGGATCCCGGCCGTCCCGGTCCGCCCGCTCTCGGTCGGCGCCCGCGACGCCGACGGCGACCTGTCGCTGCCGCTGGACGCGACCCGGACGCTGCTGACCGAGGGGTTCGTTCCGGTCCTCCACGGCGACGGCGTCGCCCACGCCGGCGAGGGCGTGACCGTCGTCTCCGGCGACGAACTGGTCGTGAGGCTGGCCCGCGAACTCGACGCCGACCGCGTCGGCGCCTGCTCGACCGTCCCGGGCGTGCTCGACGACGCCGGCGACGTGATCGACCGGATCGACGACTTCGACGCGGTCGCGGACCTGCTCGGCGGGAGCGACGCGACCGACGTCTCCGGCGGGATGGCCGGGAAGGTCCGCGCGCTGCTCGACCTGCCCGCCTCCGCGTACGTGTTCGGTCCCGAGGGCCTCCGGGCGTTCCTGGAGGGGGGCGACCCCGGCACCCGGATCGGCTGACTGGACGGCGGAGACCCGCCCGCCGCAGCGGCGCGCTCACACCTCGATTCGCAGGCCGTCGCTCGCGACCCGCACGTCGCCGTCGAAGCGGTCCCGAACCGCGTCGACCATCTCGGCGTGGCGCCCCTCCGTGTGGGGGTAGAGGTGTGTGAGATACAGCCGATCGACCTCGCGACCGGCGAGGACCCGGCCGAGTTGTGTCGGCGTCGGGTGGTTGTCGACGTCGACGCCGTCCGGGAACGAGCAGTCGTGCAGGAGCACCTGCGAGCCGTCAGCGAACGCCGCCAGCCCCTCGTACGCCTCGGAGTCGCCGCTGACGGTGAGGTCGCCGAAGCGGTAGGCGAAACACTGCATCGAGTGCCGGGTCTCGAACGCCGCAACCTCGAACCCGGCGACCTCGAACGTGGATCGCTCCCGGTCGTTCGCGCCGTCGGCCTCGACCGCGAGGTCCCGCAGCGTCAGGTCCATCCGGCCGCGAAGGTAGTCGTGGACGTCGAGCAACCCCTCGACCAGCTCGCGGGTGCCGGGCGGCCCGACGACCGTCAGGTCGGTCTCGCCGGCGAGCCACCGCGCCTTCAAAAGCGGGAGGAGGTCGGCGACGTGGTCGAGGTGGTGATGCGAGAGCAGCACCGTCGAAACCCCCTCGTAGCCCGCGTCGGTCCCCGCGAGGCGACCGAGCGTGCCGGCGCCACAGTCCAGTAACAGTCGCCGGTCGGCGCCGTCGGCTTCCAGCAGATACCCCGTCTGGGCCCGGTCGGGCACCGGCATCGCGCTCCCGGTGCCGAGCACGGTCAGGCGCATGATCGTTCGACGGTCGCACCGGCGAAAGGCGTTCCGCCGGCGGCCGTGTTCCCCGTCGAGTCGGCGGCGGGCGCGTTCGGTCGGGCCAAACCGTTATCGGGCAACAGAGCCAATTTACGGCATGCTCCCGACAATCCGCGGCGTTATCGACCGCCGCATCCTCGTGAACTATCGCGTGGACCCCGGGGCGTTAGACGAGGTGCTCCCGGACCCGTTTCAGCCGCAAACTGTCGATGGATACGGAATCGGCGGCATCTGTCTCATTCGGTTCCGCGACCTTCGGCCGAGAGGGCTCCCATCGCAGGTCGGGTTCGGTTCGGAGAACGCGGCCCACCGCATCGCGGTCGAATGGAAGGAAGACGGCCGCTTGCGTTCTGGGGTGTATGTGCCCCGTCGAGATACGAACTCCCGGTTCAACACGCTTCTCGGCGGTCGACTGTTCCCCGGAGTCCACTCACACGCCGCCTTCGAAGTTGACGAGTCCGACGGCCAGTACGACGTGTCGATGACGAGTGACGACGGTGAAACCCACGTGCACGTGAGAGGCACCCCGGCCGAGTCGCTACCGGGCGACTCAGTGTTCCCTTCGGTGGACGCGGCCTCGACGTTCTTCGAACGGGGGTCGGTCGGCCACTCGCCCAACAAACGGACCAACGAGTTCGAACGGCTGGAACTGCACACCTTCGAGTGGGACGTCACGCCGCTCGCGGTCGATGCAGTCGCGTCCAGCTACTTCGATGCGTTTGCGGACGACGCCGTGGATTTCGACCACGCATTACTGATGAAAGATATCGAACACGAGTGGTACGAAGGGGACTCGCTGTGTTCTATCCCCGCTACCGCCTCATAGGAGCCCGAACAGTACGAGTGACGGTGAATATATGCGGCACCCGTCCCGATGAGTTGGCATGTCCGGCGAGTCCCCGTATCCGATGGTCGAAGCGCCACGCAGCGGGAAGCGCGTTCGGTACCTGGAGACCGTCGACGATACCGGGGGCGCCTATGCCAAATTCGAGATGTGGCTCGCCCCGCCCCCGAACTCCCACGGGCCGATGAGACACGTACACCCCGAACAGGACGAGTCGCTCGAAGTTCGTGACGGGACGCTCGGGGTATGGCACGGGGGAACCACGCGACACCTCGAAGCTGGCGAACGCGTGACGATCCCAGCGGGCGATGCACACCGGTTCTGGAACGCGGGGGCGGGCGAACTCCACCTCGTGGGAGAGGTCAGGCCAGGGCTGACGACCGAGCCGTTCATGTACGTCACGTACGGCCTGGGAAGGGACTATCTGGCGACGCCGTCCGGAATGCCGCTCAATCCGCTTCGCCTCGCACCAGTGCTCGACACGTACGACGACCTGCTCTACCTCGACCGGCTGCCGGTGTGGCTCCAGAAGCTGGGTATCCGTGCCCTCGCCCCGGTCGGACGGGCGTTCGGGTACACCGACGACTACCCCGAGTACATCCCCGACGGGCGTGCGTCGCGTCCCCCGACGTCCTGAGAGGGCCTCGGTGTCCACGGAGGAGCACGGCGCACTGTACAACTTCGTAACGATCGTATCAGACCTCGATCCGGCGAAGCCACAGTCCGACCCCGATCAGTACGGTCCCAGTCACTGCCCGCCAGAGAACGCGTGTTGCCGTGTCCAGCACTGGCTCCGTGCTGCCCTGTGCCCCGTTCAGGTACAACTCCAGCAGAAAGAGACCGATCAGCAGCACCCCGGCCCCGTAGGCGCCGGCTGCCATCGTTCGCTGCGCCGTCGTTCGGGTATAGAGGAACGCGGCCAAACCGGCAGCGAGGAGAAGCACGAGGGCCCCGAAGTTGGCAGTGAGTTCGAACAGCACCACGAACAGGATCGGAGTTCCGACGACCACCAGCAGGCGACGGCGCTCGGCGACCGCCACGAACGCAACGACCCGACCAGCGACAGTTCGTGGGCGCCCGTACATACGTCCACCAGGTCCCCGTCGGTGATAGCTCTTCGCTGCGTGCCCAGTCACGCCGGATGGGGTTCTCCGTCGGTTTCGACGGGACGTAACGACGGACACGCCGACTGAGTGGGGAGCCACCTGTTTCACTTTCACCGCGCGGCGCCAGCCTAAACCCCCGCGGCCCTACCCACGATCATGGCGCCTGGGAGGACGCCGACGGTCGCAGTGTCGAGGCCGACGGTCACGGTGAGGGACCGGTCGACGCCGACGGGCCGCGTCAAGGACCGGTCGACGCTCGGGGGGCGAGTCGCCGGATCGATCCGCGGGGAGTCACAACCCACTTTGCCGCCCGCGCCGACCCGTAACCGATGACGGGCCGGGAACTGCTGGCCGACGCGGACGTCGGCTTCGACGCCGCGAGCGTCGACATCGCGGACGGGGAGGTGCTGGACTTGCTCGAACCCGCGGTCCGGGAGTGGTGGGTCGAGGAGTTCGGCGCCGCGGTGCCCGGCAACGGCGGCTTCTTCACGCCGCCACAGCGCGAGGCGATCCCGCTGATCCACGGGGGGGAGAACGCGCTCATCTGTGCGCCGACCGGGTCGGGCAAGACGCTCGCCTCCTTCACCGCGATCATCAACGACCTGTTCCGGCGCGAGCGGACGGGCGACGGGCTCGAAAATTCGGTGTACTGCCTGTACGTCTCGCCGCTGAAGTCGCTGGCCAACGACGTTCACCGCAACCTCGACGTGCCGCTGTCGGCCATCGCGGCACGGGCCGATGAGCGCGGCGAATCGGTCGACGTTCGCCACGCGATCCGCCACGGCGACACCGACTCGGCGACCCGCCAGCGGATGCTCGACGAGACGCCCCACGTGCTGAACACTACCCCCGAGACGCTGGCGATCCTGCTCGACTCGCCGAAGTTCCGCGAGAAACTCCGGAGCGTCGAGTACATCGTCGTCGACGAGATCCACGCGCTGGCGTCGAACAAACGGGGGACGCACCTGTCGGTGTCGCTCGAACGCCTGGAGAACCTGACCGGCGAGTCGCCGACGCGAATCGGCTGCTCGGCGACGGTCGAACCGCTGTCGACGATGGCGGAGTTCCTCGTCGGCCGCGAGGGCGGCGGTGAGGGGCCCAGAGACTACGAGATCGTCGACACTCGCTTCGCCCGCGAGATGGACCTCCGGCTGGAGTGCCCGACCGACGACCTGATCTCGACGCCCCGCGAGGTGGTCCAGGGCCGGTTCCACGACCGCATCCACGACCTGATCCAGGCACACACCAACACGCTCGTGTTCACGAACACGCGCTCGGGCGCCGAGCGCGTCCTCCAGGCGCTGCGCGAGCGGTTCCCCGACGCCTACGACGAGGACAACTCCGCGTGTCACCACGGGTCGCTGTCCCGCGAGCGCCGCACTGCCGTCGAGGAGGGGCTCAAGCGGGGCGAACTGGACGTGGTGACGACCTCCACCTCGCTGGAACTCGGCATCGACATGCCACATCTCGATCTCGTGGTCCAGGTCGGTTCCCCGAAGTCGGTCGCCTCGCTGCTCCAGCGGGTCGGCCGGGCGGGCCACAGCCTCGGCGAGACCGTCGAGGGGCGCGTGCTCGCGCTCGACCGCGACGAACTCGTCGAGTGTACGGTGATGCTGGGACGGGCCGAGTCCGGCTTCGTCGACCGCGTGTTCGTCCCCGAGAACGCGATGGACGTGGCCGCCCAGCACGTCTACGGGATGGCCATCGCCGACGTCCGCACGGAAGAGGAGGTGCGCGAGACGATCATGCGGGCCTACCCCTACCGCGAGTTCGACGACGACCAGTTCGAGACGCTGTTTCGCTACCTGACGGCGGACTACGAGGGGCTCGAAGATCGGAACGTGTACGCGAAGGTGTGGCGGGACACGAACGACCCGCCCGACGGCGAGCACCACTACTCCGACTTCCCGGTCAGGGAGCCGCTGATCGGCAAGCGGGGCCGGCTCGCGCGGGTCATCTACATGACCAACGTCGGCACCATCCCCGACTCCTTCTCGTGTGACGTGATCACGCGAAACGGCGACGAGTGGGTCGGCCAGCTCGACGAGGAGTACCTCGACACGCTCGAACCGGGCGACGTGTTCGTCCTCGGCGGCCAGCGCTTTGCCTTCCGCTACCGCCGGGGGTCGAAGGTGTACGTCGACCGGACGAGCGCCCGGCCGACCGTCCCCTCGTGGTTCTCCGAACGGCTGCCGATGTCCTACGACCTCGGGCGGGAGATCGCCCGGTTCCAGCGGGACCTGCTCGACCGCCTCGCCGCGGGCGGCCGGCCGGCGGTCCGCGACTGGTTGCGGGACTTCCCGATCGACGAGAACGCCGTCCGGGCGCTCACCCGCATGTTCGACGAACAGGTCCGGTACGCCGGCGCCGACTCCGTGTCGACGGACGCCCGCATCGCCGTCGAGGAGCACCGCGACCGCGAGAACTACCGCCGGCACTTCTACGTCCACTCGCCGTACGGCCGCCGGTTCAACGACGGCCTCTCGCGGCTGCTGGCGGCCCGCTGTGCCCGCCGGACGAACGCCAACGTCACGGTCGCAGTCGCGGATCTGGGCTTTACCGTCTCGATGCCGCTCAACCGCAAGGTCGACCTGGCCGGCGTCCTCCGCGAGATCGATCCCGGCGCCGTGGAGGCTGACCTCCGCGCGGCGCTCGACGACACCGACCTGCTCAAGCGCTACTTCCGGATCAACGCCACGCGCGCGCTGATGATCCTCAAACGGTACAAGGGCCACGAGAAGTCGGCAGCCCAGCAGCAAGTGTCGAGCGAGATGTTGCTGTCCTTTGCGCAGGATCTGGAGGAGTTCGCGGTGATGGAGGAGACCTACCGCGAACTGCTGGAGGACAAACTCAACCTCGACGGCCTACGGGAGGTGCTGGGGGCCGTCCAGGACGGCGACGTTGAGGTGGTCTCGACGACCGTCGACTCGCCGTCACCGCGGGCGTTCGGGCTGGCGACCCTGAGCGCGACCGACGTCGTCCTCGCGGACGACGAAAGCCAGGCGCTCCGGGAGTTCCACGAGCGGGTCCTTTCGGAAATCGGCGAGGAGGGGGACGACGAAGGGTGACCCCCGCCCGGTGCGACCCGGGCCGGAGGCGACTCAGGAACTTGGGGTGTCGGAGTCCGTATCGTCCGGGTCGACCGAGCCCGCGTCGTCGTCCGCGTTCGACTCCGCCCGGCGATCGTAGCGGCCGACGGCGATCACCAGCACCCCGGCGACGACCAGCGCGACGGCGGCGATGAGCAGAATGCGCTGGAACAGGGGCAATCCGACGGACGTACCGACCGCGCCGCCGACGCCGCCGGCCAGTCCGCCGACCAGCGCGTTGCGCCACCGCGACTCCTCGTCGAAGAAGGCCTCGACGTCCGCGAGCGGCCGCCAGTTCGCCGGATTTCCGGGATCAGTCATGCCCGGAAGGTTGTCCGGGTCCGACATGAATCCGTCGCCGGGGCGCGGTTTGACCGCCGCGGCCGGACCGTCACGGAGCGGGTGACGCCGACGTGAGCAACGTCGACAGCGCCTTCGGCACGACCAGCACGTCGCTCCCCGGCTCGACGGCGTCGACCACGTGCTCGCGGGCGTGCATGAGACACGACTCGACGACCTCCGGGGACCGGCTGTCGGTCACGTACACGTCGTGGTCCTGCAGGGCGCGCGCCACGACGAACGCCCGCTGTGCGCCCGGCTCGTACCCCTCGCGCAGTTCCTCGTACAGCGCGCCCGGGCTCTCGGCGCCGGAGAGGCGCTCGTAGAACCGCCGCTCGCCGGTCCCCTCGCCGGCGCCCTCCGGCAACAGCGCCGGGAGCACCAGGCGACCGCCGGGACGGACGGGGTTGCGGTCGCCGAGGACGACGTAGGTAGCAGCCCGCGACGCCTGGTAGAGATTCGCGTCCTTGGGCGCGCCGACGCCGGCGACGACCGCGTCGTACGCCACGTCCGACGGGACCGACACTGACAGCGCCGCCCGCGCCCGCTCGGCGAGGTCCGTGACGACCGGCCGGGGCTGGCCCGCGCTCGCGGCCAGCAGGCCACCACCCCCGGCC
>Ga0207720_100815_pt1 | contig 15457 bp, 16 predicted proteins | sample A23P2SouthBayCA_2_FD_187751 | JGI IMG/M metagenome (GOLD analysis project Ga0207720, IMG submission 187751) | Aerobic enrichment media microbial communities from Eden Landing Ponds, California, USA - A23 E3 (2) (SPAdes) | ecosystem: Environmental > Aquatic > Marine > Unclassified | place...
GCGAACCTGGTCTTCTACGTCGTCCCGGTCGTCGCGACGCTGGGCGGGTGGGCGCTGCTCGGGGAGACCATCTCCGGGCTCGCGGTGGCCGGCTTCGCCGTCATCTTCGCCGGCTTCGTCGTCATCGGCAGCGAATCGGTCGACTTCCCGGCGATAGGGCGGGCCGGCGCGCGTCGCGCCGGGCGGACGGTCCGGTCCGTGCTCCCCGGCGACAGCTTCGACCGCCCGGCGCTCACCGACGGCGGCGCGGAGAGTCAGGACTCGACGGCGGACGACGCCTGTTACTGCACCGGGGACTGACCGCACTCAGGACTGACGGCGGGTGAAAGATGTCGCTTCTCGTAACGAGTGATGTAGGAAATGGACTCCCAGGGTTGCCCGGTCGTTCGAGCGCGGGGAGTCCCGCTTGCCTCCTCCACCCCGTAACCCTACGAGCGACGGATGTCCGACGGTCCGCTGCTCACTTCCGTGCCTGACGGAGTGCCTCCGGTTAACCACGGCCGCGCATCCCTGCAGATGCGGTACCGTGGACCGCCGCCCCCGTAGGACGAGGCTTCCACGTTAGCTTGCGGGGCCCACGCCCGTCGGCCCGGACGCCCCCGGTCTTCGACCCCCGCTAAAGGCCATAGTGCGGGTTGCGAGCAGGGCCTAGCTGCCCGGTCTAGTCCACATCCGTCGTACCGCCGTCCCGCATAAGGACCTTTCGCTCCCGCGTGGCTCCGCATCGAGACGACGACAACCACTGCGTCGAAATCTCACTCACAGCACGCCCAGCGTCCGGGCCCACCAGGCCGAGGCGACGGGCGTGACCAGCGCCGCGACGGTGACGAACCATCGGTGCTGTTTCCCGACCTCCGACGCCGAGACGCCAATATACACGCCCTCAGGGACCGTCAGCGCCCAGACGAACGCGATGACGAAGACGAACGCGCCCAGCGCCAGTCCGACGCCGGCAGCCAGCACCGGGTCAGTGCGGTCCTCGCGCCCGGCGGCGAGAACGATCGTCGCGACGAGTGCGAGCGCCCCGCCGACGAGCGGGTTCACTGCCCCGGAGCCGTAGTAGAGGTCGACGGTCGTCCCCGGTGCCGTCTCGAAGGCGAGATACGGGAGCACGAGGACGGTGCCGACGAGCAGACACCCGGCGATGCCGACGAGCGGAGCGAGCCGCACTCTCTGCATGCGTCGACCTCCGGACGCCTCCGGTATAACGGCGACGTTTGCACGCGACTCGGGGCACCGCGAGCCGAAACACACGAATCGCGACCCGCGAGACGGGACCGCGACCCGCGAGACGGGATCGTGAGCCGCGAGACGGGACCGCGACCCGCGAGACGGGACCGCGACCCGCGAGACGGGATCGTGAGCCGAAACACGCACAATCCGCGAGCCGAAACCGGGAGGTATGCCCTTCGGTGACACCGCGAAGAAACTCAAGAAGCTCTCGAACACGGCCGAGAAACTCTACGCGAAGATGAACGACCTGGTCGAACAGCTTCAGGACCTGCGAAGCCGAGTCGAGAACACGAGCGACCAGATCGAATCGATCGACCGGGACCTCGCCGAACAGCGCGCCATCGTCGAAGCGCTCGCCGAAGAACAGGGCGTCGACGTCGACGGCATCGTCGCCGAAGTCGAAGCCGCCCGAGCGGAGGAGGGCGACGGTACTGCCGAGGGCGAGACCGACACGGAAGACACCGACGCGGGCACCGAGGAGTGAAACCGCACGGGGGCGGTCAGCTAAGCAGTCGCTGGTGTTCGACTTTCAGACAGCGGTCCTGGACGAAGCGCTTGCCGGCCGCTTCGACCCGCTCGCCGGCCTCGTCGTGGGTGATCCCCAACTGGAGCCAGACGGCCTGGACGTCCTCGCGCGCGACCGCTTCGTCGACGATTCCGGGGGCCTCGTCGCTCGGCCGGAACACGTCGACGATGTCGACGCGCTCCTCGACGTCCGCGAGTGAATCGTAGGCGTCGCGCCCGAAGATTTCGTCCGCAAAGGGGTTGACCGGGACGACTTCGTAGCCGTGGTCGCGCATGTACTTCGGGATATCGTGGGCGGCCTTACCGGGCGAACTCGAACACCCGACGACAGCGATCGTCTCCAGTTCCAGGATCTCTCGGAGTTCGTCGTCGGCAGTGACGGGCATATCCGTTAGGAGGGCAGGCGTGGGGAAAAGTATGCGGGCGGAAAGCGTGTGAGCGGGTGAGGGGGCGCCCGCGGGCGGAAAGTGCTGGAGAACGTCCGTTGCTACCGTTCGGCCTGCGCGGTGTCGATACCGGGCAGCGTCGTCGTGACCGAATCGTCTTCGACCGAGACGATGCCGTCGAACAGTTGCTTGAGCGTGTTCATCGTCTCGTCGTCGTGGGCCGTCGACTCGATGACGTGGAGGCCAAGCGCGTCGGCGTTCTCGATGCGACTGGTGAACACGTGCATGAATCGGAAGACCGTCTGTACGTCGGAGTACATCAACAGCGTCGAGAGGGAATCGACGAGAACGCGGACGCCGTCGACATCCCGGGCACGGTGAAACTCCTCGACGAACTCGGAGAACTTGATACCGATACCGGTCATGTCCTCCGGCGAGGACGCGTACTTCACGACGTCGGTGTCCCGAACCGAGCGGCCCTGGTGTTTGGTCACGCAGTCGACGATGCCGATGTCGACCGATTCGGGGTCGGAGACCAGTGCCTCGTAATCGTTGAGGACGCGACTGGCGCTGTCACGCGTCGTCACGACGATAACACCCTCATTTTGCTCGGACCCGTGGGCCAGAATCTCCATCGCCAGCCGGCGCTTGCCGGACATCGGCGGCCCGGAGACGAGTACGTTCGTTCCGGGCGACAGCGTCGCGTTGTCGAAGTCGGGACCCAGGTCGTACATTCGTGATAGGCTCACCGTCAGTAGCCGACGAACCCGCGCGAGTTCGGACAGTAATAGTCGATATGACCTACTGGTTTTTAAATTCTTTTTTATTCGCTTCCGGATAGGTCGCCGTTCGTCCCGCCCGCACTACCGGGATTCGAAGTCCCGGCCCCTTTCGAACGTCAGCGCGAGCGTCCGGTTTCGGATCTATCCGCGGTATACCAGCGAGGCCGAGTCCATATCGCGACGGATCGGGGAATTTAAACACGGGTGCTAGCCTATGACTGAATGGCGGGCGCTTAGCTCAGTTTGGACAGAGTGCTTGGCTTCGGACCAAGCTGTCGCGGGTTCAAATCCTGCAGCGCCCATCTCAGGTTTACCTCTTGAAATCATGCTTCTTAGCTTCTGAAGTTGGCGTTTAGTTCTATCCGGTTGCACTGTATTTGTTTTCGTTCGATAGGCACACGAGTTCTGCCTATCGTTCCGTCGTCTCACCGAAGTCACGAGACATGCGGATTTGACTGTCCTATCTGACCCGAATCTGGTTTCGAGAACGCTTCCAGGACCGCCATTCACATTGGATTCCTAACCGCAACAGTGGTGAATGGGTTAGTCGTATATCACAACATGGACCAACCACTCCGCCAGCGACGTGGGGCACGACTACTCGCAGCTTCGGCACTACTCGTGGTGCTCGTAATCGCTTTCAGCGGGCCTACCGTCGCCCACACTGGTGACGCCGGCTACCACCATCACAACGGGTGGATGGGATCCCACGGTGGGGCATTCGGCTACCTGTGGATGATGCTCTGGATGGTCGTTCTGATTGTTGTCCCGCTCGGCCTCGGGTACCTGTTTCTCATCCGGCGCGACGCTGGCAGGGAAACGACCGACGACGCGCTGACCGTCCTACGGCGTCGCTACGCTGAGGGTGAAATCGACGAAGAGGAGTTTGACGCCCGCCGCCAGAAACTGCAGGGCGGTGAGTGACCTATGGACCACACCCATCACGAAGAACACAGCAGTCACGACGAGGAGCAGACCACTCACAAGGAGCACGGAGAGCATGGCGGCGGCCATGATGACCACGGCGGCATGCACGCCGGTCACGAACAGATGTTCCGCCGGCGATTTTTCGTCTCGACACTACTTTCGATTCCCGTCTTGCTCTACAGCGAAACCCTTCAGTCGTGGCTGCGCTTCTCTGTCCCCACTTTCCCCGGTAGCGAGTGGATAAATCCCGTTTTCGCTGTCGTCGTTTTCGCCTACGGTGGCGTGCCGTTTCTCCAGATGGCTGTCCCGGAACTGAAAGACCGAGCGCCGGGGATGATGACACTCATCTCAATGGCCATCAGCGTCGCGTTCGTCTACAGTCTGGCAAGCGTCGTCTTCCCTACCTCCTCGGCCTTCTTCTGGGAACTGGTGACGCTCATCGACATCATGTTGCTCGGTCACTGGATAGAGATGCGTTCGGTCCGGCGGGCCTCCAGCGTGCTCGACGAACTGGCGAAACTCATGCCAGACACCGCCGACCGAATCACCGAAGATGGCACTGAGGAAGTGCGGGTCAGCGACCTCTCGGAAAACGACCTCGTCCTCGTGCGACCGGGGGCGAGCGTGCCCGCAGACGGCGTGGTCGAAGAGGGCGAGTCGGATGTGAACGAGGTGATGATTACCGGCGAGTCCAAGCCCGTCTCGAAGACCCCAGGCGACCAAGTCATTGGCGGGACGGTCAACGGCGACGGCAGCCTCCGCGTTCGCATCGACGCGACCGGCGACGAGACGACGCTGGCGGGCATCATGCGACTGGTCGAGGAGGCCCAGTCGAGCAAGTCTAAGACGCAGGTGTTAGCCGACCGTGCGGCAGGGTGGCTGTTTTATGTTGCCGTCGGCGCGGCCGTGGTGACCGCCATCGCGTGGACAATCGCAGTGTCGTTCGGCGCTACTGTCATCGAACGCACGGTCACTGTACTGGTCATCGCTTGCCCGCATGCACTCGGGCTGGCGATTCCACTCGTCGTGGCCATCAACACCTCGCTGGCCGCTCAGAATGGGATGCTTGTCCGGGACCGCATCGCCATGGAGCAGGCCCGTAACCTCGACGCCATCATCTTCGACAAGACTGGGACGCTCACCAAAGGCGAACACGGCGTCGTGGGGATAGCGACGGTCGAAGGCGTCGACGAAGACGACGCACTCGCAGTCGCCGCAGCCGTCGAGAGCGATTCCGAGCACATGATTGCTCGCGCCATCCGTGAGGCGGCCAGCGAACGCGACGTAACCGTCTCTGACGCGAGCGGATTCGAGGCGATGAAAGGCCGCGGCGTCAGGGCGACTGTGGACAGTCAAGAGATCTACGTCGGTGGGCCGAATCTGCTGAATTACCTCGATAGCGAGGTGCCCGAGGTACTCACCGACTTCGCCGACGAGGCTGGCGAGAACGCACAGACTGTGGTCTACCTCGTTCGAGACGGAGACCTCGTCGCAGCCTTTGCGATGGCCGATGTCATCCGCGACGAGAGCTACCGCGTCGTCGAAGCCCTCCACAGCCCCGGTATCGAGGTGGCGATGCTGACCGGCGATTCCGAAGACGTGGCAAACGCCGTCGCCGAGGAACTGGGCATCGACACCGTCTTCGCCGAAGTGCTCCCGGAGGACAAGGATACGAAAGTCCAAGAACTCCAAGACGAGGGCAAACTCGTGGCGATGGTCGGCGACGGCGTCAACGACGCACCAGCATTGACTCGCGCGGACGTGGGCATCGCCATCGGCAGCGGGACCGACGTGGCTGTTCAGTCTGCCGGGGTCATTCTCGTCAAGAACAACCCGATGGACGTGGTTCGATTGGTAAAACTCAGCAAGGCCAGCTACCGGAAGATGCAGGAGAACATCGTCTGGGCGGCAGGGTACAACGTCTTTGCAATCCCGCTCGCCGCTGGCGTCCTCGCTCCAATCGGCATCCTGCTGTCGCCTGCCGTGGGCGCACTACTGATGTCGCTGAGTACGGTCATCGTTGCGATCAATTCACAACTGCTCCGGCGGGTCGACCTCTCCGTGCCGAGTTTGCCAGGGACGCCAGCGTCTGGTGGCGTGCGGCCTGCAGACTGAATTCAGTCTATTCTACCGACACCAATTGTCTCTGTTGTTGCGCCCAGTCATTCGACTGATTATAATCGTCGGTCAGCCATCACAACCACACCACTCACGCGAATTGAAACAGTAGATATCGTTGACTTTCGTCGCATCTATCGAATGTGTGAGGCAGCCAGCGTCGGAAAAGTAGCGTCGATAGAACGGTCGATACGAAGTCACGAAAGATGATCTCACCGTCCAGTATCAGGAGAGTTTCGTGAATCGGGAGTAGACTGGATCATCGGTTTTTTGAATGGCTCGTATTGGCGAAGCAATGGTGTTTAGACCATCAATCGAATACTTGTGGTAATGAAGACGCCAATTCTCGGAGGTAAGTCATCGGTAGATTCCTCTTCATCACTCACGCCGCTGCATCTGCTCGGCATACTTTTGGCCACCATTACCGGTGCAGTACACCTCGGGTTGGGAGTGACGAAAGGGTCACCTGCACTGTTCATTGCAGGCATTGGCTTCGGCGTCGGTATCGTCGCCGTCGTCGCCAATGTTCGACGCCACACAGTCGTTCGCCTCGGAATTCCATTTACCGCGGTCCAGGCGATCTACTACCTTGCAACGCATTACGATAAAATCACATGGGTAAGTGCGGTGGACAAACTCGTCCAAGTCACGCTAATTGCGGTTCTTATCGGTCTCCATCGACGCTACTAACCCATTCGTACGGTCCACCCAGTGGCGTCCCGAGAGAGCATCTAGTGTGTCATATCGCATAGCAACAATCACAGAGATCCGTGTTTCTGGTTTGTTAATTTGGCAATTTTGAAACGGCCGGTTTCGACCGCCTCACGTCCTGAAAGTGGATTCGTTCGACAGGCGGGCCAGCGCCTGCAGCGCCCATAGCAGATTTTCCTGGAGATAATCGCAGTATTGCGACGGGACAGTGTCCCCCACGAACGCGAGGCCATTGCTTTCGTTCGACAGTCGAAAATGATGGTGTGCATCGAGGGAGTCGCGACAGACAGGTCGCCCTGTGACGAGGAGGTCAACCACACAGTGAGTTACACGGTCTCGAACGAGTCGATCACATCGCTTGTGGAGTAGGTTTCGACCAGGTCCTGTTCCTGAAAGTCGGAATCATCACTCCAGACGGCCGCATCGTTGGTAATCGCACACGCCAGATAGAGCACGTCGTCGGGGTCTCTGTCACCGATCGCGTCATCTGCTCTCTCGATAGCCTGATAGAAGTCCTCAGCAGGAACAACCTCAATGTACTGAAACAGGAGGTCTATGAACTGCGCCACCCTGTCCGGTTTCATCCCCGACTTCTCCGCGATCAGACCCTCGTAGTTCTTGACCTCCTCGTGGACGAACGCGGGTGTCAAGAGGTCGGGTTCGAGCGTGACGATGAGTTCTCGGGTTTTCGAATCCGCGATGAGTGCAGAGATGACGACGTTCGCGTCAATGACCAGCTTCATTCGTCGGCCTACGCTGATTCCTCGTCAACGTGCTTGCGCCCGCTTTCGTTGATCTTGTCTGCGATCTCCTGCACGTCGCGCTCGGTGAGTTCGCTCTCGCTGGTGAGTTCGTCCATCACTTCGAGCGCCTCGATTTTCTCTTGGATAGCCTGTCGCGTGACTTCACTCCAATTGATCTCGGGGTGTTGCTCCATACGCTCTTTCAGGTCGCCGTCAACGTTGACCGTGATAGTCGGCATATAGAATACTATGGGGACACAGAATACTGTGTTTTTCGGTGTGTCCCAGATCTGCTAATTTTGGCCGTCTCACGGCTGAAAGGTCGATTCACTCACCGCTCGGATGCAAGCCTGCAGCGCCAATTCGTTTTCCGAATGTTCTAGATTCAACAGACGACGTAGAGTTCCTTTTAAATGAAGGCACTCTGTGCACGAAAGAGTCCGTTCCGATTTATCACGAGGAGCGTCGCAGTCATGCAGTTCACTAGATCTAAAATATTGTTTTTACGACAAAAGGTGAGGGCCTTCGGCTACCCAGTCTCACAGTTTGTCGCGATGTACCGGGACGCGCCGACCCCGGGGACGGTGCGATCCGGAACTAGTCGGCAGTAATCACGATCAGTGCTCACACAACGCTGTTCGGTCATGTTCGTCCTCACAAGCGGTTGGGATGGGATTTGAACCACGTCGAGACGTTCCTGCTCGCTTCGCTGCGCGGGCTGTGACTGATCTGATTCAAATCCGATATGAGCGTTCGCCCGCGGCGCGAAATGCGCCGCGGTCTCACGGTGGGGATGGGATTTGAACCGATGGAAGACGATTCCGCTCGGTCGCACGCTCCCTCGCGGACTGCGACTTCCAGGGTTCAAATCCATATGAACGTATTTGTCGCTCACGTGTTGTTCGCGGCAAAATACGGTGGGGATGGGATTTGAACCCATGAGTCCTCTCGGACACCTGCTCTCAAGGCAGGCGCGTTAGGCCGCTCCGCCACCCCACCGCACCCGACGGTACCCCGCGGCGACCCTAAGACCTGTCGGTCGCTCATACGGCCGGTTGTACGTCATGCCCGGATTTCGCCGGACCAGCTGGCGAAATGCTGGCATATCAGTACGACCGACCGTCTCAGTCCCGGACGACGCGCAGGTCGCGACCGTCCGATTCCAGTCCCAGCCCCAGGTCCTCGATGGCCGCCGCCGTGTGCGGCGGGACCCATCGCTCGGCCCGTCGCCGCGCCCGGGTCTCCGCGACGAAACTCGCCAGGTCGACTTCGCTCTCGATCAGAGGCAGGCGTTCGATGTAGTCCACGTCGTACCCCTCGTCGCTCGCACGATCGGTCAGCGTCCCTATCGCGGGCCGCTCGAAGGCGTCCGTGAAATCGATGGGTTCGGTGAACGCCGCGTACCAGACGCGCCCGCCGGGCGACGGACCGAGAACGGCCTCCGACCCGCGGAGTTTCATCGCCGCGCTGTCGACGTGGCGACGCTCCATCATCGCCGCCGCCGGTTCGACGACCGCCGCGCTCTGGACCCCCTCGCGTTCGAGCAGGTGTGTCACCGTGTTTCCGACTCGTGCCGCGTGAGTCGAGCCGACCTGGACCTCGAAACGGGTTTTCGACGGGTCCGAGAGGCCGTCCGCGACGAGTTCGCGGGCCGCCCGTTCCGCCGCGTCGTGGTCCGCGTCGCCCGCGGGGTCGTTGCCGCCCTCGGCCGCAGCGTCGCCCTCGTCTGCGGCGTCGCTCCCGTCCTCGGCCGGCGCGTAGTTGACGAGCAACTCCCCACCGCTGTCCTCGACGGCGCCGCAGACGTCCCGCGCCATCGCGCCGTAGAGGTCGCGCGCTTCCGATTCGGTGAGCACGCCAGCCTCGACGAGGTCCGCGAGCGGCGTCCGGTCCGCCGACGGGTCGACGAGTACCGCGACTGTGGTCATACTCATCGGTCCGCCCGTGGCGCCTTGAAACCGCCGTTGTCGGTCGAGATTGACGACTGCGTCTTTGACGGGGACGCCGGGGATCCGGGACTGCATCAGGGCCGAGACGCAGATCCGTTCGCCGCGGGACCGACGACGGCGATACCGCCGGCATACCAGCCGAGGAGGCCCGAAATCGGGGTCCAATCTGCCGTCGTCGATCCCGCGACCGGACCGAGAAGGGGTCGACCGGTCGCCAGTTCGAACCCATCCGAAGTCCCGTTGCGGTCGGTGTCGGCGTCCAGCGGGTCCGTCCCGAGCGCGACTTCGTGGCCGTCGTTGCGGCCGTCCCCGTCCGTGTCCGCCGCGAACGGGTGCGTCCCGAGCCGTCGTTCCGCGTCGGAGGTGAGTCCGTCGCCGTCGGCATCGGCCGACCCCGAGGGATCGGTGTAGGGCCACGGGGCCGTGGGCGGGTTCGCCCGGGCTGACCCGCGAACGTGTGCGTCGAGCCAGTCCGACAGCGATGCCCCGCTGACGTTCGCCACGACGGCGGCGAAATCGTCGTAGCCGACCGTTCCGGGGTGCTCGTTCAACCGGCGGAAGACGTCGACGAGCGTGCGATTCCGGTCGGTCGCGTCGCGGATCCTGGCGTCGAGCGCCGCGAGGACGCGCATCCCCTTCCGGTAGGGAGCCATTGGCGTCGACCACGTCGACCGGCTCGCCAGGACGGCGTCGGCGGTGGCGTTCGCCCGGAGGCGCTCCGCGAACCGCTCGAACCCCTCGCGGCCGTCGACGCCCTGTCGCACGGAGAGCACGCCGGCGTAGTACGTCGCGCTCGCCTCACGAAACCACGCCATTCCGGGGCCGAGCGAGAGGTTCTGCCGGGTGTGAACGTACTCGTGGACCCAGAGGTTCGTCGGTGCGGTCACCGTCCGGTTGGCGGCGACCCAGAAGTCCTGCGAGCCGTTCCGGCCGGCCGCCGTGAGTCCGCCGCGTCCCAGCGGTTCGGGAGCGGCGAAGGCGTTGACTAACCGGTCACGCGCCCCCACGTCCAGCTGTTCCGCGGCCGTCGCCAGCGTGTCGAGTACGCGGTCCGGGTCCGTGCCGCGTTCGGAAACGCCGCGTGGCCGGACCAACCGCAGGCGCTGGCCCGCGGCGCTCGTCTCGTACGTCTCGTGGGCACCGAGGTAGACCACGGCGCTCCCGTCGTATCCGGCCCCGTCGAACCGGGTCCGCCGCTCGACGAGCGCGGGGTCCCGCCAGGAGTACGCCCATCCTCCGCGGGCGTCGCTCCGATAGGCGAACTCGACGGGCGGGTGCGCCAGCGACCACCGCCCGGTGTCGACCCACTCCGGCCCCCCGAACTCGCCGGCACTGTCGGCGTCGCTCTCGCTCCCGTTGACGTGAATCCGGAGCGTTAGTGACGGTCGGTCGACGCGTCCGTCCCACGTCCAGCGGCCGTTCGACCGCCTGACGAACCCGTTCGACTCCAGCACGGCCGCGTTCTCGTAGTCGTAGACCACGACCGACGACGCGTTCGGCCCGACCCGATAGCGGTGGGTCGCGCGGATCGACCCGCGCTCGCCCGGCGTCCGGGCGTAGGTCACCGTCTGGACGACGCCCGCGTGACTCCCGTTGCGTTCGGTTTCCTCGTCGGTCTCGTTCGTGCCGTTGGCTGCCCGGCGGGCGCGCTCGGCGTCGTCCCGTTCCACCCCGCCCGCGGAAGCGACCGCGCTCGCCGATTCGTCCGGGCTGGCATCCGCGTCCGTCAATCCGCCCGGATCGTCACCCGCCGTCGCCGTCCCGACCGCTCCCCCGACGGTCGCAACGCTGCTCGCCGCGACGACGAGCACCGTCACCGCAACGACCGTTCGGACGGATGACACACTAGAAGTGTGGGAGGCTGTCGCATAAAACCTCTGGCGGCACTCGCGCGAGACCACCCTAATTCAGCCGTCCGTACCCTTCAGGCACCGAATTCGGCTTCCGTCACGCGTTCGACGAGCGTCTCCTCGACCTCCCGAAGGTCGTACTCCGGCACGTCCGGTCCGGTGCGCGTGACGTACATCGGTTCGACGATGCGGGCGGGGTCGTCGTCCCCGAGTCCGTTGTCTGCGGAGTCGCTATCGACACCACTGTCGGCGTCCTCGTCGGAGTCCGCAGAAGAATCCGCCGCGGCGGGTTCGAGGCCGTAAACCTTGAGGAATCGCTCGGACTCCGCGGCCGTGACCTCGTCGTCGCGGACCGCCGCCGCGAGGTCACGGGAGAGCCACTCCGTCTCGCTGATACTGGGTTCGAGGACCATCGCCTCGTCGACGAAACGGACGAGATACCAGTTCAGGTCGTTCAGTAGCGCGACGGCGGCGCCGAGACTCACCGTCTCGACGCCGACGGCGTTCTCGAACGGTTCTCGCAGGTCATAGGTCAGCAGGGCGTCGCGTGCCGTCTCGCGCGAGAGCAACTCGTATCGGAGGTTCACGTCATCGTTGCCGACGAGACAGACCCGCGTCATGGACGAACGGAGACGCGGGCGCCCCTAAGCGGTTTCGCCTTCCCCGGGTCCGTCGGCCGGGTCATGAGCGTGGTCGACGACCCGCACGCGGTCGGCGACCATCGCCGCCCGTTCGGCGATATCGTCGAACTCCAGCGTGGCGACGCTCGCGGGGTCGCCGCGCGTCTCCGGATACTCCGGCGCGAGTCGGTGACAGCCGGCCGGGATCGACGACTCCGCGAACGTGCCGATGGCGTCGGCCTGCTCCGTGATCGCGTCCTTGTCCCGTGTCACGAGCGGGCGGTGCACCGGCAGGTCGGTCGCCGTGCTCGTCGCGGCCAGGTTCGCGGTCGTCTGACTCGACTTCTGGCCGATCGCCTCGCCGGTTACGATGCCGACCGCCTCGTGTTCGCGGGCAACCCGCTCGGCCACCCGGAACATGAACCGGCGGAGCACGAGCATCCGTCCGCTCTCGACGGCAGTCGCGATGTCGTCGACCACCGGCCCGGCGGGCGCCACGCGCAGGCGCATGTCCTGATTCGGGGCGTAGCGGGCCAGGTCAGCGACCGTCGCGGCGGCGCGGGCCTGGTGGTCGGCGCCGCCGTAGTCCCCCAGGTCGACGTACAGCGGGACGACCGGCGCGCCGCGTTTCATCAGTTCCCACGCGGCGACCGGCGAGTCGTGCCCGCCGCTGATCAGCGCGACGACCGGGTCCTGCGTGCCCAGCGGCAGTCCGCCCGGGCCCGAGCGCTTCTCCAGGAAGACGTAGGCCACGTCGGGCCGGCACTCGACGAACAGTTCGAAGTCGGGGTCGTCAAGGTCGACCTCGGGGTCGAGTCCGCGGTCCTCGGCGGCCGTCCAGACGGCGCTGCCGGCCTCGCGCTGGATGTCGTGCGAGGTGAACGGATGGTCCTCGGCCTCACCAGCTCGGCGGGCGGTGACGGCGAAGGTCCCGCCGTCGTAGTACTCGCGGGCACAGGCCGCGAGCGCGTCGCTGATCGCGTCGATGGTCGGGTCGACCCGGCGGGCAGGGCTGGCCGAGACGACCCCGAAGGCGTCGGTCGCGGCGTCGCGGGCCGCTTCGGTGTCCGACGCGTGCAGGATCAGCCGATATCGGCGCACCTCGATGGTCGCGTCGATCCCCCGCTCTTCGAGAAGCGCGGCGACGTTGTTGCGGAGTCGGCGGACCATCTTCCCCCGGACCTGGTCGCTTTTCGTGCCGATCTCCCCAACACGGACGACCACCACGTCCGCACCCGGCGGTTGCATGGCTCGTCGTAGTCGACGACTCGTATAAACAGGCTTCGCACCCGCCACAATCTTTCGGCCTGCTCCTAACAGCCCCCGGAGACCCGTTCAGAACGTCGAGAGTTCGCCGTCGATGACGCGCTTCGTGACCCCGGTCACATCGGCGAGTTCGCGGTCGATAGCGGCCTGGATATCCGCCTCGACGTCGGCGACGGAGACGCCGTCCTCGGTGATGACCGTCGCGTCGGCGACGTGCGGTTCGTCGATCGGGCGACCGATCTGCGAGAGCAGGCGGATCTGGAGCTGGCGGATACCGTCGACGTCCGCGACGACGGACTCGGCGATCTCCGTGCTCAGGAGGTTGTATATCTTCCCGATGTGGTTGACGGGGTTTTTCCCGCTGGTGGCCTCCATGCTCATCGGTCGGTTGGGCGTGATGAGGCCGTTCGCCCGATTCCCCCGACCGACGGAGCCGTCGTCGCCGTGTTCGGCCGACGTGCCGGTCGTCGTCAGGTAGACCGACCCCTCCTCGTAGTCGTCGGCGGTGTTGACGTGGACCGTCACCTCACGGTCGGTGTGCTCGCGCGCGACGCCGTGGACGTACTCGCGGACGCCCTCGACCGTGTCGCGATACGCGTCGAGTCCCTCGACGTGCCGGTCGACTATCGCCACCGCGACGGTCACCTCGACGTGGTCGCCCTCGCGCTTGCCCATCACCTTCACGTCCTGTCCGACGGCCGGGTTGTCGTTCGAATAGGGACCGTTCAGGCGCCCCTCGACGTCGCGGACGATCCGCTCGGTCTCGGTCAGGGGCGCGTGGCCGACCCCGTAGCTCGTGTCATTGGCCATCGGGACCGCGTTGTCGTCGCCGAACACTTGCTGCAGGTCACCGCTCCCCTCGCCCAGTCGGACGTCAACGATCACGTCGGTCCCGACATCCATGTGCGGGAAGTTCTCGTCGAGATAGTCGGTAGCGGCCTCGAGCGCGATGGTCTCGGCGGGGATCTTCGTCCCCTCGTACTCCTTGGTCGCGCGGCCGACCACGAGCAGGTAGATCGGTTTCTGCACCTCGCCGCCGCCGTAGGCGGGCGCGGCCGTCCCGGCGACCAGTTGCGTCTCGTCGGTGTTGAAATGGAGGACTTTCCCGACCCGGTCGAGGTACGTCTGCGCCAGCGCGCGCGAGACGGATTCCGCGACGCCGTCGCAGATAGAGTCGGGGTGTCCCAGCCCCTTTCGCTCGACGATCTCGACTTCCTGGTCCTCGACGGCCCGCCCCGCCGCCGGCTGGACTCGAATGTTCCTGTTCGTCATTGCTTCCGGGTTCGATACCACCCTCCGTATAACTTGCGGAAACCAAATTACCGATTCTCATTACTCGCTCGCATTACCCCGGCGTCACTCGGTGGCGTTGGCTGGCGCCACTCGCCGGCGTCACTCGCCAGCATCATTCGCCAGGATTACTCGTCCGCATCATTCGCCTGTCTCACTCCTCGGCGCTCGAATCGAGCAGAAGGCCGAGGTATGACGTTCGGATCTGCTCGTCGGGGTCGAGGCCGAGCGTCGCGAGGAGGTCCCGGGCGCCCTCGCGCGCGGCGGTGATGTCCGACTCCTCGGTCTCGGTTTCGACCTCGACGAACTCGCCGAGGCCGTCGACGCGGTCGAGCGTGACCGTGTAGCCGTCGACGGCGAAGCGTTCGCGTTCCTTCCGGACCGTGGCCGCCGCGTCGAAGCCGAGGCGGTCGACGATGGCGGCCATCGTCTCGCCGTCCGCGACGGCCGTCTCGAACTCCTCGCGGGACTTCGATTCGGCCTCGAGGAGCGGCCCCTTGTACGTGACGCGGGCGGTCGGATCATCCGACTCCGGTTCGGCCCGGTCGCCCGCCCACTCGCGGCGGATCCGGAGCGCCTCGTCGGTCTCCGCGAAGTCCCGGTGGGGCGCGTCGTAGTAGGTGTCCTCCTGGACGACCGCGCCGAGGGAGTCGGCGCCGTGCTCGCCGAGCGCTCGCTCGACCGCCGCGTGGTCCGCGCGGACCTTGACCTCGACTTCGTACATGGCCGTCCGATCGGCCGAACGGGTCAAAAGCGGTTTCCTTGCGGACGGCGTCCGCTTCCTCGACTTACTCGAGTACGTTCCCGAGCGCCGACGCGATCCCCGAACCGATGGCCTCCATCCCGGCGTCGCCCGGGTGGAGGAGATCGGTCGTCAGCCCCGAGGCCGGCATCACGTCGCGCCCGTCGACGAGGCTGACCCGCCCCTCGTCACAGTTCTCGACGACAGCGGTCAGGGCATCGCGGAAGGCGCGTGCTCGCTCGCGGTCACCGTCGGTCCGCAGGTCGGCGTGATAGGGGTAGAGGGAGACGCCGACGACCGGACGGTCGGGCGCGC
>Ga0207720_100817_pt1 | contig 15434 bp, 11 predicted proteins | sample A23P2SouthBayCA_2_FD_187751 | JGI IMG/M metagenome (GOLD analysis project Ga0207720, IMG submission 187751) | Aerobic enrichment media microbial communities from Eden Landing Ponds, California, USA - A23 E3 (2) (SPAdes) | ecosystem: Environmental > Aquatic > Marine > Unclassified | place...
CCGCCGAGACGTTCGACCGCTCCCTGTGAACCACCGCAACTCGATCGACGATCCCGTCGACCGTGGGTTCGGTCGCCGCCTGGCCGGCAAGTCAATCTATCTAGCCCCGCGGGATCGGGATGGCCACTGGCGTAGTGACATCACTTCTGGGGGACGGGCCCGTGGATCGAGATATGAGCCACCTGCTCCCACGCGAAGGATCGATCGAGCGGTCGGACCACGAACCGCAGGTCGTCGGCCTCGACGACGGCGAGTCGGGGGAAGTGTTCTCGGTCCTCTCCTCGGAGGTCGCCCGGTCGATCCTCGGGGAACTGTATCGGAGTCCGACGACCCAGTCCGATCTCGCCGACCGCCTGGACACTTCGATCCAGAACGTCAACTACCACCTCGACAACCTGGCGGAAGCGGGGCTGGTCACGGTCGTCGACGAGTGGTACTCCGAGAAGGGGACCGAGATGGACGTGTACGCCCCCGCCGGGGAGCCACTCGTGTTGATCGCCGGCAACGACGGCCGGGTGGACGACGCCCGCGGGTTGCTCGACGACCCGGGACTGTTCGAGGACTCCGGGGCCGAACGCACCGCCCCAACGTCCGGCGACTGAGGGGGTCACGAGTGGTCTGTTCCCCTCGGGGTGCTCGTCTCTCAGTGCGAAACGCTCCCTGAACTTTCTTGATCCTCCCCGCCGACTCGCCGGTAGAGCCGCCCTGGCTCTGTGACCTCCATGGACGTCGACCAGTTCACCTCGCGACACAGCCCGACAGAGTCCGACGAACCGTTCCAGCTCGAGAACAGCTACACCCTCGACGTGGCAGTCGACGGGTCGGTCACGGCGAAGGCCGGATCGATGGTCGCCTACACCGGCGACCTCTCCTTTACCGGGAAGTCCTCGGCCGAGGGGGGGATCACCGGGTTCCTCAAGGAGGCAGCCAGCGGCGAAGGCACCGCCGTGATGACCGTCGAGGGATCGGGCCACGCCTACCTCGCCGACCACGGGAAGAAAGTCCAGGTCCTCGACCTCGACGCCGACGAGGCGATCACCGTCAACGGCGAGGACGTACTGGCCTTCGAGTCGCGGGTCTCCTACGAGATCAACACGATCGACAGCCTCGCCGGGTCCTTCGCCGGCGGGTTCACCAACGTCTTTCTCGACGGCCCCGGGTACGTCGCGCTCACCACGCACGGCGACCCCATCGTGGTCGAACCCCCCGTGTCGACCGATCCCAGCGCGACGGTGGCCTGGAGCAACTGCTCGCCGGACGTCGAGGTCAACCGGAACCTCTCGGACATGGTCGGCCAGGAGTCCGGTGAGCGCTTCCAGATGAACTTCGGCGGCGAGGACGGCTTCGTCGTCGTCCAGCCGTACGAGGAACTCGTCTGAGCGGCCGCCACAGGCGCCCATCGTCCAATCGAGTGGGTTCGGACGACCTCCGGCCCCGGAGCGGCCTCCCGGCCAGGTAGCCCCGCGACCCCCGTGGGTGTCGCGGTGACCGAGCCCCAGTGCCCGCATCGCCGGCCTGCCGTGGACGCCCTTCCCTCACGACCCTTGTCGAAATATTTATCATGAACAATGACGAAGGAACTCCTACGGGGTGAAATGTGTGAACACTGGTCATGGTGGCGGGCGACGCCGGACGCCCGACGCCGCTGGGCGCGTGAGCGAGGGGAGCCCCGCCGAACACTGGGCGTGCTGCCTGTTGGGGTTCGGTGGAACGCTCGCGCTCGCGATCCTCTTTTACCCCGTTCTGGTGGCCGCGACGCGGCCGCTCCACCTGTTGTCTTCGACCGCGATCGTGTTCGTGCTCCTGTTCGCGTGGCTCTCGGTTTGGTTGGGGGCCGAACTCCTCGTAGAGTGGCTCGTGGGACGGCGGTCGGTGGCCCGACCCTGACTCCAGACGCCCTGGGTTGCCGGGCGAGGATCCGTCTCCGGTCTTGGCTCCCACGTCCGGTGTATGCGTTCACCGACCGCTGTCGCTTCCCTTCCCTCCGTGCCTTTCGTCCCTCGCTGGGACCCGGGAGTTGCTGGCTACGACTCCTCTCCGTCCCGTGACCGGAGCCACCAGCCCGAGCCGACCCCCAGGAGCGTTAGGGCGGCCCCCACTCCGATCCCCGAGAGGAACCCGGGATCGTTCCGTTCGGCCGTGTCGACGTCGGCGCGTCGTTGGACGCTCGGATCCCGCGGCGCGTAGTCGTTCCGATCGGCGACGCCGTCGCCGTCGTCATCCTCGTCCCGGTTCCGTGCAGGCGTCTCCGTCCGTGGAGCGTCGCACGTCCGGGCACCGGCGGGTGGCGACGTGGACTCGTCGACCAGCGCACGAACGCGACCCTCTCTGTCGCCGACGAACACGTACCCGTCGACGACGACCGGTGGCGTTTCCACTGCCCCGGAAAGCTGGATCGACCAGCGCCGCGTCCCCCTCGCTGCATCGACGGCGAAGACGTTGCCCTGGTCCGACCCGACGTAGACGACCTCGTCGTCCCCCGTTCCGACGACCGTGGGTGACGTGGTGAGTCGACGTCCCCCGTCGAAGCGCCACCTGCGCGTTCCGCTCGCGACGTCGAACGCGTAGAGATACCCGTCCGTGGTCGAGACGTAGACCGTTCCGTTCGAGACGGCCGGCGAACTCCGGACCTCCGTCCCGACTTCGTAGGTCCAGCGCTCCGTGCCGTCGGAACGGTCGAGCGCGTACACGGTGCCCGGTTCGTCGCCCACGAACACCGATTCCTGCCCGATGGCCGGCGACGTCGCGTGATCCCCCAGGTCGGCGCGCCAGCGCCGGTCACCGGTCCGGGCGTCGAACGCGTAAAAGTAGTGCCGCGCGCCGCCCCCACAGACCAGTCGGTCACGAACCGCGAGCGATCCGAAGATGGTTCCGCCGTCGATCGGTGCCCGCCACTTCGCCGCGCCATCCCTGGCGTCAAGCGCGTGGACGTGTGCGCCTGCTCGCTCGCCTGACTCGTCTTCGTCGATGCTGGCGGCGAACACCGTTTCCCCCTCCGCGGTGACGAGTGTCGACGTCGAGACGTGCCCACCGAGGGTCGTCGACCAGAGTTCACGCCCGCTCTCGCGTCCCAGGGCGTAGATCGTCCGGTCGTCTGCGGTGTAGAGGCGGTCTCCGACGACCGACGGGGCGCTCGGATGGCCGTCGAGTCGCGTCTGCCACTGTGTCCGTCCCGACGTCGCGTCGAGCGCCCGGAGCCCGTCGCTCGGACTGCCGGAGAACACGGTCCCGTCGGCGACGGCGAGCGGGGTGAGCCTGTGTCCGCCGGAGCCGACACACCACTGGACGGTCACCGGACCGCGGGGGCCGCGTTCGTCCGGCGCCGCTCCGGTCCGTGCCGGATCGCCGCCGAACATCGGATGGGTGCCGATCGGCTCGGTCGGTTCGGAGACGGTCGTCTCGGGTGGATCGCTCGTCGACGTACGGTTGCTCGTCGACGTACGATTGGCTGTCGAGGTACCGTTGGTCGCCGACGGACGGGTCGTCGTACGGTTGGAGGGCGTTGCGGCCGCAGCGCCGACGCCGGTGTACCCGGACACGGCGAGTGCGAGAACCGCGCGGCGCGAGTGGAGGGACGCCACGATTGTTCCTTTTCTCCACCCCTCATAAGGGATTCGGGAGTGCCCGCGATCCATTCCCCTGACCGTCTCGGGTCGACGTGGGGGCACGCGTTTCGACCCCGGCCGGTGGCGGCCGTCACAGGGGTTCGACCCGCCCCGGCCGAGAGCCATCTTCGACCCCGCTCGGGCGTGATCTCACCCACCGAGCCACGTGGACTTATGGGGCGTCGGGACGCGTCTCCCGTCGTCCAGGATCACTCATGACCGCACCAGCGATCTACGAGCACTTCCGGGCGACTGACGCCGGGATTCCCGACGGCATCTACCGGGTCGTCGGCCGGGACGACGGGCGCGTGACGCTGCTCCGCGTCGGGGACCCCGACGGGCGTCGCGTCCACACGGGTGAGGTCGTCACCGTCGAGGCAGCGACGGTCGCAACCCTCGCCCCGGCCGAGAACCCGGACGGGAACGAGCCGCTCGCGGCGAACGTCGTCTCGGCGGTGACGATGGGCTACTGGTCGCTCCGGGCGTTCGCCCAGGGCGTGGTCACCAACCCGGTCCCGGCGGCCGTGGCCGCACTTTTCCTTCTCGCCGGCATCGTTGGGGACCGGTTCGTCACGCTTCCCGACGTCGTGTTCAGCGTCCTCGCGATCGTCGGCGGCGTCGGGCTGGCCTACGCCGGGAGCGGCCGGCTGTAGCTCGCTGCCGCCGGGGGGAGCGGCCGGCTGTAGCTCGCTGCCGCCGGGGGGAGCGGCCGGCGGTAGTTCGTTGCCGCCCGGGGAGAGCGCCCGGGTGGTCCCGTCGGGGATCGTATTCCCCGCCCCGCGCTATCCGTCGTCGGCACAGAACGCGACGACGTTCGCAGTGAGCAGGTCCGGCGCGGAGTACATCGCGCCGTGGCCCTGCCCTGGGAGCCGCACGAGCGTGCTGTCGGCGAACAGGTCGGTCGTCGCGGTCGTCGAATCGTTCAGTGCGTCGCTGGTTTCGGTGCCGAGCAGGAGCATCATCGGCGCCTCGACGTCGGGGTAGGTGTCGGGCGTCGGCCGGTACGCCTCGCGGCCGCGGAGTTCCCGCGGCAGTTCGGAGGCCGACGCCACGTGGCGGTCGTAGTTCGGGCTCGACCGGATCGCCTCCAGTCGCTCGGCCGAGTTGGCGACCTCCTCGAAGAACAGTTCGAGGATCCGTTCGTTCGCCTCCCGCTCCCCGCGGGCGGCGAGGTCCTCCATGCGCTCGAACAGCGACTCCGGGACCGGGTCCCGGAGCGGCGTCCACAGCGGCGGTTCGTACAGGACGAGCCGTCGCAACCCCGACAGGCGCGGGGCGGCCCCCACCGCACAGACGCCCCCGTAGGAGTGGCCGAGCAGGGACACCGGGCCGTCGGCGGCCTCGGCCACCGCAACGATGTCCTCGAACTCCCGTTCGATGGCGTACTCCTCGGCGTCGCCGCTCTCGCCGCGGCCCCGCCGGTCCATCGCGTAGACGGTGAACTGCTCGGCGAGCCGGGGCGCGACCCGGTCCCAGACGTGGTGGTCGGTCGTGGTGCCGTGGACCAGGATCAGCGGCGGGCCGTCGCCCTGCCGTTCGAACGCGATCCGCGTGCCGTCAGCGGACGTGACGTGTTCCATCGTCTCCGGGTTGCTCACCCCCGGTACGAAACAGTAACGAACGGCGATCGCGTCGCCGTCTCCGACTCTCCATCCCGCGACCACTCCGGCCAGGACGCTGTTACAGTTCACCCACTGGCCAACACGACGAGACCACCAACGACGCCCGCGAGAACCGAAAACAGTCGTACAATTGACAGGCGGCGCGCGATAACGCACCCGTCACAACTGCGACATCTGCAATCACATATAAATGTCTTCTGTACCACGATAACAATCGTATGGTTTCTACTGGACATGCCATCCCGCAACTCTCGACGGGAATCAACGAACTCGACGAACTCTTGCGAGGTGGGTTGGTCACCGGACGAATGTATCTCGTGTCCGGAGAACCAGGGACCGGGAAAACAACGCTCGGGATGCATTTCCTCGAAGAGGGGCTACGCACTGGCGACACGGTCCTCTACATCCACGGGGAAGAATCGTCTGCGGAACTCGTTTCCAACGCGGCTACATTCGACATCGACATCGGTGCTGCCGAGTTTCTCGACCTCGGCCCGGAGTCGGACTTCTTCACTGACGATCCGTCCTACGATCTGGTCAATCCACAGGACATCGAGGAACGACGCTACACGGAAGCGATTCACGAGGCGATTCGGGAGATTGATCCCGACCGCCTCATCATCGACCCACTCACGCAACTGCGATACATCGAAGCGTCCGAGTACCACTACCGGAAACGGATCCTCTCGTTCATCCGCTTTCTGAAAGAACGAGAGACCACTGTGCTCGCTACGGTTTCGTTCGACTCGAACCCGGACGGAACGAACGAAATTCGGTCGCTGAGCGACGGCGTCATCACCCTCACCCGAACGCGTGACGGTCGACGCATCGAAGTCGAAAAAAACCGGGGCCGCGGACAGATCGAGGGGGATCACGGGCTCGAAATCCGGTCGCAGGGGCTCGAAGTGTTCCCGAAAGTACGACCCGAACCGTCCGATCGGACCTTCGATCCGAAACCGATCCGTTCCGGGATCGAGGAACTCGACGAACTCGTCGGTGGGGGGTTCGAGCGTGGAACGGTGACCTTCATCAGTGGGCCGCCGGGCGTCGGCAAAACCACGCTCGGTGCGACGTACGCCACACAGGCTGCCGCGGAATACGGGCGATCCGCCATCTACCTCTTCGAAGAGCGACTGGAGGTCTTCCTGCATCGCTGTCGCACGCTTGGGATCCCGGTCGACGAGCTATGCGACCAGGATCTGCTCTCGATTCACGTGATCGAGCCACTCGCGCGCTCCGCCGAAGAATTCGCGCACATCGTCCGTCACGAAGTCGAAGAGCGGGGGGCCGAAACAGTCTTCATCGACGGGATCGGTGGATACGTCTCCGCGATCCAGGGGCGGAAAGACGAACTGGACCAGGAACTCCACGCCCTGACTCGCTATCTGTGCAACCAGGAAGTGACGATCTTCGTGACGGATGCGATCCATCAGATCACGGGTGTGTCTGCCGGAACCAGCCGGCAGATCAGTCCGATCGCGGACAACCTCATGTTTCTCAGTTACGTCGAGCTTCGTGGCTCGCTTCGGAAGGTCGTGGGCGTGCTGAAAAAGCGAGCCGGCGGGTTCGAACACACGCTTCGGGAGTTCGAGATCACGTCCGATGGAATCAGCGTGGGTGAGCCCATGACGAACCTCAATGGGATCCTCAGCGGGACAGCACAGCCCAGTCGTACCGGACAGACGGGCGACGAGTCACAATGAGTCCCGAACAGCTCGGGCCGACACCGGGCAACGAATTCGATCGCGGGGCGGACGACACCCGGGCCACGGTCCAGCTACTGGTTTCCGACACGGGGAATCAAACGGTCATCCGGGAGATGCTCGACGAGCACTTCCACGTCGTGACGGGCGAAGCGATCCGGGACGCGGATCTGTATCTCATCGAGGATTACCTCTTCTCCGACTATCGCGAGGCGTTGCGCGAACAGGTCGAGCGAGCACACCCCGTGTTCTGTCCAGTCGTCCTGATCCGACGGGACACGACGGAGTTGGCGCATCCGACCCGGGACGGGACGCTTCACGAGGGGCCGATGCTGATCGACGATGTCGTCGATGCCCCGATCGATCGGTCGCTGCTGCTACGACGACTTCACTCGGTGCTCGTCCGCCGCCGACAGTCACAGGAGCTGTCGAATCACGTCTCGGCGCTAGAGAGACGGGAACAGGAACTCCGGCGGTTCGAACGTGGCGTCGAATCGACCGGGAACGGTATCGCGATGACGAACCGACACGGCGAGATCGACTACGTCAATCCGGCGTTTGAATCGATCACCGGGTACGCGGAGTCCGAGGTGATCGGAGAGACGCCGAGGGTGCTCCAGCCGGCGGGCGCTGCCGACGTGTTCACCGAGGAGTTCTGGCGGACCATGATCGACAGAGCGGAGTGGGCCGGCGAAGTCGTGCTCGAACACAGCGACGAAACGCGCTCGGTCGTGGATACGTCTATCACAGCCATCCGCGACGACGACGGTGACGTCGAAGGGTTCGTCGTCGTGATGGCCGATATTACAGAGCGCATCCAGCAAGAGGAGGAACTCCAGCGTCGTGAAGAGGAACTGGAACGCCTGCGACAGATATTGACCCGGTATCTCCGCCACAACCTTCGAAACGACCTCAACGTCATCCTCGGATACGGAGAGATGTTGGTGTCCGACGCGACGTTGTCTAACAGTCACCGTCGGAAGGCAGAGAAGATCGTCGACATGGCACAGCGACTCCAGGAGCGGAGTGATACGGCACGAACGTACAGTACGCTCCTCCAACAGGACACCGAGTTGTCACCCCACGACCTGTCGGATATCGTGGTAGAATCCGTCCGGGCGGTCAGTGGGCAGTATCCGGATGCGGACTTCGACGTCGACGTTCCGGAATCCTGTACCATCCGTGCTCGCAGGGGGGTCCGGGACGCTGTCGAGGAACTCGTCGAAAACGCCGCGGAACACGCCGACGCCGTCTCGCCGCACGTCCACATCCAACTGCAGAACGCGAACGGTGCACGGTTGATCATCGAGGACAACGGATCCGGGCTCCCCGATCTGGAACTGGAGGCGTTCGAAGAGGGTGCTGAAACGCCGCTTTCACACAGTCAGGGGGTCGGCCTGTGGCTGAGCAAATGGTTGATCGAGAGCTTTGGCGGGCAACTCTCGTTCGAGCGGCTCGATTCCGGAACGCGTGTGATCGTCGACTGCCCCCCGCAACACCGCGTTGGTTCGATGGGTCTGGACGTTCCGACGCTGAAAGAGCGTGAACAACGACTGCAGACGGTCATCGATCGGATGACCGACGCGATCGTTGAAGTGAACGCATCGTGGGAGATCACCTTCATGGATCCGAGAGCCGAGGAAATCCTCGACGTTTCGGCCGAGGAGGTCCAGGGCGAGGAGTTCTGGGACGCGTTTCCGGACCTCCGAGGGTCCGAACTCGAAGCGGTCCATCGGGAGGTGATGGAGACGCGCTCGTCACAGCACGTCGAAGTCTATTACGCCGGCATCGATAGCTGGGTGTCCGTGTACGTGTATCCCGAATTCGACGGCGGGCTCTCGTTTTACTTCCGGGACACGACCGAGCGAAACAGACACAAACAGGAGTTACAGCGGGCCCGCTCACGGATCGAACTCGCTCTGGACGTCACCGATTCGACTGTCTGGGAGTGGGATGTCGAGACCGGCACGGTGACGACCCATCCGGACGTCCATACGGCGTTTGGAACCGAAATAACCTCCAGAGAAGAGTTTCTCGCTGCGATCCATCCGGACGATCGAGCGCAGGTACAGGACGCGCTGGAGACGGTTCTCGAAACTGACACGCCGTACAGTGTCGAGTACCGAGTCCAGCGTGGGGACGAAACGCGATGGATCGAGGACTACGGGGAACTCCGACGGGACGAGGAAGACGGCTCGAAGCGAATCATCGGCGTCGCCAGAGACATCACCGAAATCAAGGATCGAATACGTCGGTACGAGGCGATTTTCAACCAGACGTATCAGTTCACGGGGTTGATGGAGCCGGATGGGACGCTTGTCGAGGCCAACGAGACGGCCCTCGAATTCGGGGGGGTCTCCCGAGCGGACGTTATCGGACGGAAGCTGTGGAACACACACTGGTTCGACTTCTCAGCGGACATCCAGGCACAGATCAGAGAGGACGTACGACGAGCGGCTCGGGGTGAGTTCGTCAGACGAGAGGTAGAAGTCCTCGGTGCGGACGAGACTGCTGTGATTGACTTTTCGATCCGGCCGATCACCGACGACGACGACACCGTCGTGTTGCTCGTTCCGGAGGGTCGGGACATCACCGACCTCAAAGACCGTGAACGCCAACTCCACCGGCACCGAACGTTTCTGGAGCGTACCGAAGAGATCGCCGGCACTGGTGGCTGGGAAATCGACGTTACGACGGGCGAACAACGGTGGACGGAGGGCACCTACGAGCTGCACGATCTCAGTTCGGATTCGGAGTTCGACCCAACCGTTGACGCGGGGATCGACTTTTACCATCCGGACGATCGAGATCAGATCCGCAACGCGGTTACGCGATGTATCGAGCGTGGAGACCCCTACGAACTCGAACTCCGACTCGTCTCTGCCACAGGCCACCTCAAATGGGTCCGAACGGCCGGTGAACCAGTTCGGGAAGACGGCGACATCGTCGCTGTTCGTGGTGCGATCGTAGATATTACTGACCAGAAGGAGCGGCTGCAGGAACTCGAGCGAGCGCGTGACTTGCTCCAGGAAGCCGAAGCCCTCGGCGATCTCGGTGCCTGGGAGTTCGATGCGGACGGCACCATTGTCTGGACGGACGGAACGCGACGAATCCACGGGGTCGATGAGGAGTTCGACCCAACGCTCGACGATGCTCTCGATTTCTTCCATCCGGAAGATCGAGACGACATCGAACAGGCGGTCGACGCTGCACTCCAAAATGGCGAGTCCTACGAGCGAGAGCTCCGTCTGATCACCGACCAGGGCGATCAGCGATGGGTTCGCACGCGAGGGAAGGTAGTCGAAGACGAAGAGCCACGAACTGTGCGTGGGTTCATTCAGGACATCACCACGAAAAAAGAGCAGGAACGGGAACTCGAACGCTATCGGGCGATCACGCAGGCAGCGAACAACACGATCGTCACGATCGACGAGTCGGGTACGATCCACTCGGTGAATCCAGCTGTCGAAGAGACGTTTGGCTACGACCCCGAGGAGTTGATCGGCGAGAAACTGACGGTGCTGATGTCCGAAGCGACTGCCAAACGGCATCGTGACTCCTTCCAGCGCTATCTCGAAACGGGCGAAAAGACCGTCAACTGGCACTACGTCGAGCTCACTGGACAACATCGAGACGGTACGTCGATCCCGCTGGCGGTGTCGTTTGGTGAAGCCGAATTCGATGGGACTCGGTTTTTCGTCGGCACCATCCAGGACATCACCGGACAACAGGCTCAGTGAAATCGAGGGGGTCCGTGCCTCGAAACGGGGCTTCCACGGGAGGTGGGCGTGGCCCGCCGTCCTGCCCCTCGGGACGCTACTCGCTCGCCGGGCCCGTGCCGTCCATCCCGGTCCACTCGTCGATCCCGACGTCGACGTCGAGCTGTCGGAGCGTCCGGGCGACGGTCCGGGTGACCATCTCGTCGATGCCGTCCGGGTTCCGGTAAAACGAGGGGAACGGTGGCATGATGATCCCGCCGGCGTCGGTCACGTCGAGCATGTTCTGCAGGTGAATCCGGTTGAACGGTTTCTCGCGGGGCATCAACACGAGTGGCCGACGCTCCTTCAGGGTCACGTCCGCGGCGCGCGTGATGAGATCTCCGCTGTTACCGTGGGCGACGTTCGACAGCGTCTTCATCGAACAGGGCGCGACGACCATCCCGGCGGTCAGAAAGGACCCGCTCGCCGGCGCCGCCCCGACGTTCCCGACGTCGTAGGCGACGTCGGCCAACTCCTGGACGGCCTCGACCGACCGGTCGGACTCCTGGACGACGTTGAGCTTGGCCGCATCCGACAGCACGAGGTGGGACTCGTAGTCGGTCTCCGCGAGCAGTTCGAGCGTCCGGATTCCGTATACTTGCCCCGTCGACCCGGTCATGCCGACGACGACTCGATCAGCCATACCGACCGATGGGACCGCCGACGGCAATATCCTTTGGCCTCAGAGTTCGAGGGGTGAACGTACGCGTACATCGAGACAACGGGGCGAGGGTGGGGCATTGGAGACGTTCCCTCCGTGTACCAAGACAAGGGGGCGTATCCCCAACAGGTACAAGATGTAATGTACAGACTACTGATTCCACGCGAAGACGAACGCTTACAATCGATTTCCAATGGTGTTTAGATCGACGCGGCTAAGTCCGTATAGAACTGATATGTCCGTCGTCTTGGTTTTGTAAAGACAGTTTCGAGGGGGCTTTGATTCCTGGAGCACTCAACAACCGCACCATCTCGGTCCCGATTCGTATTTGAACAGTGCCGAGAGAATCAGATACAGAACTCAGCCGTCACCCTCGTCGCGTACGTGGTATTCCGAGACGACGAACTGACTCCTGTAACTCGTCTATTGCCTTGAAGTAGCTGAATGACTGGCATCGTGGCGGTCTCCAACGTGTCTGTCTCCATAACTACGATCCAGTCCGCGACACTACGCACGTGCCAATATAAATAGTTGGACTAGTTAGTGACTCCATGGTTGGCGAGGCCGGCCGCTACGACAACGTCTCGAAGGTGGTCGGGAACGGCGACCTTTCGAAGATCCTGCTGGTAGCTCTGGGGACGTTCTGGCCGATCGCCGTCAACGCTCGCAACGCCACCGAGACCGTGGGGGAGAACCTCATCTGGTCGGCACGGATGATGGGGACCTCCGAGCGGCGGATCGTCTGGAAGGTCGTGGTGCCGGTGTCGACTCCGGAGATTCTGACCGGGATCCAGATCGCCCTGCCGATTTCGCTGATCATCGCCTTCGTCTTCGAGATGGTTTCCGGGGGCGGCGGGCTCGGGTTCCTCGAAATCCAGGACGTACGGGAGTTCCAGTCGCCGCTCGTGTACGCAGCGATCTTCGCCATCATGATCGTGGGACTGCTTCTCGACCGCGGGCTCCAACTTGTCCGGACGCGACTGCTCGTGTGGGCCTGAACCGCGCGACGTCGGCTTCTTTGAACGGTCGCCGGCCTCTGGTTGGCCGGCGTGGACCTGCCCTGTCCCGACGGCGATCGGCCGCTGGTACTTCGGAGTACCCAGTCGGTGTCGTCGCCGGCTGGGCCGTCTGCGAGCCAGCCGGGCGGGCTCGGTTCGTGTTCTTCGGCGGGTTGCGTTTCGGGCGCTCCTCCCGTTACCCGTCGGCTGACCGCAGATCGGCAAGGTCTAGCCGTTCGAGGGTGTCGTCACGTGGGACGCCCCGGTCGTCCCACCCACGGAACTCGTAGTACTCGTCCAGCAGCGTCGAGAGTTCCGCAGGTGGACAGTGCATGCCCTCCGACGGACCGTCGGGGATCGGCTCGTTCATGATTCGATACGACAGCGTATCCGTCTCCCGCCTCGCGACGCCACGCTCGACGTTGATCAGCCGCTCCAGGTTGTAGATCCGCTCCCCGATCTCCGAGACGTCCGCGACCGAGAGGTCCCAGCCTGTCGCCGAATTGATCGCATCGCGATACCGTTCGTTGATGCCCGTTCCCCACCCCCCCTCGCTGACGAAGCGACATTGCGTGAGCGAATCACCCAGCGCGGTGAAATGCTGGGACCGGGCGGCGAACTCGGCACTCCCGTCGGTTGATTCGGCGTACTCGCTCCCGTACTGTTCGGTCGGGCGCGTGTCGTGGTGGGAGCCACCCCGCGTGGCGGTCGCGTAGCCGATACTCATGCCTTTGAGGCCCCGAGCGGAGTGGGCGGCGAACTCCAGGCCTTTCACTCCGTGCAGGTACCGTTCGGCCGTCTCGGCGTCGAGCGTCTCGGCCATGCGGAACGATCCCTCAGCGAGGCGGTCGCCGATGCCTTCCCTGTGGGCCGTCCGCTCGGCGAGTTCGACCAACCCCTCGGCGTCGCCGAAGGAGAGGGCTCCCGAGGGGTCCGTCTCGACGAGTCCCCGCTCGTAGCACTCCCGGGCGAAGGCGACGGTTACGCCGAAGCTGATCGTGTCCATCCCGAACCGATCACACAGGTCGTTGGCTTTCATCACCAGCTCCGGGTCGTACACGTCCTGCATGGTCGCCGTTGCGAACAGGCTCTCGAACTCGGGGATCTTGGCGTCGGTGATCCCCTCCGACTGCACCGTGACGTGCTTGCCACAGCGCACGACGCAGTTCGCACAGGTGGTGTCCTCGGTTACGTAGTCCTCTCTGATCCGCTCGCCGCTGATCCGCTCGGCCCGTTCGGGATCCGACTGTTCGTACTGATTGTTTCGCCGACCGAGCTTTCCCATCTCGTTGACGGGGTTGACCGCGGAGCTGGTGCCGTACTCCTGGAGCGTCTCGGTGTCCGCAAGCAGCGTGTCCGTCCGGTCGAAGACGAGGTCCCGTAACGCTCCGTCGGCCGCGGGCGTCGGGTCGAAGTCCCCCTCCCGAACCGCCACGGCCTTGACGTTCTTCGCGCCGAGAACGGCGCCGGACCCACCGCGGCCGGCAACCCCCTCCCGCATCTCCGATTCGTGGAGTAAACAGGCAAAGCGAACGAGGTTTTCCCCGGCCGGCCCGGCGGCGACGACGTGCGTGTCGAACCCCTGGCCCTCCCGGTCTCGGACCTCGCTACAGGTTTCGTACGTGTCCAGCCCCGCCAGGTTGGGTGCCGGGGAGATCTCAGCGCCGTCCTCGGTGATGGTGACGTACGACAGTTCCGGCGCCGCCCCGTGGAGGACGATCACCTCGAAGCCCGTGGACTTCTGTGCGCGGGGAAACGTTCCCCCGAAGGTGCTGTCGAAAAACCCGTTCGTCAGCGGACTCACGAAGCCGACGACGCCGCGACTGGTGCTCTGGAACGGCGTCATATTCATCGGGCCGACCGCGAACACGAGGACGTTCGACGCGGAGAGCGGGTCGGCGTCGACGGGAACGTGTTCGTGTACCTGCTTGGCCGCGAACCCGTTACCGCCCAGAAAGCGTCGGGCGTCGTCGACGTCGATCGCTTCCGTCTCCGTCCTCCCGGTGTCGAGGTGGACGTGCAAGATTTCGCCGCCGTACACCGGCGGGAGATCGTCGGTCATGTGACGTTCCCTCCCCGTGAGCCATTCCCCGACGGAGTTCTCGTCTGCGGACGGTCCCGGTACGTGGTACCGACGACCGGCCGCGCGCCATCGGAAGCGACCGTTGTCAACCAGGGACTCATACGAAGGGATGACACGCTCCTGTGACTAAAATCGTCGGGTCTGGCGTTTCCGGTCCCTGGGAGTCGCTGATTCGTCCGTCCCCCCGCGATCTGGAACTGTCGGCGAGGAAGTACTCACGGGTGACGGGTCGTCACGCGCCTGTCGTCGCCCGGGGCGTCGGATCGGCCACGGACTGTGGGGCCTGTTTACGTGACTCTAGATAAGGGTCCCCCACGAGTACGAGCAAGGATTTATTGTGCAAGGTTCTATCCCGACTAGTACGCCTTCTAACATGAAGGCGGTGGTACATCGATGATCGACCCAACCGAGCAGCGGATAATCGACTGCGACTGGCACTACATGGACTCCTTCAAGGAGATCGCGGAGTACATGCCCGAACCGTGGAAAACCAAATACAAGGGGTCGGGATGGGACGACGACGGCGTCAACCAGGCTGTGGCCTCCTTTTTCCCGACGTCGACGGGCGACCGGTTCGGCTACGGGAAGATGGAACGCGAACACTCCAACTATCCTCACGAACCGGAGGACCCCGAACGGATCCACGAAGGGATGGACTTCCTCGACATCGACACCTCGCTGCAGATCTCCCACCTGGCGCTCGCGATGGGCGGGGTCACGGCCGACGACGAACGCGTCCAGTCGTTCGTCAAAGGCTACGTTGAGTACATGGAGGAACACGTCCTGGACCCTGACGAGGGGGTCTACGGTCTCGTCCCGCTGCCGTACAAGGACATCACTGCTTCCCTGGAGGTTCTCGAGCGCATCGAGGGCAAGGAGGCCTGGGTCGGCGCCTGCATGATCACTGCCGGTGCGTCGCCGCCGCTGGGCAACCGCAAGTACGACCCGATCTACGAACGCTGTCAGGACATGGACTACCCGGTCGTGTACCACACCGGCGGGTC
>Ga0207720_100818_pt1 | contig 15432 bp, 16 predicted proteins | sample A23P2SouthBayCA_2_FD_187751 | JGI IMG/M metagenome (GOLD analysis project Ga0207720, IMG submission 187751) | Aerobic enrichment media microbial communities from Eden Landing Ponds, California, USA - A23 E3 (2) (SPAdes) | ecosystem: Environmental > Aquatic > Marine > Unclassified | place...
CCCGCCGCGAGCGCCGAGCGCGTCGGCAACGCGGCCGTCCGGGTGCTCGGCCTCGACATCGACGACACCAGAGTTCGGGACGTGCGTCCGGGCGTCCACGCGACCCTCGACGAGTTCAACTGAGCGGGGCCGCGGCCACCACCGACGGCCGTGGCTCGCGACGGCTTTAACTGACGCCTCGGGAGAGTCCCAGTAATGAGTGCTACCACGTTCGAAGGGACGATCCTCCGCGGCCGGGCGTTCGAGCCCGTCGAGGGCCGCGTCGTCGTCGACGACGGTGAGATCACCGCCATCGAGGAGGCGCCCACGCACAGCGACGACATCGTCCTCCCAGCGTTCGTCAACGCCCACACCCACGTCGGCGACTCCATCGCCAAAGAGGCCGGCGGCGGTCTCTCGCTGGCGGAGCTGGTCGCGCCGCCCGACGGGCTGAAACACCGCCTGTTGCGGGCGGCGAGCCGCGAGGAGAAAGTCGAAGCGATGCGCCGGTCGCTGCGGTTCATGGTCGACTCGGGTACCGCGGCCTGCATCGAGTTCCGCGAGGGCGGCGTCGACGGCGTCGAAGCCTTCGAACGAGCGGCCCACGGCCTGCCCATCGACCCGACGGTCATGGGTCGCGAGACGGTCGAGGCGATGGCGGCCGCCGACGGGTTCGGCGCCAGCGGTGCCAACGACGCCGACTTCTCGCGGGAGCGGACGGCGACCGCCCGCGCCGGCAAGCCCTTCGGCATCCACGCCGGCGAGGTCGACGCCTCCGACATCAACCCCGCGCTCGACCTGGACCCCGACTTCCTCGTCCACATGGTCCACGCCGAGGAGCTCCATCTGGACCGCGTGGCCGACAGCGAGACTCCGGTCGTCGTCTGTCCCCGCTCGAATCTCGTCACCGACGTGGGCTTTCCGCCGATCGCCGAGTTGCTGGAGCGGACGACCGTGGCGCTCGGGACGGACAACGTCTTCCTCAACAGCCCGTCGATGTTCCGCGAGATGGAGTTCACCGCGAAGCTCGCCGACGTGAGCGCCCACGAGGTGTTGCGCATGGCGACGGTCAACGGCGCCGCGATCGCCGACCGCAACTGCGGGCTCGTCGAACCCGGTCGGGACGCGAAACTGCTCGTCCTCGACGGTGACTCGGACAACCTCGCCGGCGCTCAAGACATCGTCCGTGCGGTCGTCCGACGGGCCGGCGTCGCGGACGTGACCGACGTGTACCTCGCCGGCGACTGACGGACTCGCTCGGGCCTCCCGCTCGGTGTCGCCCCTGCCGAAGGGTTATACTTCCGTGTGTGATACTCTCATGCATGAGTATGTACGACACGATCCTGCTGCCGACGGACGGCTCGGCGGGTATCGAACTGGTGGTCGACCACGCGGGGGAACTGGCCCGGGTCCACGACGCGACGGTCCGGGCGCTGTACGTCGTCGACGCGACGACGTTCACCGGGCTCCCGATGGAGACTACCTGGGACGGCGTCCGACAGGTACTCGAGTCGGAGGGGGAGACTGCACTCGAGGTTGTCGAGCGGCTCGCACCGGACGACGTGACCGTCGGGACCGAGACGGTCGAGGGGACGCCCAGCACCGAGATCGTCCGCTACACGCGCGAGCAACCCGTCGACGTGGTCGTGATGGGTACGCACGGCCGTGGCGGGATCGACCGGCTGCTGCTGGGGAGCGTCGCCGAGCGCGTCGTCCGGAAGTCGGCGGTCCCCGTCGTGACGGTACCGGTCAGCGAGCGCGCGACCGACTCCGAGGCGGTCGTCGAAGCCGACGCCGACCCGGCGGCGGGCGTCGAGCGTTCCTGACCCGGTCGACGGCCGCTGGGGCGGCCGCCCGAGCCGTCGGTCTCGTCAGTCGACGATCGGGCGCAGATGCTCGCAATCGCCGGCGGTGACGGTGACCCGCTCGTCACCGGTGTCGACGACCAGCGTCCCCGGGAACGCGATGTCGACGGCGTCGCCCACCACCTCGCCGGCCGGCGTGTCCACCCGCACCCGCTTGCCGAGCGTCGTCGCGTGCTCCCTCCAGGCCGGGATCACCGACTCCGGGTCCCCGCGCAGTTCGTCGAACGCCTCGACGACCCGCTGAGTGAACAGCCGGCGGTCGACGGCGCCCACCTCGTCGAGTAGCGTCGCGGGCCGGGCCTCGGTCGGCAGCGCCGCCGATTCGACGTTGGCGTTGATCCCCATCCCGACGACGACCCACGAGACGCGGTCGGCCTCCCCCTCCATCTCCGTGAGAATCCCCGCGAGTTTCCGTTCGCCGTCGTCGCTCCCCGCGTCCTCCCCGGCGACGACCACGTCGTTGGGCCACTTGATCCGCGCGTCGACGCCGGCTTCGCGGGCGGCTCGCGTGACAGCGACGGCGGCCGCGAGGGTGAACACCGGTGCGTGAGCGGGCGGCACGTCCGGGCGGACCAGCAGGCTCAGCCAGATCCCGCCGCTGGGCGAGGACCACTCGCGGTCCAGTCGCCCCCGGCCGCCGGTCTGCTCGTCGGCGAGGACGGCCACGTCGGCGGCGCCCTCTCCCGCGAGGTCGCGAGCGCGGGCGTTCGTGGACGGGATCGAGTCGTGGAACTCCACGTCGAAGGGCGCTTCCAGCCCGTACTCGACGGCGGCACCGCCGAACTCGGGGACCTCGACGAGTTCGTAGCCCTCGTCCCGGCTGGCGATCCCGAATCCCTCTTCGCGCAGCGCCTCGACGTGTTTCCAGACGGCCGCCCGCGACACGTCCAGGCGCTCTGCCAGCTCCGGCCCGGTGACGGGTCCGTCGGTCAGCGCATCGAGGACCCGCTCGCGCGTCTCCTGCATGGGAACGCGTTGTCCGGGCAGCGTTGTAAGTCGTCCGGAGCGATCCGGCCCCCAACCCCGAGAGACGGTATTAGTATCGAGAGGGAGACTGGAGGCACCTCCGGTCGACCCCAGGTACGTCATCGCTGGCGGCCCCCGGCCACGACGCAGTCGACCGACGCGGTGCCCTCGGCCCCAGGCGTCGATCCGGCCGGTATCTCGCGTTTCTGACCGAATTTATACACTCAATTATCCAGTTTCGTTGTCGTGAACGAACTGCATATTTTACCGTCTGAAACGAGTTGGTGTGATCGATGGTCCGACAAACAGTCTCCGAAATTTTCGATATCTATAACAGGCGAACGGAGCTGCTCGGTCTGGTCTGTAACGGGACCCTCGACAAGCGGACGGCTCAGGAACGTGTCGATTGCTCTCGACCGACGATCGACCGATCCTTTCGGGAACTGGAGGAACTCGGCGTGGTCACGTCGGTCGGGACCACGTACGAACTGACGAAGTTCGGCCAACTGCTCTGCGAGGAGTTCACACGAACGCGCGCGACGGTCTCGACGCTCGCCGATCTGAGCGACGTCCTCTCGGATCTCCCGGACGACTGTGAGATCGACATGCAGTTACTGGACGGGGCCAGCGTCCGCCGAGCCGCCGAACACGCGCCTCAGGAGCCGTTTCTGGATATCGTCGACGTGGCCGACGGAGCGTCGGCGATCAGGGGCTATTCGAGTACGGTCATGCCGTCGTACGTGGACGCGTTCGCGTCGCTCGTGCTCGAGGACGAGGTGCCGGCGACGTTCGCGTTCACGACCGACGTCGTCGAGACGCTAGCGCGCAACTACCCCGACCGCTTCGAGCAGGTGCGCCGGGCCGACCACGTCGAGATCCACGAGATCGCGACGACCAGCGGCTACGGACTGCTCGTCGTCGACGACACGGTCGCCGTCCCCGTCGGCGGTGACGGGGGCGGACTCGCGGCCGTCATCGTCAACGACTCCGACGGCGCACGAGCGTGGGCGGACGACCGGTTCGAGGCGTTGCTCTCCGACGCGGAGACGGCGACGGCCTGAGTCGTCCTACTCGTCACCCGGGACGCTCCCGACCGGGATGCCGAGAACGTGGTCGGCGCCGTCGGCTACGTCCTTCGCGACGAGCGCCGCGCCGTGGGCCGACGCGTACGGTTCGACGAACCGGACCGGAGCGAGATCGACGCACCGTTCGTAGACTCGCCGCCCGACCGGAAACGGCTGTTCGCGCCGCATCAGGCGGCCGCTCAGCGCGACCGCGTCGAGCCCTTCCTCGAGTGTCAGAGCGAACGGGTAGAGCGCGTAGACGTTCTGTATCGCCGCCAGGGAGACGAGTTCGAGCAGTTCCGGGTCGGTGATATCGTGGACCTCGGTGAGGTCGTCCTCGCGGCGCGCCACGAGCCCGCACTGCATGAACACGTCGTCGAAGCCGGATTCGGCGGCCCGACGAACTGCCTGAGGATCCGGCCAGCCGTGAACCGGCCCGACCCAGTGGAAGAAGCCGGCGAGCCGTCCGTTACAGACGAGCCCGGCCATACAGGACGAGCTAGCACACGCCCAGATGAACGTCCCCGAGGGACCGAAGTCGGCCCGCACGCGTTCGAGCGCGTACCGCATGGAGGCGACCTTGTCGGCGCCCGCCAGCACGGAGTAGTGTCTGAAGTAGTCGTGAAGCGTGTCGAGCCCGCGGTGGACACCCGGGAGGACCACCGCCGGAACGTCGGCCTCACGCAGCCTGTCGAAGACCGCCGCTCCCGCTCCTGTCCCGTAGTCGAGCCCAACGAGATCGGTGACGCCTCTGTTCGGAACGCGTTCGATCGCCTGGATCTCGTCGATCGCGTTGCCGAACGCGTACGTGATCGTTGCGAGCGTGATCCGGGAGAGGCCGACCCGGTCGTCGAGGATCGCCAACGTCTCCTCGACCGTCTCCAGGTCTCGGCGGTCTATCAGGAAAGCCGTCCGTAACTCGCCGTCCTCACCGGTACACGCGACTTTGATCCCCGTCGTCGAATGGTCGATACCGACGTACATCGTATGCTCCTGCGGTCCGACGCCGCGCTCGAATCGACACCCGCCGCTCCCCTCCCGCTCGAATCGGCACCGGCTATCGCTTCGCCCGCGTGGGTCGGTCCCGTCATCCGCACGGGCTCCCCTCGCGAGTCGGGACTCACACCAGACACACGCATTGTTAATCGTACATTAGTGGCCGTCGGGTCGCGGTTCGAGTAGCGCCCTCCCACGCCGGCCTTCGACCCTCGATCGGTTCGGTGCCGACCCAGCGGGATCGGCGTCCCCTCTCGTGGTAGGGAGCCGTTCCGCCGAGTAGGGTTCACGTCGAGTTCGATAATCACGGCCTGAACAGTGTTCAGTGTGTAATCCTTTGCTACTGGAACGATACTGTGTCACTAGGGAACGTGTGTCTCACTCGTTCCGGTGACGTGACGCGTTCCCGGGCAAAACGATGCCTGTACGAGAACACGGATGCGACACGAGATCGACCGCCCGCCAGCGTCCGTCCGGCGGGATGGGGGCTGAGCAGCTGAGTATCGTCCTCCTACGGACGATTTCGGGCGGCCAGCGGTGGCAACAGATACTGGTCGCTATCTCGGTCTTCGGTGCGTATCGGGGCCGACGGTGGCTGGTGTTCGCCACACTCTCGGCGCTCGTCCTCCTGGCGTGCTCGCGGTTCGTCGCGAGTGCCGTACCGTCGCTCCTGGCGCGATACGACGACTACGTGACGGCTCGTGACGGGGTGAGCGACTGTCCCTGTCGCGAGTCCGACGTGCCGGCCGACAGGGACCCAGTCCCGTGTCCCGGTGACGCCGCCGAGCGTGCCCGGTCGCCGTCCGAAGACTGCGTGGTCCTCCGCATCGACGGGGCCGAACTGCTTCGGGCGGACGGTCCGGGCGGTCGGATCGCGCTGGACGTCGAGGAGGACTGACCGGCGGACGAGTTGCGACCGGTCGTCGGGGGCGAGCCCACCGTCGATTTCAAGCCGACCCCGGTCGTCGTGTCGGCTAGATGACGACGGTCCTCGCGTTCGACCGCGACCGCGCCGTCACGCTCGTCGACGCCCTCGTTCCCGGAACGGCGGACGACCCCGAAAGCGACCTCGCGACGAGCGGACTGAAAGAGCTCGGAAACATAATGCTCGGCGGCTTCATCGACGGCTGGGCCGACTTCCTCGGCGAGGGGATCGACATTACGACGCCGACGTACGTCGAGTTGGACGCGGGTCGATCGCTCCAAGATGTCATCGATGAGCCGGCGACGAACGGCTCGGCGATGAACGGTTCCGCGGCGGACGGCTCGGCGATGAACGGTTCCGCGGCGAACGGCTCGACAATGAACGGTTCCGCGACGAACGGGTCACCGGAACACGATTTGGTCACGAACGGCACAACGGATGTTTCGGACCTCGCGATCGACGCGGACCACGTCCTCGCGTTTCGTAACAATCTCGAAACCGTCGACGAGGAGGCGGGATTCTACATCTATATGCTGCCGACTCAGGAGTCCGTCGAGACGATCGTCGACGCCGCGGGTGACAGCGAGGACGCGATACCTGTCGAAACGTTCACGTCGTTCTCGCAGATGATCTCCGAAGGCGCGGGGCAGGCGTCTGAAGACCTGACGGCGATGACCGGAATAGAGACGCACGTCGATGTCAGCCGGCTGAGTTTCGTCCCCGTCGAGGGGGTACCGATGGAACTGACCGACGAGGCCAGACGCGGCGTCGTTTTGGAGTTCAGCGGGACGCCGTCGGGGTACATCGCGATCCTCTTCGATCAGGAGTCTGCAGAGAGCGTCGCCGACGCACTCATGCCGGGAATGGACGCGGACGCGGAAATGCGACAGAGTGCCCTGCAGGAGATTGGAAACATCGTCACCTCCGGATTCCTCGACGGCTGGGCGAACGCCTTGGAGACGACGATCGAGATCTCGCCGCCGACGTACGTCGACGACATCGCCTCGGCGATCGTCGATCCGCTCGTGACCGAACTCGCGCAGACGCAGGATTACGCGTTCCTCATCGATTCGGCGATCGTCACACCGGACGAGGAGTTCACTTGCGATATCTACGCGCTCCCCGACGAACGTGAGCTTCGCGCGGCGTTCGATCAGCTCGCACCGGAGGCCAACTGAGTGATGATGCGACCGCTGTCGACGAGGCGACTGCGGCGAATCCGAGGTCAGTAACCGCTTGCCAAGTATCACGATCGCCGATCGCGAACCTTCACCCATATTATGAAAGTGTACACCACCGATCGATCGGACGCCCGCGCGTCCACCGCGCGTATCAAAGTCGGTGTCGCCGACTACGCGGTCGCGGATGCGGGGTCGACGCTCGTGACGAGCGGACTCGGTTCCTGCGTTGGGATCGCACTGTCGGACGTCGACGCGGGCGTCGCTGGACTCGCACACGCGATGTTACCGACCGCTGGATCGGACCGGGACCGTCAGCCCACCGGGGATGCGGATGGCTCCGGCGGCGACGAGGACAGCGCGCCCGGCGGTGACGTGCGACCGAGCGGCGCGAAATACGTCGATACGTCGATTCCGGCGCTCGTCGAAGAGATGGTCGAGCGAGGCGCGGCCCGATCGCGCATCGAAGCGCGGTTGGCGGGAGGAAGCGCGATGTTCGACTTCACGTCAAGCGCCGGTGCGGTGGGCGAACGGAACATCACTGCCGCCCGCGAAACGCTCGATCGTCTCGGTATTACTCTCGTGGCCAGCGATGTCGGCGGCGAGCACGGCCGATCTCTCGCGTTCGACGCGTCGACGAACGAGCTTGCGATCCGACGTGCGCACGGCGAGAACCGAGTTATTTGAGACTGCCGCGCCCGGCCTTCCGAGACGAGACACGAGATATCTGTTCTGATAACTGCGGGGCTACGTTTATGCGCGCACCGTCAGACTGACGACGTACGACGACGCGGCGACTTCGAGTGCCGCGACAACGGGAGATACGCTATGACAATCGACCCCGATGATTACGACCTCCGAGAACGCAGACGTACCGTAGACGAACCGCGGGACAAACGCGCGGGCGAGCCAGAGAACGACCGTACGGACGAGCGACGAACCGACGAAACGGGTGACCGACATGCGACCGACGGCAGGCAGAACGACGGCGAGCAGCGCGCGCGTCGAGGACACAAAAACCAGCAGTCGGAGCGGCCACGACGAAACCACCACCGCACTCACGACCGCGAAGCGCACGACGTCCGTCGCGCCCCCGAACACCAAGACCGCGAGCGCAACGACCGCGAACGTGACGCGAGCGGATCCGATCGCGATGCCGGGCGGCGCAACGGCTACCGGCGACGGAACGGTCGCCAAGTGAACGCATCGAACGACGCCGAGTCCGCTCAGCGACGAAACGGCCGCACGGACCCGTCACGAGGCGTCCCACGGTCGCGTGAAGACGCTCCCGACGGTGAGGTGTCAGTTCGCCCTGGGAATCGGAACGACGTGCGCCGGTCGGGTCGGGAGGACGACGTGCGGCGGTCGCATCAGAGTGACGACGTGCGGCGGTCGCATCAGAGTGACGACGTGCGCCGGTCGCATCAGAGTGACGATGTGCGGCGGTCGCATCAGGGCGACGACGTGAGTCGACCGCGACGGGGCGATTCGGACCACGCGCGCGCTCACGACGAGGTTGTAGAGGCCGATCGGATCGCTCGTCATCTCGGGTTCGACGAGGGAGACAGCCCTCGGGAGGGCGACTCCCGACGGGGGCGCGAATCGCGCAACGACGCGGCATCGGAGCGTACCCGGCAGCCCCGCGCCGCATCGAGCCGAGAACAACCGGACCACAGCGAACTGGATCGGGCGCGACTGGATCGCTTGGACTCGACACGGGAATCGGGCCGGACCGCTCCGCGCGATCGGGGGAGGAACGCCGAGTTCGAATCCCCGGAGGACGTCGGTCGCTTCCAGTTCGACACCGAGATTCGCGAGCGCCCGCGCGGCCGAGCCGGGGAGTTACTCCGCGAGAGTCAACTCGAAGAGCTTCTGATACAGGAGACCGCCGCGGCAAACGACGGGCTCGCGAAACCGTATCTATCGTCGCTTCCGGACGCGTACGTCGCAGAGCGGCTCGTATTCGACTGGCTGGAGTTCCTCGTGCTGAACGGTGGATACAAGCGCACGATGGACGCATTGCGATATTACCACACCGTCGAGTGGCTGACTGCGGACGTCGAAGCCGAACTCCAAGATTACCTCGTTGGCTTCTCGGGGGAAGTCTCCTCGACGCGGGAGTACGACGTCGACGACCACCACCTGAGTCTGGTCTACATCGCGCGATTGGCGTCGATGTCGCCCTGACTCGATCGCACGACCGCGTTCGATCTGATGATACTGTCGGCTGTACGTCTGTGAAGAATTTCGCGACCCGGGGTCGCGAATATGTTGAAACAGTTACAGCCGACAGTATGAGCAATCAGTTGCAAACACCACTATAATTCTCACGGAGTGAGCATCACCCGAAACGCCTACGTATCAGTCTTCGAAGGAGTATATATGTACGATAGAATACTCGTTCCGACGGACGGCAGCGACTGTGCGGACAGTGCGGTCGAGCACGCGATCGACATCGCAGCCCAGTACGACGCCGAACTCCACGTCCTCTCGGTCGTCGACTCGCGCGATATGAGCCACAGCGCTCCGGCGATCAGCCCCGAACAGATCGAAGAGACGCTCCGCGAGCGCGCGGAAGCCGTCGTCGACGAAGTCGCCGAGCGGGCGAGCGATGCGGGTGTCGAGGTCGTAACCGCCGTCGAGCCCGGATTGCCCGACAACGTCGTCGTCGAGTACGCCGAGGAGAACGACTGCGATCTGGTCGTGATGGGTACCCACGGACGGACCGGCCTCGAACGGTATCTACTGGGGAGCGTGACCGAACGAACCGTTCGCCGGTCGTCGGTCCCGGTGTTGACGGTCCGGCACGTCGACGACGAGGAGTAGCACGGGACGAGACACCGGGACCGTTCGCGGTCGCAGGCAACGGTATATCCGGCTGCAAGGAAGGCGACGGTATATACGCCCGCAGTCCATCCGTAGCGGTATGGAGCTCCGTCGCCTCCTCCGCGGCCGCGTCGAGTGGTCGCGCCTCGAGGCCGTCGCCCGTGAACTCTGCGAGCGATACGATCGCGAGGAGGTCCGCGTGCGTTTTCTCGACGCCGACAACTGGCTCTCGACGCCGATGGTCGTCGACGACGAGTGGTTCGTGAAGGTCATCTCTCGGCAGAATTCGATCGTTCACGGTCTGTTCACGACGGGGCGGAATCTGGGTGCCTTTTCCTCGGGAACGGAGGGGTTCTTCGAGCACTTCGAGACGCCGATCGAGATGGCTCGCCACGAGCTCGAAGCGACCCAACGGATGCGGGAGGTCGGGCTCAACGCGCCGGAACCGGTCGAGACGTTCGAGGTCGACGGGCTCGGGATCGTCGTCTTGGAGTATCTCCCCGACTTCCGCACGCTCGACGAACTCGACGAGGAGACCGAAGCCGATCTCGCGCCGACGCTGTTCGAGGCGCTCCGCGCGATGCACGAGCACGACCTCCTGCACGGGGACCTCCGCGCGGAGAACGTGCTCATCCTCGACGAGGAGATCTACTTCATCGACGCGACGAACGTCCGCGAAGACGGCGCGTCAGATGCGAAAGCCTACGACGTGGCCTGCGCGCTCGGCGCGCTCGAACCGCTGATCGGCGGGAAACGAACCGTCGAGGCGGCACTGGCGGCGTACGACCCCGACGAACTCCTCACGGCAACGCGTTTTCTCGACTTCGTCAACATCCGCCCCGATCACGACTTCGACGCCGCCCTGCTCAAAGGCGAGATCGAAAAGCACGCGTCGTCGCCGTAGCGACTCGGAACGGTTGGTGCCGTATCGCCGATCGACGGGGTGGATGTCTCGATACGCGAACGTCCCGAGTCGGGACTCGAAGACGGTGGAAGGCGGAGGCGGAGTAGTGCGGCCAGTCGGTCCCAGTCCGGGCGGTGGGATCGCTGGTCGCGGTGGGCCGCAGCGGACCCCGATACACTGCGGCGGTGTGCGGCGGGCCTGTGCCGACTGCGACGAGAAAAGCGTCGATCGTCGGCAACCGAGTGTAAAAGCGGGGTGTCAATAAACCCTCCGGCACAGGTGTTATCCTAGAGCGTTCGCAGTGCGGGCCACCGGCAGTTATCGAGCTACTGCTCGCCCTCGACGGAGCGTCGGAGCGCGCGTTCGAGGTTCTCCAACTCGGCGTCGAGGTTGCGCTCGAAGAATCGTTCGACGCCCGGAACTCTCCCGTCGACGACGAACTCGTTGATCAGCCGCGTTCCCGTGTCCGTCGACTCGACGGTGTGCTCGCCGGTGACCCGAAGGACCGACGATTTCCCGACGAATTTGACGTAGCTCGGGGGATCCCTGGCAATATCCTCGGTCTCAACCCGCGCGGTCGATTTGACGAACGGGATCGGCAGTCGGACGTGCCACGTGGCCTCGCCCGTCCCGTCGTGGATTTCGTAGCTGTCGACGACGCTGATCGCTTCCGCCCGTTTCGCCGGGTCGGCGATAAAATCCCACACGGCCTCGGGCGGGGCGTCGAACTCGAAGACCCGCCGGACGCGTACCGTCATACGCGCTGGTAGGTGGGCGAGACAAAAAAGCTCTTGAATCGCATTTCTCGACCGGGTTCGGGACTAGCTCCGGGTGACGCGCCACGTCGTCGATCGGGCGCGACCCCACTTTTCGATCTCGACGTCCTCGGACTTCTCGGCGAGTCGCGGGAGCCGGACGCCGACCTGTTTGGCCGTCAGCCCGATCGCGTCGGCGATGTTCTTCGCCCGGAAATACCGCTCGCCGGCGGACACGCTCTCGCGGAGGTACGCGACGATGCGCTGTTCCTCCTCGGTGAACTCGCTCATTACCTCCGACTACGGACGGTTCGGTCTTAAGTTTCTCGTCCGATCGGACGGCCGTGTTTAGTTAAGCGATTGCGACCGCCCATCCACCGATGGGTGGGACTGGAAGGGGCCGCGTTCTCGACGAAGACGGGCGATGGAAGGACCGCAGGCGCGAGCATCGCGAGCGCCGAGGACCATCGTTCGAGAGCGTAACACGCTCTCGTGATCTTGAAAATCTCCGATTTTCAGTGACAGCGAGCCCATCGAGTCGAGAGCGCGGGGGCTTCCGAAGTCTTCTCCGAACCATTCTCGGCGGTTTCAGTCTTAACTAAACAGTACCGATCGGACAGTCAGCCGAACAGATGCGTCGCCGACACGGCCAACGAGGCGGCGATGATGGCGGCGGCGAAGCCGATTGCGGCGACGAACTGATCGCCGGTCAGTCCCGCGACGAACATCCCGACGACACCGAAGAGCGCGACGATCGAAAAGAGCACAGTCAGGCCGATTCCCGTATCCGAACTGGCGGCTGCGGTATCCATACCTTGAGATACGCCGGTTCTGACTTAGTTCATACGAATTGCCTGACGCTGCTTCACTGCGGGTGATCTCACGAGACGTTCATTACTTTCAACTGATACGAACGGTTCGCAGCCGTGAGGGATATATATCTCCCAGAATGTTCGACACACAGGATGTTGTCCTCACTACTGTTCGGCGGTCGACTTCGCACCGTTGTCGTCGCGATCGTGGCCGTCGGCCTCCTCGGCGGCGGCGCGTTCGCGGCCGGCATCCTCGGCGTTCCCTCCGTCGCAGGCGTCGAGAACTCCTTCGGCCCGGTAAACGAGACGACGACAGTCATCGATACGGATCTGACGATCTCGAATCCGAATCCGGTCGGTGCCTCACTCGGCGGGGTCAGCGTTGACTACGACGTCTTGATGAACGACGTGGCGCTCGCGAGCGGCACCAAAGAGGGAGTCGCTGTCGGCTCCGGCAACTCGACGCTGAACTTCACGACCGCCGCCGACAACGACCAAATTCCGCCGTGGTGGGTCTCACACGTCCGGAACGGCGAGCAAACGACCGTCACGGTCGATACCGCCGTCACCTCCGGGACGCTCGGGCGCACGGTCGACCCACCGAACGTCACCCGGCAGGTAGAGACGGATCTGCTCTCGCAGTTCAACTCGACGGAGACACGACCGGTCAACGCCGACCGAGCGGTGGTTTCCGATCCCGTGCTCTACGTCAACGAGACAAGCGCGCAGTGGGGCGAGGTGACCGACAAGCGGACTGCAATGGAGCTCACGTTCGTCGTGTACAACCCCAAGTCGTACCCGATCGGCGTGAGCGAACTCGGGTACAACATCACGATGAACGACGTCGGGGTCGGCGAGGGCTCCACCGAATCCGAATACGTCATCCCTCCGAAATCGACGGAGACCATCGAGGCGACCGTCTACATCCGCAACGAGAAGATCGACGAGTGGTGGGTGACGCACCTCGAACGGAATCAGGTGACGGACCTCCGAATCGACTTCGACGCCCGCTTGGACCTCGGAGAGACGACCGTGACCGTCCCGCTCGACTCGCTCACGTACACGGAAACGATCGAGACCGACATCTTCGGGACGAAGCCGACCGACGGCGACACGAACGAGAGTTCGACGCAGGAGGACGGATCGACCGGCACGGCAACGACGACCGAGGCGTCGACGGACCAGACTGAAACGGCGACGTCGAGCCCGCCGACCGCAACCGAAACCGAGACTGCCGAGGAAACAACGACGGCATCTGACGAGACGACGACGTCGACAGACGGGGGAACGACGACAGACGACGGCGGACTTCTCGGCTGACGTCGCCGGGGTACTTCTCAGTTGACGTCGCCGGCAGAGTTCTCGGCTGACGTCGCCGGCAGAGTTCTCGGCTGACGTCGCCGGCAGACTCCTCGGATACCGTTGCTGGCGTGCTCAGCTGAGGGATCGATCGATGAACTCGCTCACCCGATAGTCACGTGCTCTGATTCCTCATTGAGCGCGAGGTTCGCCGCAATTTCGGCGTTCCGCATCGCGTACTGAGCCGTCTGTTGGAGACTGACGAGGACTTCGCGGACCTCTAAGAGCTCTTCGTTATCCATCTCCGGGAGGTCGCCGAGGATCTCCTGTTCGCGGTCTCGAAGCTGTCTGAAGCGCGTGCGGCACTCGACGGTCTTGTCGTAGTCGCGTTCGACGACCGCTTGGACCGCCGTCCGAGTGAGTTCGTCGACCTGATCCGTGAACTCCCTGATCCGGCGCATCGTTCCGGAGTCGACGTCGAGCGTGTGGCCCTCGGCGTTCATCGCGATGTTCGCGATGTCCTCGGCGTTGTCCGCGGTCAGTTCGAGGTTCTTCGCCACCGAGCGGTAGCCGATCAGCGGGAACCCGGAGTCCAATCCGACCGCGCGGGCGAGATTCGGGTTCTGGTAGGCCGTGAAGATCAATCGAAGCAGCAGGACGAAGATCTTGTTCGCCTGACGCTCGCGGTTCAGGGCGCGCTGAGCGAGGTCCGTGTTCCCGTGGGCGAGCGCTTTGATCGCCTCGCCGCGCATCGTGCTGCCGGTGTTCTCCAGCCGTTCGAGGAGGTTGTCGAGGGTGAAGTCCTCGGGATCGACCGAACAGCGGATGGCGATTCTGTCGGGCGTCTCCTCGATCACGCCGAGGCCCATCAGTTGCGTTTCGGCCTTGTAGACCGCGTTGATGTGTTCGGAGTCCAGCGCCCCCTCGCTCTTTTCGATGTGGATCACCCGTCGGCCGAGGACGTACTGCGCGACGATCGCCCGTTCGAGCGAATCCGCGTCCAGATTGTCCGCCCGGATCGTCGCCGAGGAATCCTCTTGGCTCGCTGATTCCGGGAGCACCGTCAGCGTCCCCTTTCCGCCCATCCGCAGCGTGACCTCGTCGCCTTTGTTGACGTCGTGCTCCTTGGCCCACTCGGCGGGCAACGTCATCGCCAGCGTCGACGGCCCCAACCGCTGTACCTTACGTGTTTCCATATCTTCCCCTAGCCTTCAGTGACCTTAATCCTCACTATATGGGGCTAATATATTTTACATTGAAGTCTACTCTCTCGAAATTATGACGGAATATTAAAATTATACTGCAGTTCTATGCTTCCGATACACTATCTTACAACGCTTCTTATGCTATTCGCATCATTCTTCTCTCGAAGCGGCCGATTCGGACCTTCGTCCACCCCGCGAGTTCGGCGTCGAGGTCGGGATCGTCGGTGTCGACACGAAGTTCCCCGATCGTATCGAGCTTCGAGCGCGAGGCGACGACTTCGAGGTCGCAGCGACGGATCACGTCAGGCGACAGCTGCGGGTTGCCGCGCCCGAACACGAACCCCTGTCCGCCGATCGGCGAGACGATCACGACGTTCTCGCCGTCGGGATCGAGTGCGTCGAGGATCTCTGATTCGCTCGCGTCGCGGGCCAGTACTTCGCCGTCGCGCCAGACATCGACGCCGAGCGGTGAGCCCTCGAAGCCGAGTTCGGCTTTGATCGCGCCGACGGTGCTTCCGGGGCCCAATACGAACGCTTTCTCGCTCTCGCGGATGTCGTCTGCGACGCCCGCCGCGAGCGCTTCGACGTTGCCGCCGCCGAGTTGCTTCGAGGACTGCAACTCCTCGGCGACGGGAACGTGCGCGATCGCTCGCAACTC
>Ga0207720_100819_pt1 | contig 15423 bp, 13 predicted proteins | sample A23P2SouthBayCA_2_FD_187751 | JGI IMG/M metagenome (GOLD analysis project Ga0207720, IMG submission 187751) | Aerobic enrichment media microbial communities from Eden Landing Ponds, California, USA - A23 E3 (2) (SPAdes) | ecosystem: Environmental > Aquatic > Marine > Unclassified | place...
CGAGGTCCGCGAGACGTACGACCGCATCGCGTCGCACTTCGCGTCGACCCGCGAGTACCCGTGGCCCGAAGTCGAGTCGTTCGTCGCCGACGCGACCGAGTCGGGGCCGGCCGAACGCGCGCTCGACCTCGGCTGTGGAAACGGTCGGCACGTGGAACTGCTCTCCGCGCACGCCGAGGAAGTCGTCGGCCTCGATGTGAGCCGCGGCCTCCTCGACGAGGCGGTCGCGCGGGCGGCGGAACGCGGTTTCGACGCCGAGCTCGTGCAGGGCGACGCCTCGCGGCTCCCCTTCGCCGCCGACGCGTTCGACCTCGCGGTGTACGTGGCGACGATTCACCACCTTGCGCCGCGAGCGGCGCGCGTGGCCAGCCTGAACGAACTCGCGCGCGTGCTCGACGCCGACGGCCGCGCGGTCGTCAGCGCGTGGAGCACCGCCCACGACGCGTTCGACCGCGAGGCGGGGTTCGACACGACGGTCGACTGGACGCTCCCCGGCGGCGAGACGGTCCCCCGATTTTACCACATCTACGCGCCCGACGAGTTCGACGCCGACCTCGACGCGAGCGACCTCTCGGTGGTCGAATCGACGGTCTCAAGCGGGAACTGCTACGCCGTCGTCACCGGCCGCTGAGGGGTGCGGGCGGGTCCGGTCGCCGCGAACCGCGTCACTTGCTAACGCGGTTCGGGTGGATGCCGGCCGCGCACAGGTGATGTGGGCTTAAGAGCGCCGCGACGAATGCCCGTGTATGACCGAGACCGACGAACCACGGGAGTACGAGGTTGTCGTCGTGGGCGGCGGCCCCGCGGGACTGCAGACCGCGCTCTACACGACGCGACTGGGCCACGACACCGCGCTCGTGGACCGCGGCGGCGGCCGCGCGGCCATGATGCTCGACACGCACAACGTCATCGGCGTCACCGAGGACGTCTCCGGCAACGAGTTCCTCGAAACCGCGCGCGGGCAACTCGAAGACTACGGGACCGACATCCACCGCGACTTCGTGACCGACGCCGAGCGGTTGGACGACGGTCGGTTCCGCCTCGTCGGCAACGAGGGCGCGTTCGTCGCCGAGCGCGTCGTCCTCGGCGTCGGCTTCAACGACGAGCGACCCGACCCGCCGCTTCCCCGCACCGGCAAGGGCCTGCACTACTGCCTGCACTGCGACGCCTACATGTTCGTCGACGAGTCGGTGTACGTGATGGGCCACTCGGATTCCGCGGCCTACGTCGCCATGATTATGCTCAACTTCACCGACGAGGTGGACCTGCTACTTCGCGGCGACGAGCCGACGTGGTCCGACGAGACGGACGAACTCGTCCGCGCGCACCCCGTCGACATCGTCGAAGCGGAGATTTCGGGCATGGCGAAGCGGGACGACGGCTGGCTGGAGAGCTTCGAGTTCGAAGACGGCACCGTCCGCGAGTACAAAGGCGGCTTCGCCATGTACGGCTCGAACTACAACACGACGCTGTTCGAGGCGCTCGACGTGGACCTCGACGACGACGGGACGGTCCCCGTCGACGACCACGGCCGGACCAGCGTCGACGGCGTGTTCGCGGTCGGCGACATCACCCCCGGTCACAACCAGATTCCGGTGGCGATGGGCACGGGCGCGAAGGCCGGCATCGCCATCCACATGGAGCTCCGCGAGTTCCCCAAGAGCCTCGACGAGATTCGCGCCGAGGGCGCGGTGAGCGTCGACGACGTGCCCGGTATCTCGCCCGGCCTGCTCGACAAGGCAAAGCAGTTCAAGGAGTCGCACGCGGACGACTGAGACCGTAATTCGGCGAAATTCGGTGAGAACCGACGCGTACGAACACCCCTCTAAAGTTCTCTCGGCCAGTACGGTCTCCCACGATGAAACGTACTGGACTTGCGACTGTCCTGCTCGCGCTCATGGTCGTACTGGCCGGCTGCGCGGGCGGGGCCGGCACGATGACCGAGACGCAGACAGACGGGAGCGCCGACGCGACGACGACCGCGTCGTCCGACGGCGGCGACGCGGCCCGGACCGGGACCGTGAACTTCTACGTGAGCGACGAGCAGAACGCCATCGCTGACTTCGAACACCTCAACGTCACCATCGAGCGCGTGACGCTCGTCCGCGCGGACGGTGACGCGGAGGCCGAGGGCGAGGCTGAAGCCGACGCCGGCGACGCGGAAACTGAGACTGAAACCGACACGGAAACTGAGACTGAAACCGACGCCGACGCCGAGACGAACGCGAGCGTCGAGGTGGAAATCGAAGCCAACGCGACGGCGAACGCGACGAACGGGTCCGCCTCGACCAACGGGTCGGTCGACGCTGACGCCGATGCCGACGCCGACGCTGATGCCGACGCGAACATCGAATCGGCCGACGTGAACGACACCGACGCGGCCGAAGGCGAGTCGAGCGTCACCTACGAGGTCGACAACGCGACCGTCGACCTGACCGAACTGCAGGGCGAGAACGCAAGTCTCGTCGGCGAGTACGATGTGCCGGAAGGCAACTACACGAAGGTCTTCGTGCACGTGAGCGACGTGAACGGGACGCTGAAGACCGGCGAACAGGTCAACGTGAAGCTCCCGAGCAACAAGCTTCAGCTCACCACGGACTTCGAAGTCGGCAACGGCGAGTCCGTGGAGTTCGTCTTCGACATCACCGCGTTCAAAGCGGGCAACAGCGGGAAGTACATCCTCAAGCCCGTCGTGAGCGAGTCGGGGACGGACGTGCCGATTACGACGGTCGGCGCGGAGCAGAAGCCAGAGGCGGAAGCCGAAGCTGAGGCCGAGGCAGACGCGAACGCCGAGGTGGAAGCGCCCGGGAACGAGACCGACGACGGCGAGCCCGCCGAAACCGAGACGGAAGGCAACCTCACCGTGAGCTTCGACGGGAACGTCTCCGCCGGCGAGAACGCGACGGCCGTCGTCACGGGGAACGGGACCCCCGTGGAGAACGCGACGGTGACGATAAACGACGAGACCGTCGGCGAGACCGATGCCGACGGTGAGGTAGCCGTCACCGTCCCCGACGAGCGGGACGTGACGGTCGTCGTCGTCGACGGGGAGGCGGAAGCCGAGGCTGAGTTCGAGTTCGAAGTGGTCGGAAGCGCCCCCGATACCCCCGGAGAGGACGGCGAATCGACCTCCCTCGCCGCCTGACCGAAAAGGTAACATCCTTATTGGGGCGTCGAGAATGAAGGGATAGACGCGACGTTCGCGCGCACTGGTGTCTCGGCCTCGCTTCGCTCGGCCGAGGCTCGGTGCGAATGAAATGAGCACCGGTGGTCTAATGGTAAGACATTGGCCTTCCAAGCCAATTATCTGGGTTCGATTCCCAGCCGGTGCATCTTCTCCGGACCGCTATTCATCGAGTCGCGACTCCGGTGGCTCTCACCCCGTCGGAATCGGCGACTATCCTTAACTATCGTTCCGACCATATTCGTGTGAGGTGCATTACACATGAGTCTGCTCGACGGCCGCGTCGCGGTCGTTACCGGCGGTAGCTCGGGAATCGGACGGGGAATCGCGCTGGCCTACGCCGAGGAGGGCGCGGACGTGGTGGTCTGCGACATCCGCGAAGAGCCGAAGGAGGGCGGCGCGCCCACCCACGAGAAAATCGAGTCGGACACCGACTCGTCGGCGACGTACGTCGAACTCGACGTGACCGACCCGGCCGCGTTCGAGGCGGCGATGGACGCCGCCGAGGCGTTCGGCGGCGTGGACGTGATGGTGAACAACGCCGGCATCTGGCGGCCCGAGGAGTTCCTCGATGTCACCGAAGCCGAGTTCCAACAGATGATAGATATCAACCTGAAGGGCGTGTACTTCGGGGCGCAGGCGGCGGCAACGCGGATGGTCGAGTCCGGCGGGGGAAGCATCATCAACGTCTCCAGCGTCAACGGCATCTTCGGCAACGGCAACTACCCGTCGTACAGCGCGTCGAAGGGGGCCGTCCGGACGCTCTCGTACTCGCTCGCCCACGGGCTCGGCGAGGACGGCGTCCGGGTGAACGTGATTCACCCCGGCGCTATCAAGACGAAAATCGGCCCGGAAGGGGCCGAGGAGACGAGCGAGGAGCAGACGGCGCAGTTGAACGCGATGATTCCGCTCGGTCGGCAGGGCGAACCGGACGACGTGGCCGGCGTGGCGGTGTTCCTCGCCAGCGACCTCTCGAAGTACGTCACCGGCGAGTCCATCGTCGTCGACGGCGGCTGGACCAGTTGGCGGTGATGCGGGCGTACCATCGGGGTGGCTCGATGACGTCGGGGTGATGTCGGGTGACGGGCGACCGGTGCCGTCGACCACGACCTTCTCCTCGCCGGGGGTGTGAACACCCACAAGTCCCGAAACACGCGGACTGCGACGGATTCGACGCACCACCACGGACCGTCTGTCTTATCTTCCTCCCGAACGTAACCGGACGTAATGCTGGATTCCATTCCGCTGTTCCCCGGACTCCCGGGCGGCCCAGAACTCCTCATCGTCCTGCTCATCGTCGTCCTCCTGTTCGGCGCGAACAAACTCCCCCAACTGGCCCGGTCGTCGGGGCAGGCGATGGGCGAGTTCCGCCGCGGCCGCGAGGAAATCGAAGAGGAACTGGAGAAGGGCGCAGAGGCGGACGACGACGAGGACGAAGACGAGGCCGAGGCGGACGAAGTCGAAGCGACCGAGACGGAAGCCGAGAACAAACAGTAAGCGTCGGTCCGGGGACACAGCCCCCTTTGTACGTCTTTTCACGCCCGGCGAGTACCGACCGTCAGCGGCCGCTCACGCGGTAGGTGACGGCACCAGAACGCGGTTTCGAGGGCTGGTGCGCGGGTTTACGACCGAGAGACCAGTTGGTCGGCGGGTGACTGAATGAGGTATGAATGGGTGGACAACGAGGTTGCCCGGCGTTCCGACGTGGGGAATCCCGGTTGCCTCCTCCACCCCGCGATCCCTCGAGCGACGCACGTCCGATGGTCCGCTGCTCGCTTCCGCGCCTGGCGGGGTACCACCGATGAACCGCGCGAACCCTTCCCTGCGGAAGGGGTACGCGGAGCCGCTGTCCCCGAAGGACGAGGTTTCTACGTTGGCTTCCGGGGCCCGCGCCGGTCTGACCGGACGCGCCCGTGTTCGGTCCCCGCTGAAGACCTATTTCGCGGGTAGAGAGCAGGGCCTAACTGCCCGACCTAGTCCACTCCCTCATTGTCCACCGACTGTTAAGGGCCTTTCGACTCGGAGGCGGGAAAATCGGGGGACACCGTCGGGGTGGTTCGACGCGACGCGCCCGCGAGAAGTCGGCTTTCGTTCCGTCCGGTCGGCTTACAGCACGCCGCGGGCGTACCACGCGCCACCGACGAACGTGACGAACGCGGCGGCCACCACGGACCAGCGGTGGTAGGTGAGCCACGAGTACTGCTGGTCGAAGCTAAACAGGAGCGTCGGGTCGATGGAGAACGACCACAGCGCGGCGACGCCGAGCATCGAAAGCGAGAGCACGAAGGCGAGTCCGGCGGCCGTCGCCGGGTCGGTCCGCTCCTGTCTGCCCGAGAGGAAGACGACGGTTTCGAGGAGCGCGAGCATCCCGACGAACGAGATACCGACCGGGCCCGCGGCGTAGTAGGCGGCCACCTGTCCGTCCCCGGCCTCGACGGTGACGGCGGGAATCGCGATGGTGAGTGCGAGCAGCAGCGCGCCGACGATTCCGACCGTCGGCGCGAGGCGTTCGGCGTCCATGGCCGGTCGTTCGGGCGAGCGCCTGATAAACGGTTTGAGACGCGTCGGCGAGGGATTGCCCGGTTTTAAATCGCGGTGCGACGACGTGCGCGTATGGACCGCGTAGCGATTATCGGTGCATCGATGACCCAGTTCGGCCAGCGGGACGCGTGGATTCGCGAACTGCTCGCGGAGGCGGGGCAGGCCGCGCTCGCGGACGCCGACGTCTCGCCCGACGAAATCGAGCACCTCTACGTCTCGAACATGGCCAGCGGCGAGTTCGAGGGCCAGACGGGCGTGCCGAACGCCCTCGCCCACGACCTCGCGGCGATGCCCGCCTACACCGCCCGAATCGACCAGACCTCCTCGTCCGGCGGCGCGGGCGTCTACGCCGCGTGGCAGTCGGTCGCCTCCGGCGCGTCCGACATGACGATGCTCGTCGGCGGCGAGAAGATGACCCACCGCTCGACGGCCGAGGCGACGGACGTCATCGCCTCGCTGACCCACCCGGTGGAGTACAAACACGGCGTGACGCTCCCCTCCTTCGCGGGGCTGACCGCCCGCCTCTACCTCGACACCTACGACGCCCCCCGGGAGTCGCTCGGAAAGGTCGCCGTCAAGAACCACAAAAACGGCGTGGACAACCCCCACGCCCAGTTCCGCAAGGAGGTCGACCTCGACACCGTCCTCGACTCGCCGGTCGTCGCCGACCCGCTTCGCCTCTACGACTTCTGTCCCATCACCGACGGCTCGGCGGCGCTCGTCTTCTGCCCCGAGTCGGTCGCCCGCGAGTACACCGACGACTACGCCGTCATCTCCGGCATCGGCGGCGCGACGGACACACACGTCGTCCACGAGCGCGCCGACCCGACCACGATGGGCGGCGTCGTCAACTCCTCGGACATCGCCTACGAGATGGCCGACCTCGAACCCGACGACGTCGAGGTGGCCGAACTCCACGACATGTTCACTATCCTCGAGTTCCTCCAGTCGGAGGACCTCGGCTTCTTCGAGAAGGGCGAGGGCTGGAAGGCGGTCGACGAGGGCGTCACCGACCGCGACGGCGACCTCCCAATCAACACGTCCGGCGGCCTGAAGTCGAAGGGCCACCCCCTCGGCGCTTCGGGCGTCGCGCAGGTGTACGAGATTTACAAACAGCTCATCGGTGACGCAGGCGAGCGGCAGGTCGACGCCGACGTGGGCCTCGCGTGCAACGTCGGCGGCTTCGGCAACTGCGTGACCACGACCATCATGGAGTCCCGATAATGTCCGACGACGAACCCGCGATGGAAGCGTACCGCTACCCCGACGGGAGCATCACCTACCCCGGCCACCCGGTCGGCCCCGGCGGCGAGGAGCCGGTCGGCACCGTCGACCTCAGCGACTACACGGCGACGGTGCTGACGTGGACGAAATCGACGGCGACGCCGCCGGGCGTCCGACAGCCCAACACGCTCGCCATCGTCGAGTTCGACGTGGACGACGAGCCTGTCCGCGCAATCGGGCAGGTCACGGGAGCGGACGAAGTCGACATCGGCGACGAGGTCCGCCCGGTCTACTGCGAAGAACTCCGCGAGCCCGGTGCGGGCATCCGCGAGCCCGCGAGTCAAGAGTGGGACGGCTACCGCTTCGAACCGCTCTGAGCGGGCGAGTGTTGATATAACTACACCTCCTCTCTCGCGTATGAACCGCACCAGCGGCGTCTCCGTCGCGCGCGACGCGGCGGTCGCCACGGCGGTACTGGCCGGGCTGTACGGCCTCGGCTACGGCGTCCAGTTCCAACCGCTCCAACTGCCGACCTACCTGCTCATCGTCGGCTTCGACGCCATCGAAGCCGCAGTCGGCCCCGCGGGCGCGGGCTCCGACGTGCTGTTCGCCGCCTATCTCGTCGGCCTCGGCGTCGTCGCCGCGGGCGTGGCCCGAGTCGTCCGCGAGAGCTCGGAGGCGACCGACCTCGCGTGGTGGCGGCTCGGGGCGGCGTCGGCGGTGGCGCTCGTGGGCGTCATCTCCCTTCTGTTCGCGCTTTTCGTCCTCGTCAACGGCGTGCAGTTCACGCCCGTGCTCGTGGCCGGCGGGGCGGGGGTCGCGCTCCTCGCGCTTTCGGCGTGGGTCGGCGACGTGGTCCGCGTGGACGTGCGACTGGCGCGCTGAGTCGAAATCAAAACTCCGAGGGTATCGCTCTCAGCGGTCGCTCGGTTCGTCGCCCGCGTCCGCGTCGGCCCCGTCGTCTTCGTCCTCGCCTTTCACTTCGCGCTTGATCGACTCCAGTTCGGCGTCGACGTCGACGGTCGGCTCGTCACTCTCGTCGTCCCCGCCGTCCGGGCCGGCTTCCTCGGTCACGTCGATTCGGACCGGTCCCGTCCCGACCGGCTCTGGGTCGCGGGAGACCCGGTTCTCGTCGCCGGACCGCCGAGCGTCGTCGCGCCGTTGCCACTCGGATTCGAACGTGCGCTCGTCCTCGCGCCAGCGGCGCTCTCGGGTGGTTCGCTCGCGCTCGGCCTCGGTGATTCGGGCGTCGAGTTCGTCGGCCAGCGAGCGGGCGCGGTCCATCACGTCGCGCGCCTCGGGGTTCGTCGGCAGGTCGGCCTCCGAGAGCGCCGTTCTGAGTTCGTCGAGGGCGCGGTCGACGCCGGAGACGGCGCTCTTCGGGACGGTTCGCATTCGTGACTCCGTCTCGCTCCGCGCGTCTTCCATCGCGCGGCCGGGGTCGGAAAGCCGCATGAGGCGGCGTAGCAGTTCGAGAGAGGCGATAGTCGCTTCGAGGACGGCGATGACCGTCGGGATGGTGTACGACTCGGTGAACCGCAGAACCTCGCCGAACCTCGGCGGGCGCGGGGGCCGAAATCGGTCGTCGCCGGAGACACCCCGGTCGCGGTCGCGGCCCCGGTTGCGGCCCCGGTTGCGCTCCTCGCGGAGTTCCGCGCCGAGCTCGTCGAGCGTGTCCCCGAGTTCGTCGAGTACGTCGAGGATGTCGTCGTCGCGTCGTCGGTCGCTCATGCGCCACGGTTGGGTCGCCGCGGGGATAAGCGTTCGAGGGAGTGGAGACTCAGTGCGGTTCGAGCGTCCCTCCCTTACCGACGCGGGACGGCGCGCTGATACTGCGACGGCCACTCCACGTCTGCGCCGAGCTCGTCTGCGGCGTGGAGCGCGAAGTACGGGTCGTAGAGATGCTCGCGGCCGACGATGGCGAGGTCGGACCGGCCGTTTCGAACGACCTCGTCGGCGTGGCGCGCGGTTCGGATGCCGCCGACCGCGCCGACCATCGCGTCGGTCTCCTCGCGGATGACCTCCGCGAAGGGGACCTGATAGCCGGGGCCGGTGTTCGGAATCCGCTGGTCGGGGTGGATGCCGCCGGCGCTCACGTCGACGAGGTCGACGCCGAGGTCGTCGAGGTCGGCCGCGAGGCGGACCGACTGCTCGATGTCCCACGACTCGCGGTCGTCCAGCCAGTCGGTCGCCGAGATGCGGACGAAGACGGGCTTGTCGTCGGGCCAGACCTCGCGGACCGCGTCCGTGACCTCGCGGACGAGCCGCGTCCGGTTCTCGAACGAGCCGCCGTACTCGTCGTCGCGGCGGTTCGTGACCGGCGAGAGGAACTCGTGGAGGAGATAGCCGTGGGCCGCGTGGACCTCGGCGATTTCGAAGCCGGCGTCGAGGGCGCGCTCGGCCGCGGCGCGGAAGTCGTCGACAACGCCCGCGATGCCGTCGGTCGACAGCTTTCGGGTCGGCGGGGCCTCGCCCTCGTAGGGCCACGGCGCGTCGCTCGGGGCGACGGTGGTCCACCCGCCGTCGTCGGGCGCGACCGGCTCGCCTCCCTCCCACGGCCGGGACGTGCTCGCCTTCCGGCCCGCGTGGGCGAGTTGGATGGCCGGCGTGCTTCCCATCGACGAGACGAACGAGGTTATCTGGCGGAGCTTCTCGACGTGGTCGTCCGACCAGATGCCGAGGTCGTTCGGCGTGATGCGCCCCTCGGGCGAGACGGCCGTCGCCTCGGACATCACGATGCCCGCGCCGCCGACGGCCCGACTGCCGAGGTGGACGAGATGCCAGTCGTCGGCGAACCCGTCGGTCGAGGAGTACTGGCACATCGGCGAGACCATGATTCGGTTTGGGACCTCCGTCTCGCGGAGCGAAAGCGGCGTGAAGAGCGTGTCCGTCATCGACCCCGATTGGGCGGGGGCGGGAAAACCCCCCTCGGTTCCGGTGATGCAGTCCGGTTTCGGCTCCTCGACTGCGACCCAGCGCCCGACCGCGCTCTCGCGACGGCGGCCACCGGTCGGTCCCGCCGGGAGACGCGGAGCGAAGGGAAACGCTCTTTTTACAGTCGAACGGAGTTTCGGCATATGAGTGACGGGGACGACGATACGACAGAACTCTCGCCCGAGAGCTTCGACGAGCGCCTGACCGAGGCCGAGGAGGCTCTCGACGCGGCCGAGACCGAAGCCGACCTCGACGAGGTCGAGGCCACGCTCGACGACATCGACGCCGACGTGGAGGCCGCGGACCTGCCCGAACCGGACGACGAAGACGAAGAAGACCCCGCCGAGGAGCTCGAATCGCGCCTGTCCGACCTGCGCGGCGACCTCGAATCCCAGCGCGGTCCCTACGCCGAAGACGCCGTCGAGACGCTCGACGAAGCCACGTCCACCATCACGGACACTCGGTGGACCGAGCAGGGCGAAGGCGAAATCGTCGCCGCGGTCGAGACGTTCGCCGACGAGTTCAACGGCGTGCTCGACGCGAGCGTCTCGGTCGACGGCGACGACGAGGACGCGCTCACCGCCGCCGTCGACGCCGCCGTCTCGGCCGTCGAAGCCGCCGCCCTCGACGCCGACGAGAACGCAGAAACCATCGCGGACCTCATCGAGGTCGCCGACGGCCTTGCGGACGGCCTCGACGACGCCCAGGAGTGGGACGACCTCGAAACGCGCGAGAAGCTCCAAGTGCAGGGCTTCTACGACGTGCTCGGCCACTACAAGGACTACCCGCCGGAGCTGTCGGCGCTGAAGGAACACGAGAAGCGCGGCAACGTCGAGATGATCGCGCTCGCCTTCGAGAGCTTCCAGTCCGACTTCATGCAGGAGTACTGCATCGAGGCGTTCACGCGGATGAACGACGACCGCGCCTACGAGACCATCGAGGGGCAGGCCAAGCGCCGCGACAAGGACGTCATCAAGGCCATCGGCAAGATGGCCGCCGAGGAGGGCGTGGAGATGCTCGTCGACTACGTCGACACCGACAGCGACCCCGCGCTCCAGAAGGTCGTGTTCAAGGCGCTCGGCGAAATCGGCTCCGAGGAGGCGACCCAGCCCGTCGCGAACAAGCTCGTCACCGAGAACGACAACGTCCGCTCGGCCGCCGCGCGCGCGCTCGGCCTCATCGGCGACACCCGCGCCGTCGAACCGCTGTCGGACGTCGTCGCCGACGACGACGTGGACTCCGTCCGCGCCAGCGCCGCGTGGGCGCTCCGGCAGATCGGCACGAAGGACGCGCTCGACGCGGCCGCCGGCTACGCAGACGACCGCTCGTTCCTCGTCCAACGCGAGTCCGAGCTCGCCGCCGAGTTCCTCGGCGACGACGTCGAGGCCGAAGCGACCGTCTGAGGCCGCACGACCGACGCGCCACCCCGGCGGTTCTGCGGTCCCCCGGTCGTTCTATTTCTCCCGCAGTCACCCGCGCTGAGTCCCCGGTCGCGAACGTTTTTGTAGGCGAACGGGCCCAGCGCGGGGTGTGTCCCGCTGGCCACTCACCGCCGCGTTCGCCGCCTCGCTCGTCGTCCTGCTCGCGGCCGCGGCCGTCGTCCCCGCGCCGATAGCGGCCGCGCCGGGGTCGGAGAACGCGACCGAATCGGCCACTCCCGACGACCCATCGGCATCGGGCGAACCGCGCATCGTCTCCGCGCTCCCCGATCCGGCGACGCCCGACGACCGCGGCGAGTTCGTCGCCGTCGCCGCGCCCGCGGGAACCGACCTCTCGCTGTCCGACGGGGAGCAGACCGTCTCGTTCGTCGCGCCGGGCGGCACGGTCGCCGTCGCCACCGACCCGTCCGCGGCGTCGAACCTGACCGCCCACCCCGTCGTCGGGTCCGGTCTCGACCTCGCGAACGGCGGCGAGACGGTCACGCTCCGCGTCGTCGGTGACGACGGCGAGCGCGGAAACGGCGTCGTCGCCGACCGCCTCAGCTACGACCGGAGCCGCGAGGGCGCGCTCCTCGAACGGCGAGACGGCGCGTGGTCGTGGTGGCCGCGGGCGCTCCCGCGGCGCAACGTCACGACCCACGGCCCCGCGAACGCGACCCTGTTCGTGCTCCCCGACTCGCCGGACCGCCCGATAACGACGCTCCGGTCGGCCGACGAGCGGATTCTGCTCGCCGGCTACGTCGTCTCCTCCGCGCGCGTCGCGGACGAACTCGTCGCCGCGCGCGAGCGCGGCGTGCGGGTCGAGGTACTGGTCGAGGACAGCCCGGTCGGCGGCTTCCCGCGACGGTCCGCGCGCGTCCTCGACCGCCTCGTCGACGCCGGCGTCTCGGTCCGCGTCGTCGGCGGCCCCCACTCGTTTCACCACCCGAAGTACGCCGTCGTCGACGACGCGGCGCTCGTGATGACCGAAAACTGGAAGCCCGCGGGGACGGGCGGCCGAAAGAGCCGCGGCTGGGGCGTCGTCGTGCGCTCGCCGGGCGTCGCGGCCGACCTCGCGGCCACGTTCGAAGACGACGCCAGCCTCCCCGAGACCGCTCCGTGGGAGACGTACCGCGTCGGTCGGTCGTTCGTCCGCACCGAGTCGGCGAACGGCTCGTACCCCTCGCGCGTCGCGCCCGAATCGGTTCGCGTCGACCGCGTGTCCGTCCTCCGCGCGCCCGACAACGCGGAGTCGGCGGTCGTCGCCCGACTCGACGCCGCCGAGGGCCGAATCGACGTGCTACAGCCGACCGTCGAGGCCGACGGCCCGTTCGTCCGCGCGCTCAAGCGCGCCGCCGGCCGCGGCGTCCGCGTCCGACTCCTCCTCGGGAGCGCGTGGTACGACGAGGAGGAGAACCGCGCGCTCGCCGAGCGGCTGAACGAGTGGGCCGACAGAACCGGGAGTCCGCTCTCGGTTCGGCTCGCGCGACCCGGCGGACGGTACGGCGCGATTCACGCGAAGGGCGTCGTCGCCGACGATACCGCGCTCGTCGGCAGTCTCAACTGGAATCGGCACTCGGCCCGCGAGAACCGCGAAGTCGTGCTCGCGCTGTCGGACCCGGCCGCCGCGGCGTACTTCCGCGAGGCGTTCGCGGCGGACTGGCGGGCCAGCGGGCGCGGGAGCGAGTCGAACCCGGGACTCGTCGCCGCGGCCGCCCTCGCGGTCGTCGCCGGACTCGCGGCGCTCAGGCGACTGGAGTTCGAAAAATGAGCGGCCGCAGTCCGTGCGTCGAACGCCGGCTTACGCCGTCGTCGACAGCTCTTCGTCGATGTCGGCTTCGGCCATCTTCTCGACGAGGCTGTCGATGACCTCCTGACGCATGCCGCTGACGAACTTGATGGAGCCGACGACGAGGTGGCCGCCGCCGGAGACGCCGCCGCCGACGACCTCCTCGTTCAGTTCGGCGACCATCCGCGGGATGTCGAGGCGGACGCCGTCGGAGCGGAGGACGGCGAAGTCGGGCCCGTAGCCGATGGTGATGACCGGCTCGCCCGTCTCCTGGACCTTGCGGTCGTGGAGCTTGCCCGTGGTCTTGCCCGGCGCGGGGTAGGTAAAGCGGTGGGCCCACTTGTCGAGGTCGATGCGGTAGAGGTTGGCCCCGCTGTCGAGGCGCTCGTGTTCGAGGTGCGGCTCGGCCGCTTCGAGCTGGCGGTCGACGTCGCGCTCGGCGCGCGTCGAGAGGAACTCGACGAGTTCGCGGTGGCGCTTCTCGTCGTCACAGCCGACGTTGAGCACGTCGTTGACGATAGACGCGCCGTCGTTGTAGCGAAGCCAGTGGGCGGCGTAGTCGAGCGCCTCGCCCACGTCGAGGAGCTGTTCGCGGTCGTAGCCCTCGTCTTCGGCGAGCGCGATGTAGTTGTCCATGACCTCCGCCTTCGAGCGGTCAGACAGCCCGGCGACGGCGGGGACGTGACGCAGTTCGTCGGTCACGTCGGGGTGAATCATCCGCGCGAGTTCGACGCACATCATGCCGGTCGTGATGCGGTAGTCCTCGTCGTGGAGGTACGGGTTGACGTGCGCGTCGAGGAGGTGGTTGACCGCCTCCGGGTCGGGGTGGTGGTGGTCGACGACCGCGATGGGCACGTCGTAGTGCGCGAGGTTCTCGTAGGCAGGCACGTCCTCCTCGGTCGACCCGTTGTCGAGCATGAGCAGGAAGGGAAGCCGCTGGCCGTGGCGGGCGCGCCCTTCGAGCGCGAAGTTCAGGTCGCGGGTCACGTCCTCCATCTCGTAGAACGGGGCCTTGCTCGGGAGGCGCTTGAACAGGTGTCGCGGCGCGTCGGGGTCGTCGTGGGTCTCCGTGATAAGCCGTTCGAGGGCCAGTTGGACCGGGACGGACGCGCACATGCCGTCGCCGTCGGCGTGGTGGCGGACGCGAATCGGGCGGCCTTCGAGGACCGTCCGGCGGAGCAGGCGCGCCACGTCTTCGAGGTCGTCGCGGAGCTTCTCGAACGCCGCCCACTCCACGAGCGGCTCGACCGGCTCCGGCTCGGCGCGCTCGTCGAGCGCGGCGTCGATGCGCTGGCGGGCGTCGGCCGCGGTCTCGTCGTCGAGGACGGTGAGGCCGTCGACTTCGAGCTGGCGGGTGCCTTCGTGGTCTTCGACGGTGCCGGCCATGCGGACCACGTCGTCGAGGTCGACTTCGGGGAACGCGCGGACGCCGGCCTCTTCGAAGGCGGCGGCGGCGACGATGCCGGAGTCGTCGGCGATGCGGAAGACGGTCGGGCCGCCGGTCTGTTTGATCTGCGTGACGACGCCCTCGACGGTGACCGACTCGCCGACCGAGAGACTGGAGATAGGCGTGATGGTCGGCTCGTGGTCGACGGTCAGGGTGCGGTAGTCGTCCGGCGTGTCCTCGGCGAACGCGATGTCGCCGTTCTCGCGGACGGATTCGAGGCGGACGACCAGTCGGTCGCCGACCTCGTAGTCCGCCGAGAGGTTGGACTCGTGGATGAGACCGGAGACGGAGTCGGAGATGTCAACGAAGATGCCGTACTCCACGACGCCGTTGACGACGGCGTGGTAGTACGCGTCGGTCTCGACGTCGTCGGCGGTACAGTTCGGTGCGAGATCATAGACGATAGGTCGCGCGTCCGAATTCGGACGCGAGTCGTCGCCGGAATCCCCGGCGTGCTCGTCGCTCATAGTCCCGCTAGGTCAGGGGGTAGTGTTAAGCTTTACAAAAGCATCTCGCGTACGCGGCGGGTTCGCACGACTCGATTCGACTCGGTTCGGCCCGAAAATCACCTTCGCGGGCGGTCAGTAGCCGAGTTCCTCCAGCGCGTCTTCGACCGACGAGACGTACTCAGCCCCGAAGACGCGGACGTGTTCGAGGAGCGGGAACAGCGCGTAGACGGGCGACCGGTCCTCGAAGAAGCCGTCGGCGATGGGGCGGCGGTCGTCGTAGGTGTCGAAGAAGGTGTCGCCCGCGGCGTCGAACCAGTCGATGTAGGCCAGTTCGACTTCGGGGTGGCCGTAGTAACACGCCGGGTCGAGGAAGGCGACGACGCGGTCGTCGCGGACGCGGAGGTTCGCGCCCCACACGTCGCCGTGGACGAGCCGCG
>Ga0207720_100820_pt1 | contig 15401 bp, 10 predicted proteins | sample A23P2SouthBayCA_2_FD_187751 | JGI IMG/M metagenome (GOLD analysis project Ga0207720, IMG submission 187751) | Aerobic enrichment media microbial communities from Eden Landing Ponds, California, USA - A23 E3 (2) (SPAdes) | ecosystem: Environmental > Aquatic > Marine > Unclassified | place...
CCCGCCGTCGACCACGTCGACACCCGCGAGATCGTCACCACCGTCCGCGAGGAGGGCGCGATGGCCTGCGGGATCGCCGCCGGCCCGGACGCGACCCCCGAGGACGCGGTCGAGGAGATGGAGGCGTGCAAGCCGATGAGCGACCACGTCGACATCGGCGCGCAGGTGTCGGTGACCGAGCCGACCGTCCACGAAGGCGACGGCGTCGCCGACGTGGCCCTCCTCGACTGCGGCGCGAAGGGCTCGATCATCTCCTCGCTCACCGAGCGCGGTGCGGACGTGCACGTCCTCCCGTACGACGCGACTCCCGAGGACGTGGCCGACGTGGACCCCGACGTGCTCTTCGTCTCGAACGGTCCGGGCGACCCCGAGAACTTCGTCGCCGCGCAGGAAGTGGTCGACGAGTTCGCTGGCGACCTGCCGATGGCCGGCATCTGTCTCGGCCAGCAGGTGATCACGAGCGCGCTCGGCGGCTCGACCGAGAAGATGGCGTTCGGTCACCGCGGCGTCAACCAGCCGGTCAAGGACCTCCGGACTAACAAGGTCGTCATGACCACGCAGAACCACGGCTACACGGTCGACGACACCGGCCCGCTGGAGGTGACGCAGGTGAACGTCAACGACGACACCGTCGAGGGGCTCGACAGCGAGGAACTCGACGTGATCACCCGTCAGTACCACCCCGAGGCGAATCCCGGCCCGCACGACTCGCTCGGGTTCTTCGACGAGGTGCTGGATCTGGCACGATCGACGCCGTCCGTCGCGGCGGACTGATTTCGGCCTTCGATTCGCTGCGTGTTCTCACGGTCTACCTCCTCTCGCTGACCAGCCGAGTACCACCGAGCCGACGCCTGCGGTCGCGTTTTCCTTTTGCCGCCTCTGCATCACTGTGCAGGCTCAGATCCGCTGTTGTCGCCTCAGCGCCGCCGACCCGGTCGCCGCGAGTCTGGCGTGAACTCCTCGCCCAATCGGCCGAGGTACCACACGACGATCAGTCCCAGCGCGATTCCGCCGCCGAGCGCGGCGAGGAGTTCGATCGGCGAGGGACCGAACTGGAGCGCGATCAGCGGCGGCGACACCGCCACGACGAAAAGAATGCCGGCCTTTATCCGCCGGTTTCCGGCGTCGCGCTCCGCCTCCGTCATGGGTCCTACCACGCCGACCCCTCCGCGGTCCGCGGTCGGCGTCCGATCGCTCCCGTGTCCATGGACGACCCACGACTCGCCCGGATATCAACCCGGCGGAGCCGGTCGCATTTCTGCGTGGTTTGAGAACTATCCGCATAGCTACGTCGCCGTATCCGTATAAGTCTCTCGACCGTTCACGCCGGTCTCAGCGGGCTACCGCCGTGAACGGTCGCTATCGTTTAAGTTCTCCCGCGTACAGGTGACAGCCACCCCCTACCCGCGACCCTTCGGCCGCGGCCCCGCTTCGTCGACGCGGTCCGGTTTGGACGGTTCGGACCGGCCTGGTTCGGACGGTTCGGACCGCGTCTCGACGAGTCTCCCTCCATCGTCGTTCCGCGTCGCTTTTGAGCCGACCCCAACAACAGTCAGACATGGACGACGAACTCCGCGAGCGCGTCGAGGCGGCGGCCGAGGCCGCCGCGCTGTTCAACGCGCTCAAACACGGCAACGACCCGGACGTGGGCGCCATTATGGGCCCGCTGATGGGTGAGAACCCCGACTTCCGACCGCACGGCGACGAGATCCCGGGCGTCGTCGCGCCGGTCGTGAACCGGGTCGCCGGCATGGACGAGGCCGAGCGCCGGGAGCGACTCGGCGAGCTCGCGCCCGACAAGCTCGCGGAGCTGGAGGCCGACGACGAGGAGGACGACCGCGTCCTCCCCGACCTCCCGAACGCCGAGGAGGACGAGGTCGTGATGCGCGCCGCGCCGAACCCGAACGGCCCGTGGCACCTCGGCCACGCGCGCATGCCCGCCGTCATCGGGACGTACAAGGAGCGGTACGACGGCGAGTTCATCTGCCGGTTCGACGACACCGACCCGGAGACGAAACGCCCGGATCTGGACGCGTACGACGCCATCCTGGAGGATATCGAGTACCTCGGCTTCGAGGTCGACCGCGTGCTGAAGGCCTCCGATAGGCTGGAGACGTACTACGAGCACGCCCGCGACCTGATCGACGCCGGCGGCGCCTACACCTGCTCGTGTTCCGGCGACGACTTCTCCGAGCTGAAGAACGCGGGCGAGGCGTGTCCCCACCGCGAGAAGGACGTCGAGACGGTCCGCGAGGAGTTCGACGCCATGGTCGAGGGCGAGTACGACTCCGGGGAGATGGTCCTCCGCGTGAAGACCGACATCGAGCACAAGAACCCCGCGCTGCGCGACTGGGTCGCGTTCCGGATGATCGACACGCCGCACCCGCGCGAGGCGGCCGCCGACTACCGCTGCTGGCCCATGCTCGACTTCCAGTCCGGCGTCGACGACCACCTCACGGGCGTCACGCACATCATCCGCGGGATCGACCTCCAGGACTCCGCGAAGCGCCAGCGGTTCGTCTACGACTACTTCGGCTGGGAGTACCCCGAGGTGCTCCACTGGGGCCACGTCCAGGTCGACGAGTACGACGTGAAGATCTCGACGTCGACGATCAAGCAGCTGATCGCCGACGGCGAGCTAACCGGCTGGGACGACCCGCGCGCGCCGACGCTCCGGTCGATGCGCCGTCGCGGGATTCAGGGACAGGCCCTAGTCGACTCGATGACGGAGCTGGGGATGTCCACTTCTGACGTTGACCTGGCGATGTCCTCCGTCTACGCGAACAACCGCAACCTGGTCGACGACGAGGCGAACCGCTACTTCTTCGTCCGCGACCGCGACGACGCCCCCGCCGTCGAACTCCCGATCGTCGACGGCGACGCGCCGGCGCCCGAGGCGGGCCACCCGCCGCTCCACCCCGATAATCCGGACCGGGGCGACCGCGAGGTACCCGCCGGGCGGATCGCCGTCGAGTCCTCCGACCTCCCGAGCGAGGGCGAGCGCGTCTGGCTCAAGGGGTACGGCTGCGTCCGGTACGACGGCGACGAACTGGCCTTCGTCGACGCCGACATCGACGTGGTCCGCGAGGGCGGCGTGGACGTGATCCACTGGGTCCCGGTCGAGGAGGGGCTCGACACGCTCCTCCGGACCGTCTCCGGCGATGTGCGGGGGATCGCCGAGCCCGCCCTCGCCGAGGTCGATCCCGACACCGTCGTGCAGTTCGTGCGCGTCGGCTTCGCTCGGATCGACGGCTTCGATCCCGAGGCGACCGACGAGGACGACGGGCCGAACGGCTCCGAGGACCTGCTCGCGTACTACGCGCACCCGTAACCGGGGTCTCTCGGAACACTCTCTTCCGATTCCGCGCGGTCAGCGAGACTCCCCGCCGACCGCCCGCCGCGGGGGTTAAATAGCGAGCCCCGGAACTACGGCCAAGATGGCCATCGACTCGAACTTCGAACAGAACCGGGAGCAGGTCGGCGAGGAGGACGGCGTCGCCGTCTGGGGACCCGTCGAGCCGCCGGAGAAGCAGGGGATCCGCGGGACGCACGTCGCGGTCGACTTCGACATCTGTCTCGCCGACGGCGCGTGTCTGGAAGACTGTCCGGTCGACGTGTTCGAGTGGGTCGACACCCCCGGTCACCCCGAGTCGGAGCGGAAGGCGAACCCCGCCGACGAGGACCAGTGTATCGACTGCATGCTCTGTGTCGACGTCTGCCCGGTCGACGCGATCGACGTGGACCCCGGCCGCGAGAATCGGATATAACCGACCGAGTGCGTTGGAACGACCTCTGCACTCCCCGCGGATCGTTTATAAATAGTGTGTCGTCGATCGACGGCGACGCCGCCACAGCCCCAGCCGCTCATTTATAAGCGGCTGTCGGCGGCGCGGTGACTGTTTATAAGGACTGCTGCCGAGCTACTCAATCGCTTATAAACCGTTCTCGCTCTTTGAGCGCGAAGTCGGTCCCGTACCGTTCGACTAAGGGCTCGTAGGCGTCGCCGAGCGCGCGCATGCAGGCCGCGGTCGACACGTACCCGAGTTCGTCGGCGACCGACTCCCACGACCGACCCTGCAGCACCTTCCGGACGAGCAGGCGCCGTTCGCGATCGTCGAGGGCGTCGCCGCCCGCCCCGTCTTCCTCGGCGCCCTCGATCAGCGCCGCGAGCGCGAGGTTGCGGAACGCCCCGGGCGCGCTGTCGTACATCCCGGGGCCGAACGACGCGCCCACCACGGAGCGCCACTCAACCTCGGTCAGGTCGACCGATACCGACGCGGAACAGGCCCGGAGCGCGCCGACGGCGACGTCGGGATCGACGTCCCGGTGGGCGTCGGAGAGTCCGTCGCGTTCGCGGTCGCGGAAGGCGGCGGCGTTGCGGTCGAGAAGTGGCTGGCCGGCGTCACCCGAGGGGCGCACCATTATCGCCGAGTGCTCGCCGGAGGCGTCGTTCCGGGAGGTCGAGAGGTGGACCGTTCGATAGCCCGCGCGCCGCCAGAACCGGAGGAGGCGCGGGGTCGCGCCGTAGCCCACCGAGAAGTAGTCGACGTCGCGGTCGCGGTTGCCGTCGGTCCCGCCGGCCCCGTCCCTCTTCCCGCCGAACTCGCCGTGTATCTCGTCGAGCAGCCGGGTGCCGAACCCCTCGCCCCTGAGCGCGTGGTGGGTCGCGATCCGAACCGTCCGCAGCCCCCGCGGCTCGGCGGCGCCCTCGTCGCGGAGTTGGCTCGTGAGCACGTCCGGCACCATGTTCCCCCGAACGCGTTCGCCCTCGTACATCCGCCGGCGGGTCGACGCGTCGAGCCCGCCCTCGAGCGCGAGCAGCGCGACCGCGACCACTCGCCCCTCGGCGACGAGCGCCCGGGCGGCGAGGTTCGGGGCGTCGAGGAGGCGCGCGAGGTCGTTCGGCTCCGTGCGATAGTGGGCGGCGACGAGCAGCCCGAACGCCTCTCGGAGCAGGGCCTCGTCCGCGAGCAGGTCGTCGGGAGAGAGCGTCCTGTACGTCGCGTCACCGACCGCGCTTCCCGCGACCGCCTCGTCGACCGCCGGGCGCGCGTCGAGCAGGAGCGCTCGCGATGCCCACGCCTCCACCGGATCGTTCCGGGCGTACCGTATCGGTTCGTCCAGTCGCACGTCCCGCACCGAAAAGCGACTCGCGCGCAGTCGCTCCTTGAAGCGGATCGAGAACCCGCGCCCGGCCCCCTCGTAGCCGTGGACCGTCGTGCAGAACGCGACCGCGGGCGCGTCGAGGAACCGTTCGAGTAGCCGAACCGGCAGCGCGGCCGCTTCGTCGACGATCACCGCGTCCGGCTCCTCGTGCAGGTCCGCCGCCTCGGTCGGCGCGAGGTAGCGCACGCGCCCGTCGCCCGGCGCGTCGAGAGCGCGTCCACCGCCCGACGCGTCGAGGTCGCGAGCGTCGCTCCCGGGGTCGGCCTCGGTCTCGCCGTCGCCGCCGCCTCCCGCGATCAGCTCGCTCGCCCGCGCGAACACCTCCGCCGCGTTGCGGAACGTCGGCGCCGTGACGAGCACGTCGGCGCCGGCGAGCGCGAGCGCGCCCGCCGCGATCCCCGCCGCGCTCGACTTCCCCCGCCCGCGGTCCGCCTCTGCGACGACCGCGTGCCCCGGCGTCCCGAGCGACTCGAACGCTCGCACCGCCCGGACCTGATCGCCCGTGAGGCACGCCTCGTAGGCCGCCGCCGGGAACGTCGCGTTCGGCGGGGCGGTCGGCCGCTCCCCGGTCCGCCCTGCCGTCGCTCCCGCGGTCGCGTCGTCCCGCAGACTCACGTCGCCCCGCGTACCGGTGAGCCCGTCGCGCTCGACTGCGTTGTCCTCCGTCTCGCCGTCCCCGAGCGTGACGACCGCGATCCCCGGATGCGCGCGCAGGGTCCCGACGAGACGCTCGCGGAAACGACCCGTCACGTCCCCGATCCCGTACGGCGGGACCGCGAGCGAATCGTCGAACCGGTCGCGGACCGCGGGCCACTCGTCGAGGTCGGGAGTCAGGAGCACGAGGAGACCGCCACCGTCGACCGCGCCGACGCACCGACCGAGCGCGTTCGGGACGAACTGCTCGTGACAGTCGAGGACGACTACTTCGCGAGTGCGACCGAGCAGTTCGTCGGCGCTTCGCGGGCGATGTTCCTCGAACCGGAACCCCTCGCGCGTGGAGACGACGGCGGTCGACGCTGGCTCGATCGCTTTGATCGCGTCGTAGGCCGCGTCGAACCCCCGGTCGCGGTCGCCGGCGAGCACGAGGACGCGCCGCTCGTTCGTCACCGTCGCCTCCCGTTTCGCGTCCCGCGCCAGCGCCGCGATCATCGTTCGCTCGTCGTTGCCGGGGGGCGCGGATGTGTCTTCCCCTCCCGCGTCGCCGCTCTCCGGTCGATCACTCCTGCCGGCCGAGGCGGGACGCTTACGGGCGCCCGGCGCGTTCTCCCGGGCATGACCACGGTCACGCTCATCGGCACGCGGCTCGCGGACACGGGCCGCGAGTTCGTCTACCAGGGGGAGTCGCCCGACTGCGACGGGTGTCCCTACCGGAGCCAGTGTCTCAACCTCTCTGAGGGGACCCGGTACCGCGTGACCGGGATCCGCGAGAACGCGCAGACGCTCGACTGCGCCGTCCACGACGCCGGCGTTCGCGCGGTCGAGGTCGAACCCGCGCCCGTCCCCGCGAACGTCCCGTCGAAGCAGGCGTACACCGGCGGGCGCGTGTCGCTCGCCGGTCCGTGCCCGCACACCGAGTGCCCCAGCCACGGGTACTGCGTCCCCGACGGCGCCGACTTCGACGACGAGCGCGTGATCGATCAGGTGCTCGGCGAACCCCCGCACGACACCTGCGCGCTCGACCGAGACCTGACGCTGGTGGAGTTCCGGGCGGAAGACGGGTGATCGGCGGGATGCAGGCGGTCGGGTCTACAGCGCGGTGACCGCGTTCAGCGTGATCTTGATGGCGCGCTCGACGTTGTCCTTGGCCTTCTCCGGCAGTTCGTCGTCCGAGTCCGCGCCCTTCTGGCTCCCCGCGACGAGGTTGCCGTCGACGGTGCAGATCGCGCCGGCGCGAAGCCCCTTGCGACGCGCGAGCGCGAAGACGGTCGCCGCCTCCATCTCGATCGCGAGCAGGTTCGCGTCCTCCCAGTCGTCCACGTACTCGTCGCTCTCGTTGTAAAAGGCGTCGTCAGAGACGATCGGCCCGACGTGGATCTCCTCGTCGTTGTCCTCGGCGGCGTCGACGAGTTCGCGAAGCGCGTCGTAGTCGGGGACCGCGGGGTACTCGACCGACTCGTAGCGCTTGCTCGTCCCCTCCTCCTTGGCCGCGCCCGTCGCGACCACCATGTCGCCGACCTCCATGTCGGCTTGGAGGGCGCCGCAGGTGCCACAGCGCAGGAACGTCTCGACGCCGACCCGCGACAGCTCCTCGACCGCGATCGCCGCCGACGGGCAGCCGATCCCGGTCGAGCAGATCGTGAGGTCGGTCCCCTCGTAGCTCGCGTTGACGACCTTGTACTCGCGGTTCTGCGCGACGAGTTCGCTGTCGTCACACAGGGCCGCGATCCGATCGACGCGGCCCGGGTCGCCGGGGATGATCGCGATATCGTGGACATCTCCCTCCTCGATCAGCAAGTGCGGCTGTTTCGCCATACCCGCGGAGACAGCCGCCGCGCGCAAAAACGGACCGGTCGGCCGGCGGAAAGACGCCGGCGGACCGAATTCGATATCGCGGAATGTGATTTATCGTAAGCACACACCGGCTGTCGCCCTCGTTTCGCCACTGACGTCGCTGTCGGCAGATTGATGGCGTCACTGTGGGCAGATGACGCCGCTTCCGACGGATCGATGACGTCGCTACCGCTAGGTCGGCCGGTTTATGGCTCGGCGACGTCAGTGGCGGCCATGAGCGACTCAGATGGATCCGCTGTCTCTCTCGCGTCGTCGATCGGCGCGCTTGTGGTCTCGTTTCTCTTCGTCACGCCCGTCGCGGGGACGCTGCTCGGTTTTAACTGGACGCAGGCCGTGTTGATCGGCGGAGCCGCCGGTATCGCCTCCGTCGCGTCGGCGTGGTGGTCGGCGCGGAGAGCAGACGAGAGCGATTGAATCGCGGCGACTCGACGCCGAGATAGCGACGACTGCGACGCCGCCATCGACCGTACTGACGGGTATCAGGACTGAGACAGTGGACGGAGGATTTTATACCCGTCCGGCGTCGACCCCTTACAATGCGCTTTAGTCGCGACCGTCGAGGCCAGTCGGTCGTGGTCGGAACGGTGATCCTGTTCGGCTTCCTGATATTGGCGATGGCGACATATCAGGTACAGTTCGTCCCGACAGAAAACGCGGAGATCGAGTTTGAACACAGCCAGCAGGTCGGTGGTGAGTTCCTAGACCTACGGAACACAGTGTTAAACACCGGTCAATCTGACACTAACAGATTGACATCGCTGACGCTCGGCACCCGGTATCCGCAGCGAACGTTCTTCCTGAATCCGCCGCCGGCAACCGGTGAGGTATCAACGAGCGAGCGCCAGACCATCCGGATCGAAAGTGCGACCGTGGCGGAGGACGGCAATGTCGGTCTGTTCTGGGACGATCGTAATCTCACTTTCCCGACTAAATCTGTGCGATACTCGCCGTCGTACAATGAGTATCAGAACCCTCCTGACCTCATCTACGAGCACTCGCTGGTGGTCGCGGAGTTTGATGACGCGGCGCTCACTCGAACCGGACAGACTACCGTAACGAATGACGCCGATAGGATCTCCCTGACGTTGGTTGACGGAAACCTCTCTGAGTCGGGTATCGACCGACGCGAGATCGATCCGGAGGTTCTCTCGCAAAACGCGCGGAGTGTGACGCTGGAACCCGACGGGGGAAACGTCGGAATCACACTGCCGACGACCGTCCCGGGGGGTGAGAAACGGGAGAATCTCGCGGCCGGCTGGAACGAGACGTTCGAGAGTGGCGTAGACAGAACGGTGACTGCGACCTCTGACGGAATCCGGATCGAGATTGAAACGGACAACTCAGTCCAACTTCGACTTGCACAGGTCGGACTCGGGAGGGGCACGGACGTGACGAACGAATCGAACGGCTACATCACGAAAGTCAGTAACTCTGGTGGTATAGTAACCGCAGAAGTACGTGACGAATATAATAATCCGGTAGCGAACGCTGATGTTCGTGTTTCCACCGATTCGAAAGTACAAACAAATAGCACGGATGAATCTGGACAGCTACAACTGAGTGTCTCCTCGGACACCGATTTCGTCGAAATGGAAATCAATGATGGGGAGTCATCTTGGGAATCTGTCCGATTTGATACCTCTGGTACTAGCGAACAGAGAGGTGACGATACATACGACGTAGAATGGTCCATCTCAAAGATAACGAGTTCTCCTGGTGTCAGCTACGATTCCAGTATCGATGAGATACTCGTCAATCGCTCGGAGACGGGTGCCACACTACCAGTATACGGATCACTGACTTCATCCAACGATACTGTTTCCGGCGGGACGATCGATCTCGCTACGAGCGACCCGGCTATCGCCTCGTTCCTTGACAGCCAAGTGGTTTCGAATCAAACTGGGGACTTCGATTCGGAGCTTAACGTCTCCGGTAACACTGGAATTGCCCGAACGTTCGCTGCAGTTGCAACAGACGTTGATGAGGTTACGTTTAATATATCCGGAGATATCGGGGAGACCCCATCGGGGTCTCAGGTAGAGTATAATGACGATGCGAGCCATTTCTGGGGCTCTGAAACTGTACAATTCAGTGTCTCCAATATTGGTTCATCACCGGTGGCAATCGAAGAGATACAGGTCGAATCAGACGCGGCTGACATTCTCTTAGAACGGGATGGAGGCCAAAACCAACCCGGCCAGCACGAGATCTTCGTTCAGGGGAACACTAACGGCTACTACGAAGCCGGTGATTCTCAGCAAGCCCGTTACACACTCGGAAATAGGGTTCCTCTTTCGAACTCTGCAACGATCTCTTCTGGGCAGGAAGCAGAGTTCTATCTCCGTGATTTCCGCACAGAGGGTAATGGTCAGCAAACAACCACGGTAAATATGGCTGGACAGGAGGTCTCCGTAACGATATACTACGAAGATGGTAGCCAACAGACAGTCTCGTTTACCGTGACTGGGTACTAATCACCACGATCGACGTAACTGACCATCGACACACCCATATGCCGTCCTCGTGAACGACCGTGTATGACCGAAGTCGGCATCGACGCCGTCGAGATCTGGACCGGGAAGCTCAAGCTCGACTTGCCGGGCACGTTCGCGCCGGAGAAGGGCGACGACCCGGAGAAGTACACGAAGGGGCTCGGGCTCAACAACTCCTCGTTCCCGGACGTGTACGAGGACATCGTCACGATGGGCGCGAACGCCGCGAAGGGACTGATGGACCGCAAGGGGCTGGAACCCGCCGATATCGGCCGGATAGACGTCGCCACGGAGTCGGCGTTCGACCACTCGAAGCCGGTGTCGACGTACATCTCCGGCTGTCTCGAACAGGTGTACGACGGCGACTTCACCCACGCCAACAAGGGCGAGCGCAAGTTCGCGTGTCTGGCGGGGACGCAGGCGATCGACGACGCGTACAACTGGATCCGGGCGGGGCGAAACCGCGACCGGCCGGCGATCGTGATCACGACGGACACCGCGCTCTACGCCCGCGGCGACCCCGGCGAGGCGACGCAGGGCGCCGGCGCCGTCGCGATGCTGATCGACGAGGACCCCTCGATCGTCGCGCTCTCCACGGACCAGGGCTACGGCTCGAAAGACGAGACGGACTTCCTGAAGCCGAACCAGCAGTTCCCGAGCGTCGACGGGAAACGTTCCGTACAGGTGTACCTCTCCCGGATGCGCGAGGCCCTCGAAGACTACGAGTCGGTCACCGACGACATCGAACTCGACGACTTCGTGTACGCACCGTTCCACACGCCGTTCCCCGGTATGGTCCGGAAGGCGGCGCTGCTCGCGTACCGACACGTCATCCGCGACACGGAGTACGAAGACGAGCTCGCCGACGAGATCGGCCGCCAGCCCCGCGAGGACGACTTCCCCGACCGCGAGGCGTACGAGGGGGCCATCAGGGACTACATGGACGAGCTGAAGACCACGGAGCAGTACCGGACGTGGTACGACGCCGCCGTGGAGCCGACGCTCGGGCTTTCACGAGAAGTCGGCAACTGGTACACCAGCTCGGTCCACATCGCTCGGGTTAGCGCGCTGCGAGACGCGCTGACCCGCGACCGGTCGTTCGTCGACGAGACGCTGCTCGTCGCCTCCTACGGCTCCGGCGCGCAGGCGGAGATCCACGCGGAAACGATCCGCGAGGGCTGGCGCGCGGAGATCGAGGGGCTCGACATCGACGACCAGCTCGCCGACCGATACGACCTCACGTGGGACGAGTACGAGGACGTCCACGACGTTCACGAGTACGACATGGACGTGGAACGCGAGATCGAGGAGTTCACGCAGCCGGAGGCGGAGTTCGTCTTCACCGGCTGGGGTCGGATGAACGAGCGGAAGTACGAGTACGTCGAGTGACCGGCGGACGGTCGCGTTCGGCGGGGAGTCGACGGCGGATTTCGCTCCTGCGATTCCGTTTCTGCGGCTCCGCTGCCCCGTGAAAACGGGTCACACGACGCTTCTCGAATACGATGGGTTTAAACGACGTTAGGCTGAAAATCACTGCAATGGTAACCATCTACGACGTGCCGGCCGACGCCCTCATCGAGGAGGTCGCCGCACGCCTCGAGGACCGGATCGACGAGCCCGACTGGGTCGAGTTCGCCAAGAGCGGCGCCGGCAAAGAGCTCCCGCCGGAGCAGGAGGACTTCTGGTACGTGCGCTCCGCCAGCCTCCTCCGGAAGGTCGCTCAGAACGAGCCGATCGGCATCGAGCGGCTCGCGACCGAGTACGGCTCGAAGAAGCGCGGCTCGAACCGCTACTCCGTCCGCCCCGGCGAGCACGAGGGCGGCTCCCGCAAACTCATCCGTACGTCGCTGCAGGCCCTCGAAGACGACGGGCTCGTGACGACCGCCGCCGGCGAGGGTCGCCGCGTCTCCGACGAGGGCGAGGCGTTCCTCTCCGAGGTCGCCGCTGAGGTCTTCGAGGACCTCGACCGGCCGGAACTCGAACGCTACGCGTAGATCCAGATTCGCTTTTTCGTTTCTCCCGCCTCGCTTCCGAGCTACAGCGTTCACGTCAACTCCGTTTAACCGCTGGTACTCACCGTTTAACCGCTGAGGCCGTCGTTTAAGATATTCGTGTCGCTGTGTACCGATGAGCTTCCCGTGTTCGAAATATATTTGATATCGCTATATCGAATCTGGTCAGAACGTCGGTGGTCGTTGCGATCGCTCGTCGACGCGTCGGTCGTGATACGTCGGTGAAAAACGAGGTCCGGGCGGCGTTCAGAGGGGCGGTTCGATCGGTTCGGCGACCGAGCTACCCGGTGTTCTTCATCCCGGCGGCGATGCCGTTCACGGTGAGCCGAAGGGTCCGCTCCTCCTCTTCGGTACGGTGGGTCCGACCGAGCAGATTCGCCTGCAGCAGGTTCAGCGGATCGACGTAGGGATTCCGGCGGTCGAGGCTCTCTTCGAGCCACTCGCGCCGGAGGAGCTGATCGCGACCGCTGATCGCTAAGACCAACTCGCGGCCGCGCTCGTATTCCCCGATCAGCTCGGGGAAGAAGCGCTCGCGGAGTTCGTCGTCCGCGAGGTCGGCGTACTCGGCGGCGATCTCGGGATCGGTACGGGCGAGCGCGAGCGCGGCGTTGTCGAGGGTGGTGCGGAAGAACGGCCACTCCGCGTACATCTCTCGGAGCGTTTCGAGGCCCTCCTCCTCGCCGACCGCGTCGAGGTAGGCGTCGAGTCCGGACGCGAGCGAGTACCAGCCCGGGAGGATGAGTCGGGTCTGCGTCCACGAGAACACCCACGGGATGGCGCGGAGGTCCTCGACGGTGCGCTCGCCGGAGCGCGAGGCGGGCCGCGAGCCGAGGTTGAGGTTCTCGACGACCGAGATGGGGGTCGCCTGCCCGAAGTATGAGACGAACCCGTCGGTGTTCAAGAGATCACGGTACGTCTTGCGGGCGGCTGGCGCCATCGTCTCCATCGCGTCGACCCACTCCTCGGGCACGTCCTCGGTGGGCTCTTCGTTGGCCTCGTGGCGCGCGCGAATCTGCGCGTCGAGCATCTGTTCGAGTTCCCGTTCGGCGATCCGCGGGTTAGCGTACTTCTCGGCGATCGCCTCGCCCTGCTCGGTGAACTTCACCTGCCCCGTGACGGTCTCGTTGGGGAGCGCGAGCAGCGCCTCGTTCATCGGACCGCCCCCGCGCGAGATGGATCCGCCGCGCCCGTGGAACAGCCGGAGGGTGACGTCCTCCTCGCGGCAGAACCGCGCGATCTGCCGCTGGTTCTCGTAGAGGTCCCAGTTCGCGGCGAGGAAGCCGTTCTCCTTGTTGGAGTCGGAGTAGCCGAGCATGACCTCTTGGACCTCACCGCGGACCTCCAGCGCGGTCGCGTACGCCTCGTTGTCGAACAGCTCTCCGAGGATGCGCTCGGCGCCGTTGAGCGCGGACTCGGTCTCTAACAGGGGCACGACGTCGAGCCCGCAGTGGTCCGGCAGCGAGACGACGCCGACCTGATCGGCTAAGAAGAGCACTTCGAGCACGTGACTCGGCTCCTCCGTCATCGAGATGCAGTACGTGTCGATCGCCTGCGCGCCGTACTCCTCTTGCCACTCGGCGAACTCCTGGAACCGGCGGAGCACGCGCTCGGTGGTCTCGGAGACGTCGCCGGGCTCGTCGGCGTCGACGACCGGCTCTTCCTGGAGGATCGCCTCCGTGAGGAACTCCTGGCGGGCGTCCTCGTCCATCTCGCGGTAGTCGACGCCCTCGGTCGCGACCGCCTCGGCGACCGCCTCGGTGTGGTTCTCTCGGTGGTCGCGGAGGTCCAGCGACGCGAGCGTGAACCCGAACGTGTCCACCTGCCGGCGGAGCGGTTCGACGAACGACTCGCGGACGGCGTCCTGTCCGTCGGCCGCCAGCGAGTCGGCGATCACGTCCAGATCGGCGAGGAACGCGTCGCCGTCGGGGTAGCCGCCGGGGCGCACGTCGTCGACGCGGTCGAGCCGCTCGCGCATCAGGCGGAGCTTCTGGCGGTACGGCTCGTCGGGGTACCGCTCGCGCACCTCCTCGACCACCGTCGGGAACCGTTCGGCGTCGGCCGCCAGCGACTCGGCGAGCCGGTCGTCGACCGCGTAGCGCTCGCCGTCTTGGCTCAGCACGGCGGAGAGCCGCTTACACCGGTCGCGGTACTTCTCGACGGCCACTTCGCGCTGGCGCGCCAGCGTCTCGTCGGTGACTTCCGGCGTGACGAACGGGTTGCCGTCGCGGTCGGAGCCCGCCCACGACCGGAACTCGAAGAGCTTGGGGCAGTCCACGTCGTCGTACTCCTTCGAGATGGTCTCCTCGAACTCCTCGTAGGCGTCGCCGACGACGTCGAAGAGGGTGTTCTCTAGGTACCACTGGACGTTCCGCGCCTCGTCTTCCGGCTCCGGGCTGCGCTGGCGCACCTGTCGGGTGCCCCAGAGGCTCGTCACCTCGGCGGTGACGTCGCGCCAGATCCCGTTGCGCTCGCGCTCGGTGAGGTTACGCTCGTCCAGCTCTTCGAGGTGGTTGGCGATCGACCGCAGCTTCGCCTTCACCGTGGATCGCCGGGCCTCGGTGGGGTGGGCGGTGAACGTCGGCTCGATGAGCACGTCCTCCAACAGCTCTCGGAGCTCGTCGGGCTCGACGCCCGCCTCGGCGAACTCGGCGATCGTCGCGTCGAAGGAGTCGTGGAGCGACCCATCCTCGTCGGCGCCCCGGATCGCCCGAACCCGCTCGCGCTCCTCGGCGAGGTTGATCAGCTCGAAGTACGTCGTGAACGCGCGGGCCACGATCTCCTCCCGAGTCGTCGACAGCTCGTCGACGGATCCGTGGAGGGCGTCTCGGCTCGTCGCGTCGCCGCGTCGATAGTCGATCGCCGCGTTTCGGAGATCTTCGACGGTCTCGTACGCCTCGGTTGAGGCCTGTGCGGCGAGGACGTCCCCGACGAGCGCACCGAGTTCGCGCACGTCCGTCCGCACGTCTCGATTGTGCAACGCCATACCACAGACACATCCACCGCGGTGGGTTAAAGGCGATGCCCGAACGAATGTTTGCCTCAGTTTTGAGTAAATGTCTCGATCGTTCGACATCGATCTGGCGGGCCGGACCGTCGACGTATCGTCGGTCCGGTTGTTGTCGCGCCCGATATCCGACCGCCGTCGAGCCGGCGAGCCGTCCCGTTCTCGTTCGGGTGGAGGGTTCGTATCCGTTCCGTTCTCGTTCGGGTGGAGGGTTCG
>Ga0207720_100823_pt1 | contig 15367 bp, 12 predicted proteins | sample A23P2SouthBayCA_2_FD_187751 | JGI IMG/M metagenome (GOLD analysis project Ga0207720, IMG submission 187751) | Aerobic enrichment media microbial communities from Eden Landing Ponds, California, USA - A23 E3 (2) (SPAdes) | ecosystem: Environmental > Aquatic > Marine > Unclassified | place...
CGCGGTCGTCGGACTGGTGCTTCCCGGTGCCCACCGGTCGCTGCTTCACTCGGCGGTGCCGGTCGCGCTGGCCGCGGCGGCGATCCGTGCCGACGCCCGGCGGGAGGCTTCCTGGCTCCGGGGGCGGTACGGCGACCGCGGAGTTCGGGTCGCCTGGGTCGCCCTCGCGGGCGTCGTCTGTGGCGGCGTCCTCCCCGACCTGTTTACGAACGGCGTCAACCTCCTCTATCCGCTCCACGACGCCTTCTACACCGTCGACGGCGAGGCCCTTCTGTCGTCCGAGCGCGGCTTCGTCCAGACATTCGTCGATCTCTCGGCCGGCGGGACGCCGGCGACGACCGACACGCTCCACTACTCGACCGGCGTCGACCCCTCGCCGGGGCCGGAGCCCGACTCCGTCGAGCGGGTGTTCCCGCTCGCGACTTCAGGGCTTCAGTTGCTCCTCGTGGTGCTCGGGGCGTTCACCGTCGGCGCCCGTCTCCTCGAATCCCGCGGACGCTGACTCCTGTCGTCCTGCCCCGCCGGCGCTGATCGGTGGCACAAGGTTCTTGCCCCATCGCACGCCCCCTCCGCCATGTCGCGAACGGACTGGGTGGCGGTCTGGACGGCCCTCTCGGGCGTGGCCGCGATCGCGCTCGCGGCCCGCTGGCTCGGCGGCGGCGGTCCCACCGGCGTCGATCCCGCGGCCGGCGCGGCCGTGACGCTCGGCATCGCCGGCGGACTGGCCCTCCTGGGGGGTGGGCTCGTCCTGGTCGACACGGCAGTCGGGTTCGAGTTCGACCCCGTCCAGCGGCGGCTGTTCGTCGCCGGCGCGATCGTTCCACTCGCCGGGGCCGTGGCGCTGCTCGCCCGGTCGGCCGGCGTCGCGGGGCCGGTCCCGAGAGGCGTCGCCGGACCGCTCGCCGCGATCGGCCTGCTGCTCCAGACCGCCGCCGTGGCCTGGGGGGTACTCAGGCTGGTCGCGGTCGCCGCCCGGGAGAACGAGCGGCGGCGCCGTTGGGAGTGACCGTCGCGTCACGGACAGCATCAGGGACCCGCCGTGGTTCTGGGAACCGCCACTGTCATGACCGTGGCGGCGGACCGGACGGGCATGGCCCAACGAGCGGACCTGCGCGAGGCGATCCGACCGGGACGCGGCGCCGTCGCCGGCGTCGCGGCGTACGTCGTCGGCTACCTGGTCACCTACGTCCTCACCTCGGGACCGATCCGGAACTCGCCGGCGAGTCAGCTGGTCGACCTCGTCAGCGACGGGGTGGCCACCTGGAAGCTCGTCGGCTGGGTGTTCTACAGCGCCCAGTGGGTCGACGTCACCGTCCCGGGGCTGCTCGGCGGGGAGAACGCCGTCGACCTGGTGACGACCTTCGAGGCGCTCCCCGGCTACCTGCGGCTGATCGCGCCCGCCGCCCTGCTGCTGGCCGGCGTCGCGCTCGGCTGGCGGGCGAGTTCGCTCGGACAGGGGGCGACCCGCGGCGCCGCGGCCGCGATCGGGTACCTCCCGCTCGCCATCGTCGGCGCCGTCCTCGTGGGGATCACGATCGGCGACGGCGGGGCCGGGCCGGATCTCGTCGCGGCGGGTGCGATCGGCGCCGGCCTGGCGCTCGTTCTCGGTGCCTTCGGCGGCACTCTCGCCGCCGCTGCGACCGGCGGTCGGTAGGCAGGCCGGCTATCGATCTCCGCGGACTGCCCGGCGCGCGGGGCCACCGCAACCACTAAACGCGAAACACGCCTGGATCCGACGATGGCAGACTGGACGGAGCGCTACCGGCCGACCACGCTCGCGGAGGTCAGGGGCAACGACTCGGCGCGCGACGAGTTCCGCGAGTGGGCCGAGTCGTGGGACGACCACCGCGAGGCGATCGTCCTCCACGGGAGCCCCGGCGTGGGCAAGACCTCCGCGGCCCACGCACTGGCGGCGGACATGGGCTGGGAGACCGTCGAGCTCAACGCCTCCGACCAGCGGACGGCCGACGTGATCGAGCGCTTTGCCGGCCGGGCCGCGAAAAACGAGACCCTTTCGGGGGCGAGTGCCCGTGGCGGAGCCGAGAGTCCGGGCGCAGCTGGCAGCTCGGGGCGCCAGCTGGTGATCTTAGACGAGGCTGACAACATCCACGGCAACTACGACCGGGGCGGCGCGGGCGCGATCACCCGCCTGGTGAAGGAAGCCAGCCAGCCGATCGTGCTCGTCGCCAACGACTACTACGAGATGTCCCGGGGGCTCAGAAACGCCACCCGCGACGTCGAGTTCCGGGACGTTTCGGCCAGGTCGATCGTCCCCGTCCTCCGGGACGTCTGTCGGCGCGAGGACCTGGAGTTCGACCCGGACGCCCTGACCGAGATCGCCGAGGCCAACGCCGGCGACCTCCGCGGGGCGATCAAGGACCTCCAGGCGACCGCCGAGGGCCGCGACGCCGTCACCGTCGACGCCGTCGTCACCGGCGACCGCGACCGCTCGATGGGCGTGTTCGACTTCCTCGACGCGGTGCTCAAAGAGCAGTCCCCCCAGGACGCGCTCCAGTCGGCGTACGCCGTCGACGAGACCCCCGACGACCTGACCAAGTGGATCGAGGAGAACGTCCCGAAGGTGTACGAGGGCGAGGAACTCGTGCGCGCCTACGACCACCTCGCGAACGCCGACCGGTGGCTCGGCCGCGTCCGTGCGACCCAGAACTACGCCTACTGGCGGTACGTGACCGACAACGTCGCCGCCGGCGTCGCCGCCGCCCGCGACGGCACCAAGGGTGGGTGGACCCGCTTCGCTCGCCCGCAGTTCTGGCCGTCCTCGGACGCGACGACCGACGAGGTGGTCCGCCGCATCGCGGCCGCGAGCGGCTGCTCGATGGCGACCGCCCGCCGCGAGGTGCTGCCGCTTCTGGGCGCTGCGATCCACCACTGCAAGCCCCGCGAGCTGACTGTTTCGGTGGCGGCCTTCTACGACTTCGACGAGTCCCACGTCGCCGCAGTCACCGGCAGCGGCGAGACGACGAATAAGGTCGAGGGGATCGTCGCGGACGCCCAGGAACTGCGCGAGGCCGAGATGGAAACCCACTCGGGGGGCGCCTTCGCCGGCGCGCCGACCGCCGACGCTGACGGCGACGACCACGGGGACGACGCGGGCGAGTCAGACGGCGACGGGTCGAGCAAGGACGACGCGGGCGATCAGGCGACGATCGAGGCAGCCGCGACTGCCGGGGACGCAGATCCGGCGGACGGCGGCGACGACCCCGGCGGCGGCGACGTGGACGACCCCGCGGGCGACGAGGCGGACGACGGTCAGGCGAGCTTCGACGACTTCGTCTAAGTTCGGAGAAGGGTTCTCGGCAACAACTGCGTTCGACGATCAGTCGGGGGTCGCGGGCTCCGTCGGCGGGGTCGCGGGCGCGTCCCGACGCGAGAGCGTCCAGGCGGCGACGCCGACGAGGACCGCCGCGAGCAGGAAAGCGGCGCCGTTGAGCAGGCGGACCGTCCCGGTGTAGATCACCATGTCCCGGCCGAGCGCGAGCACGAGCACCGACAGCGCGAGCGCGCCGCCGGCGAGGGCGGCAAGACCGGGCGTTCCCGCCCGTGAGAGCCACAGCGTCGCCGCCAGAAGCGCCCCGACGAGGGCGAGCGTGACGCCGGTGAAGGCCGCCTGCGTCCCCGGGTCGTACGGGAGCACGAACGTGACCCGACTGAACAGCGCGCTGACCGCGACGACGCCGAGCGACGCGAGCAGTGCCGAGCGCGCGCGCTCGCGAGGCGGGCGGCGGTAGGACCCCTCGCTGGCCCACAGCGTCGCGAGCGTCAGGGCGCCGAAGATGGACACGGCGGTAAAGAGGTGGGCCGCGTGGGTCGGGACCGAGTACCCGGACGGGAGCGCGCCGTTGAGGGTCACGGTGACCGCGCCGATGCTGATCTGGAGCGGCAAGAGGACGACCGCAAGCGTCGACGCCAGCCGGACCCGCCGGTCGTCGCGCCGCCAGGCCCACGCCGCGGTGCCGAGGATGAAGAAGCCGGTCACCATCGCAACGAGGCGGTGGAACCACTCGATGAAGCTGGGGATCGACTGGGGCAGGAGCCCGTTATCACACAGCGGCCACTGGGCCGAGCAGGCCAGCCCCGATCCCGTCGCGGCGGTGTACACGCCGAGCATCATCAGGGTCAGCGTCAGCCCGGTGGTGGTCGCGGCGAACCGACGGAACGTCAGCCAGTCGGGAAGCCGGGTGCGCATGTCAGGCGGTCGGGAGCGGACGCACTTAGCCTTGTCCGACGCTCCCGGTCGGTGGGAACTGCCGGCGCCGAAGCGGTGTGACCGCTGTCGTGTCACCGCCGGGTGCGTGGCGCGCGTTTCAAGGGCCCGGAACCGCGACCCCGAGTATGGACTCCGAGGACGCCGAGACGGAACCGGAGGCCGGGGCGACGATTCCGGACGGTCGGATCGATCGCCTCGACGCCTACTGCCGCGAGCGGGACCTCGCCGCGGTGTGGTTCGCCCGCCCCAGTTCCTTCGCCTGGCTCACCGGCGGCACGAACGTCGTCGATCGGTCGAGCGACGTCGGGGTCGCCGCCGCGGGGTACGAACGCGACGGCGGCGTCCGCGTGGTCACCGACACGATCGAGGCCGAGCGCCTGGCCGCCGAGGAACTCCCGGACGTGCCCGTCGACGCCGCGCCGTGGTACGAGGGGTCGCTGGCCGACGCGGTCGCAGAGCGGTCCCCGGCTCCGGCGGCCGCGGACTTCGACGTCCCGGGGTTCGACGCGCTCGATCCGACCGGCCTTCGCCAGCCGCTGACCGAGACGGACGTCGACGCGTACCGGACGCTGGGCCGGGAGGCAGCGAGCGCCGTCGAGTCCGTCTGCCGACAGCTCGAACCCGGGGACACCGAACGCGAGGTCGCCGCCGCGCTCCGGGTGACGCTGTCCTCGCGGGGAATCCGCGCGCCGGTGGTGCTGGTCGGCGGCGGCGAGCGCGCCCGGCAGTACCGCCACCTCACGCCCAGGCGGGTCGAACTCGGCGACTACGCGCTGGTCTCTGTCACCGCCGAGCGCGCCGGCCTCCACGCGAGTCTGACCCGCACCGTCGTCTTCGACCCCCCCGAGTGGCTCGCCGACCGCCACGAGGCCGCCGCCCGTGTCGAGGCCACCGCGCTGCGCGCGACCCGCGCTGCCGCCCGCGCCGACGACACCGGCGCCGACGTGTTCGCCGAGGTCCAGGACGCCTACGAGGCGGTGGGCCACCCCGACGAGTGGCAGCGCCACCACCAGGGCGGCGCCGCGGGGTTTGCGGGCCGCGAGTGGTTCGGCTCCCCGGACTGCGACCGCCGGGTCCACGCGCCGATGGCCTACGCCTGGAACCCGACCGTCGCGGGCGCCAAAAGCGAGGATACGTACCTCGTCACCGACGAGGCGGTCGAGAACCTCACCGCGACCGGCGACTGGCCCACGGCGGCCGCCGCGCCCGTCGGGTACGGCGGGACGATCGACCGTCACGCGCCGCTGGATCGCTCCGACGAGGCGTGACCGCTCCACCGGGCGGGCGGCGCCCGGGGCGCTCGCCGCCGTGGTTCGCTATTCGTCGCCCGGAGTTCGTCGATTGTCGAGGACATATTTCGACGTACGGGAACCTTTTAGTCCCGCGGTCGTGACCCGCAAACCATGGGACTGGACGACGACGCCAGGGAGTACCACCGGCAGGACCCCCCCGGCAAGATCGAAATTTCGACCACCAAACCGACGAACACCCAGCGGGACCTCTCGCTCGCCTACTCGCCCGGGGTGGCGGCGCCGTGTCGGGACATCGACGCCGACCCGGATGCGGCCTTCGAGTACACCGCCAAGGGGAACCTCGTCGGCGTGATCTCGAACGGGTCGGCGGTGCTCGGCCTCGGCGACATCGGCCCGGAGGCCTCGAAGCCGGTGATGGAGGGCAAGGGCGTGCTGTTCAAGCGCTTCGCGGACATCGACGTGTTCGACGTCGAACTCGACCACGACGACCCCGCCGCGTTCGTCGAGACGGTGGCGGCGATGGAGCCGACCTTCGGCGGGATCAACTTGGAGGACGTCAAGGCCCCGGAGTGTTTCGAGATCGAGGAACGGCTCCGGGAGCGGATGTCGATCCCCGTCTTCCACGACGACCAGCACGGGACGGCGATCATCAGCGGCGCCGCCCTGCTCAACGCCGCCGACATCGTCGACAAGGAGATCGACGACCTCGACATCGTCTTCTCGGGTGCGGGGGCCTCGGCCATCGCGACCGCCCGCTTTTATGTCTCGCTTGGCGCCGACCGCGACCGGATCACGATGTGCGATTCGAGCGGGATCATCACGACCGACCGGGTGGCCGCCGGCGACGTCAACGACTACAAGGCCGAGTTCGCCCGCGACGTGCCCGAGGGCGACCTCGCCGATGCGATGGCGGACGCCGACGTGTTCGTTGGCCTCTCGGTCGGCGGGATCGTCTCACAGGAGATGGTGGCCTCGATGGCGCGCGATCCAATCGTGTTCGCGATGGCCAACCCGGACCCCGAGATCGAGTACGAGACCGCAAAGGCCGCCCGCGAGGACACGGTCGTCATGGCGACCGGTCGCTCCGACTACCCGAACCAGGTGAACAACGTCCTCGGGTTCCCCTTCCTGTTCCGGGGCGCCCTCGACGTGCGGGCGACCGAGATCAACGAGGAGATGAAACGCGCCGCCGCTGAGGCGCTCGCGGACCTCACCCGGCAGGACGTGCCCGACGCCGTCGTGAAGGCCTACGGCGACCAGCCGCTGCAGTTCGGCCCCGACTACGTCATCCCCAAGCCGCTCGACCCGCGGGTGCTGTTCGAGGTCGCGCCCGCCGTCGCCCAAGCGGCCATGGAGTCCGGCGCCGCCCGCAAGTCGATCGACCTGAGCGACTACGAGGAGCGCCTGGAGGCCCGGCTCGGCAAGTCCCGCGAGATGATGCGGGTCGTCCTCAACAAGGCCAAATCCGACCCCAAGCGGGTCGCGCTCGCTGAGGGCACCGACGAGAAGATGATTCGTGCGGCCTACCAGCTCCAGGAACAGGGCATCGCCGAACCGGTGCTCATCGGCGACCGCGAGGTGATCGCGGAAACCGCCGGCGACCTCGGCCTGGAGTTCGATCCGACGGTCGTCGATCCGGCCTCGGGCAACTACACGGAGTACGCAGAACGGCTGTACGACCTCCGGAAGCGGAAGGGACTCACCCGGACCGAGGCGGGCGAGTTGATCCGGCGGGACACCAACTACTTCGGGAGCGTCATGGTCGAACAGGGGGACGCCGACGCCCTGCTGACCGGGCTGACCCACCACTACCCCTCGGCGCTCCGCCCGCCGCTCCAGGTGATCGGCACCGCCGAGGACGCCGACTTCGCCGCCGGGGTGTACCTGCTCACGTTCAAGAACCGGGTCGTGTTCTGTGCCGACACGACCGTCAACCTCGCGCCCGAACCGGAGGTGCTCGCCGAGATCACGAAACACACCGCGAACCTCGCCCGGCGGTTCAACGTCGAACCACGCGCGGCGCTGCTGTCGTACTCGAACTTCGGATCGGTCGAGAACGAGGGCACCCACAGGCCCCGGGAGGCCGTCGACCTCCTCCACAGCGACCCCGAGGTCGGGTTCCCCGTCGACGGGGAGATGCAGGCGGACACCGCCGTCGTCGAGGACATTCTGACCGGGACCTACGAGTTCTCGGCGCTCGACGAGCCGGCGAACGTGCTCACGTTCCCCAACCTCGAATCGGGCAACATCGGCTACAAGCTCCTCCAGCGTCTCGGTGGGGCCGAAGCCATCGGGCCGATGCTGGTCGGGATGGACGCGCCCGTCCACGTGCTCCAGCGCGGCGACGAGGTCAAGGACATCGTCAACCTCGCCGGCGTGGCTGTCGTCGACGCCCAGCAGTAATCGGACTCACTCCAGTTCCGAATCCGGCAGCGTGCCCGTGGAGACGCCGAGATGGAACAGTTCTTCGGGGGCGTCGTCCTCGACTTCCGGGTTGCGCTCGGCCACCCGGTAGGTCCGGGGGAACACCGACTCGGAGAGGACGAAGTACGCCCCCAGGCCGAGCATCCCGAACAGGGTCCCCACGACCGGCCCGAGGACGAGGCCGACGCTCACCGCCGGCAGGGCGACGATCAGCGCTGCGCTGACCACGGCCAGCGTCGCGTCGACGAGGATCCATCCCAGGATCGCGAGCGGGTGTCGGGAGGTCACGTGCGTTCTCGCTCCGTCAGTTCTCGGCTTTGATATTCTACCCCCAAATATATAAATAGGTGGGTTTCAACGCTGATACTTCAGAAGATTCGTCGGACGTTCGTCGACCGGGTGGCCGACGGTGGGCAGTTCGGTCGGGGTTGACCGTGCGGTAGCCGGCGGGGGGTCGACGCGAGGACGGGTGTGGGAACTGATCGACGCCGGAAGCCGGTGAATCGTGGCGGCGACCGAGGTCGGCGGGCCCCCGGTGTGGGGCAGTGGGTGACGGCTCAGTCGTCGGCGGGCCCCTCGGTGCGCGACGGCGGCGGGACGCCGGGTTCGGTCCCGGCCGTCGGGACAGGATCGGGGAGGACGCAGCGATCCGTGCGGTCGTTGACGTGTGTGTACTCGGTCGGGTCGTTCGCGAGCGGGTGGGCGGGGTTGTCCCGGGAGTGGATCCGGGCGGCTCTGAGGGTGTCGAACCCGGCGATGCGGGCCCGGATCCCGCGCCAGTGGTGTTCGCTGCCGGCGGGGACGCTCACCGGCCGCTCCGCGATCCACTCCGGATCGCGGCCGGCGAGGACGGCGCGGTTGACGTTCGCCGCGAGGTCGTCGTGGTCGACGAGGACGCCAACCCGCGCGGTCCGCGGGGTGCGCTCGGCGAGCACGTCCAGGCCGAGGTGGAGCGCCCGGTACTCGGCGACGTTGTTGTCCGTCGCGGCGTCCGGCACCGCGACGCGTGCGACCCGCGTTCCGTCCCTCGCCTCGATCACCGCGCCGAGGCCGCCGCCGTCCGGGCGGTACGAGCCGTCGGTCGCGACGTAGAAGTGGCGGTGGTGTGTGCGCGGCGGGTGCGCGATGTGGGGAGTTGGCGAGTCGTCGAACAGGTTCCGCAGAGTCGACCGGCCGTGAACGGCCATATCCGCCCTTGTCGTGGGAACAACTTAAACGTACGTCCACGGCTGGCGCGCCCTGCTCAAACGCGGAGCGCTCCGGGCCGAACTCGACCGGCTCTGACCTCGCCCGGGCCCGCCCTGGTCAGTCGCTCCGACCGTCGCCGCCGGATCGGTCGGATGGCGTCGGCCCCGCGCCCCAACCCGGCCCGAACTGTCCGCCGACCGTACTCCAGGGTTCCACACCGTCGACCGACGCGAAAAACGATTAGCGAGCCGAATAAACGGTTAAACGGTCTCTGAGGTCCCAGTAAAAAGTCAAACAGGGACACTCTATGGTCGTGAAACGGCCCGAATTAGTCCCAAGGCTCACCCCCCTATTTGACCCCAGCTCCGGTAAGTGAATGTGAGCAAAGAGGTGTCCCCACCAATGTCGAACTCCTCCACGACCGTGCTGGACCGAACCGCCGGGCGCACGCCCGGTCGCGATACCCTCCGCCGCGGCGCGGCCCTCGCCGCCGTTCCCCTCCGATTCGTCGGGTTCTGGGCCGCTATCGCGCTTCCCTTCCTCTATCTGCCGCTGCTGTACGGGGGGCTCCAGGGTGACCAGGTGCTGGTGTTCTGTGGCCTGCTGGCTGCGAACGTGGCGTCCCTCGTCCTGGGCCACAAACACGGCCGCTGACGCCCGGTCGTCGGGACATCGTCTCTTCGGTCGGTCGTCGCCCTCTGTGCCTTCCTGCTCCCGTCTCCGTTGCCGCACCTGTTCGTCGCCGTCGGAAATTCAGACCGACCGCAGGTAGTCCATTCGTACCGACACCGAGCCGACTGTTCGGGCGGTTTTTCTGCTCTCATCCGGGCCGGACGCCGGGGCCCCCGGTGTCGCGGCGCGGTCGCTGAGAAGGAAACGACTCGGAAACCCCCATCTCGGGCCGGGACGTAACGTTACTCGGTCGGCCGGGGCCGGGCGACGAACAGCGTCTGGACGATGCTGAAGGGATCGTACACCGACTGGTGACACTGGCAGTAGACGGCGTCTTCGGCGCCGAACGTGGCCGAACCCTCGGCCTGCTTGTAGCCCGGCACGCAGCAGAAGTGTGTACACTTGTTCAGCCAGGCGATGACGCCCTCGCTGGTCGAGGCCGCGAGCCAGTCGTTCTCCTGGGCCTGCTGTTCGATGGTCGGACTCCGGACCACCTGGATCGGGAGGACGTCCTCGGCCTCCTGGGAGCGCCAGTTCCCGGTCGCGGGCTTGCCGAGGCCGGATTGACCGATGCCGTTGCCCCACGACTCGTAGTCGTCGAAGTCGTCGATGTGGAGGCGGTCGCCCTGTTCGTAGGCCTCGGTCTGCCAGTCGTAGCCGGGAGAGGCGCCCGAGTAGAAGTAGTTGTCACCCTCGTAGGACGGCTGGAGACCACCGTACCCCTCGACGCCGCAGTACTGGAACCACTCGATCGAGTACGGCATACCGGTCCCCTTGAAGTCCGGCGTCGCGGCGGTCTGGACCGTCAGCCCACCTTCGTTGACTTCCTGGACCTCGGGATAGACGCCCCTGATGTAGCCCTCGTCGTCGATCTCGACCGGGATCTGGGGCATCCCACGCGGGGCCGGCCCGTCGACGTTCTCGATGGCCATGGCCTGGGTGTTCCCGCCGCCCACGCCAGCGGAGGAGGTGGCGCTGTTGATCGCGGCCGACCCTGTGGCACCGACGCCGGCCAGCGCCGCTCCCCCGACGACGCCCTTCACGAACCGGCGACGCCCCGAGTCCGCCGGATACTTGTCGTCGCTCATATTCGGACCTTGGCGGGACCGGATAAAAGACTGACGAAGTGGTGGAATCCGCCCCCGCCGCCCTGGCACAATCGGGCGGTTCGTCCCTCTCGATGGCGACGGCACGGTCCACCTGGTCGTCGTCGCGGCGCGGGCAGAATCGACCGTGGACGGCTTCCCCAAACCGATTCGGGGCTGTCCGCTTTCGAGCATCTCGGACGCGACACGACAGGCGTCGAATCGGGGGGGTTGCACGCGTCGACCGAAGTCCGCGATATTCAACGCTTTACGGTCTCTCCGTCCGGAACGGTCGGACTGTCTCGGAGGATTTACGGCGCTCCCTCCGTACCGCCACCTATGCGATTACATACCAGAGACGTCCGACAGGACGTCCGGGAACTCGGCGCGCTTCTGGGCGACGTGCTGGAGGAGCAGGCCTCCAGGGGGGCCTTCGAGGTCGTCGAGGACCTGCGGACCGCCGCGATCGACTACCGGAGCGGCGACCTGGAGTCGCGGGATTCCCTCCAGGCGACCCTCGACGACCTCGACGGGGACACCCAGAGCGTCGTCGCCCGGGCCTTTACGACCTACTTCGAACTCATCAACCTCGCGGAGGAGCGCGAGCGCGTCCGCGCCATCCGCGAGGATCGACAGGACGGGAACTTGGAGGACGGCGTCGCCGGGACGATCCAGTCGCTGATCGAGGCCGACGCCGACCCGGAGACGGTCCAGCAGGTGCTCGACGACGTGCTCATCGAACCGACCTTCACCGCTCACCCGACCGAAGCCCGCCGCAAAACCGTCAAGGCGAAGCTCCGATCGATCGCCACCGATCTGGAGGAACTCGACGAGCGCCGGCTGACCGAGGCCGAGGGCGACCGGGTCTGGCGCGGCGTCGACGCGGAGGTGACGAGCCTCTGGCAGACCCCTCAGCTCCGCGAGCGCCGCCCCGAACCCCAGGACGAGGCCCGCAACGTCCAGTGGTACCTCGAGAACACGCTGTTCGACGTCGTCGGGCAGGTGTACGACGAACTCGAACGGGCTATCGCCGCGGAGTACCCCGAGGTCGACGTGCCGAAGCTGTTCGAGTTCCGGTCGTGGGCCGGCAGCGACCGCGACGGCAACCCCTACGTCACCCCCGAGGTCACGACCGACACGCTCGAACGCCAGCGGTCGGTCGTCCTCGAGAAGTACCGGGTCGCGCTCAAGGAGCTGTCCGGCGTCCTCAGCCAGGACGGCCACCGCGTCGACGTCGGCGAGGCGTTCCAGGAGTCCCTCGCGGAGGACCGCGACCGGCTCCCGGGCGTCGCCGCCGAAACGGAGGCCCGGTACCCGGGCGAGCCGTACCGTCAGAAGCTGAAGCTGATGCGCGAGCGGCTCGACCGGGTCGACGACGTCCGCCCCGGCGGCTACGCCAACGCCGACGAACTGATCGCGGACCTCTCGGTCATCGCGGACAGCCTCGAACGCAACGGGGCGACCGTCGTCGTCGAGGCCTACGTCGAGCCGCTGCGCCGCCAGGTCGACACTTTCGGCTTCACGCTCGCGAGCCTGGACCTGCGCGACCACCAGGAGAACCACACCGAGGCGGTCGCCGAGGCGCTGGCCACGGAGGGCCTCGACTACCGCGGGATGGACGAGGACGAGCGGGTCGAGGTACTGACCGAGGCCGTCCTCCAGGACGACCCCCTGATCGACCTCGTCGACCCGGGCGACGTCTCGGACACCGCGGCGCGGGTCCTGGAGCGGTTCGACTCGCTCGGTGACTGGCAGCGGGAGTTCGGCCCCGGCGCCATCGACACCTACTGCATCTCGATGACCGAGGAACCCTCCCACGTCCTCGAAGTCCTCTTTCTGGCCGACCAGGCGGGGGTCGTCTCCCTGCCCGACCACTGTGGGCTCGACGTCGTGCCGCTGCTCGAAACCGAGTCCGCACTCAACGGCGCCCGGCGGATCATGGGCACCCTGTTCGAGAACGAGGCGTACGCGCGAAGCCTGGCGGCCCGCGACGGCGTCCAGGAGATCATGCTGGGGTACTCCGACTCAAACAAGGAGAACGGCTTCCTGGCGGCCAACTGGGACCTCTACAAGAACCAGCGGCGCCTCGCCGACATCTGTGACGACTTCGACGTGACGATGCGGCTGTTCCACGGCCGCGGCGGCTCCATCTCGCGGGGCGGCGGCCCGATGAACGAGGCGATGCTCGCCCTGCCGAACGAGACGGTGACGGGCCAGATCAAGTTCACCGAACAGGGCGAGGCGATCGCCGAGAAGTATGCCAACTCCCGGATCGCCGAGCGCAACCTCGAACAGATGCTCAACGCGCAGGTGCGTGCACGCACGACTGCCATCCGCGAACCCGTCGAAGACGTCCCCGACGCCTGGGCCGACGCGATGGACGCGATGGCGACGACCGCCCGCGCGGAGTACCGCGACCTGCTGGAGACCGAGGGCTTTGTCTCCTACTTCGAGCAGGCGACGCCGATCACGGTGATCGAGAACCTCAACCTCGGCTCCCGTCCGGCCTCCCGCTCGGGGGAACGCAACGTCGAGGACCTCCGGGCGATCCCGTGGGTGTTCTCCTGGACGCAGTCCCGCTGTATCCTCCCCGGGTGGTACTCGCTCGCCGCCGGGATGCGGGCGTTCCTCGACGACGGCGGCGACGTCGACACGCTCCGGGAGATGTACGAGGAGTGGCCGTTCTTCCGGACCACCCTCGACAACGCCGCGCTGTCTCTGGCCCGGACCGACCTGGAGATCGGTGCCGAGTACGCCGCCCTCGCCGACGAGGACCTCCGCGAGCGGTTCTTCCCGCGCCTGCGCGACGAGTACGAGGACGCCGTCGACCTGGTGCTCGAGATCTCGGGGCGCGACGGCCTGCTCCGCCGGGAGTGGCTCGACGAGTCGCTCCGGCGGCGCAACCCCTACGTCGACCCGCTGAACTTCATCCAGACCCGGCTCCTCCCGAAGGACGATCGGACCGACGCCGAGGAGCGCACGCTCCGCCTGACGGTGAAAGGGATCGCCGCGGGGATGAAAAACACCGGCTGACGGGAGATGCGGGCGCGGCCGACAGCTCTGAGTCGCGGGCGTCAGTCCTCGCGTGGCGCCGGGTCGTTGTACGTCCGCGGATCGGCCGGCGCGACGTCCCGCGGGGCCCCTTCGAGGTCCTGCTGGCTCAAAAACGAGAACTCGCTTTCCCCGTCGGGCGACTCGCCCTGGGTCCAGGGCGCCCCGGGGTCGGACTCGGGCTCGACGTTCGTCGACAGGAAGGCGTAGTTGAACTCCCCGTTCTCGACCTCGTCGGGGAAGCTGTCGGGGATCGGGTGGACGTCCAGCAGTTCCTCCGGGTCGCCGAGGTCACGGAGGATCGACAGCCACTGGTTCTGGTGCATGGTGTCCCGGGCGATGAGGTAGGCGAGCATGTCCTTCATCCCGGGGTCGTCGGTGGCCTCGTACAGCCGGGTCGCGAGCAGCCGCCCGGTCGACTCGGCCATCACGTTCGCGTACATGTCGGCTGCGAGGTTGCCGCTGCCGACGATCCAGCTCCCGTTGAAGGGGACGCCGTTGGAGTCGACGGCGAGCGCGTTCAGGCCGGTCGAGAGGACCTGTCGCGGCTGCATCCCGCCGAACGTCGCCAGTCCATCCCCCGCCTCGGCGTCGCTCGGCGACAGCGGCGCGCCCTGGAGGTTCTTGGTGACTGCCGTCGCGAGCAGCTCGATGTGGCCCAGTTCCTCCGCCGCCGTGTCCATCAGCGCCTCGCGGTACTCGGCGTGCTCGTCCGGCAACGACGCCGCCTGGAAGAAGTACTGCAGGGCGACGCGCATCTCGCCCTCGACGCCCCCGATGGCCTGCTGGAGCAGCTTCGCGAACACTGGATCGGGCTCTTCGACTTCGACTTCGTACTGGAGTCGGTCGTCGTGGTAGAACATGGGTTACGCCACCGTCGGAACTGTCAATGGCGAGAAAAAATAGCGTTCTTACCACCAGGATCGGTGTACTGTCGAGGTACCGTTCTGGTCGGTCGATTTCGCCCGACGTAGATCCGTTCGGCGCGCGTGACAGTCGCGTCCGTCGACCCGACGAACTACTGGTTCCAGGGGGCCGCGGGGAAGTCCACGAGACGCTCCTCGCGGTCGATCCCGTCGATGGTCGCGACGTCCTCGTCGTCCAGTTCCAACTCGAGTGCGGCGAAGTTCTCGCGGATGTGCCCGGGCGTCTCCGACTTGGGGATCGGGACGACGTTCTCCTTGTCGAGCAGCCACGCTAGCGACACCTGGGCGGGCGTGGCGTCGTGCTTTTCGGCGACGTCGACGAGTTCGGGAACGTCGAAGACGTCGCCGCGGGCGAGCGGGGAGTACGCGACGAGGTGGTAGTCGCCCTCGACGGCGAGTTCCTGGTGGCGCTCCTGCTGGTGGAGGGGGTGCATCTCGACCTGGTGGGCGAAAAGCGGGACGTCAAGCCGATCGATGGCCTCCTCCAGGAGGTCGGGCGTGAAGTTCGACAGGCCGACGTTGCGGACCAGCCCCTCGTCG
>Ga0207720_100824_pt1 | contig 15366 bp, 7 predicted proteins | sample A23P2SouthBayCA_2_FD_187751 | JGI IMG/M metagenome (GOLD analysis project Ga0207720, IMG submission 187751) | Aerobic enrichment media microbial communities from Eden Landing Ponds, California, USA - A23 E3 (2) (SPAdes) | ecosystem: Environmental > Aquatic > Marine > Unclassified | place...
AACTCCAGGAATCTCCAGATCCGACGGTTTGCTCAGAATCCAGGGGACCTCTCGATCCCCATCCATTCCTTTGATATAGAGCTGGAGCGCGAGGTTCTTCGCCAGCGCAAAATCACCACTGGCTACATCCTCGAACGTAGATACCCGAATCGCTTGATCTTTCACGTCCAATTTATCCAGAAGCTGCTGCTTCGCGATCGCTCTGAACCGATTGTTCTGATTCGGAACAAGGACGAGAACAAGCCCAGAGATCTCGGATTTTCGCTGCTCAACCAAATTTCCGAACTTCTCTGCATCAGGATTTTCTAGAAGGTCCTTTGGATACCGTACCGCCATATCCGTCGCAGAACCGTGGTTCAACTGGCCAAAATCATTGATGTCATCGTACGCATTCGTCAAGACGGCCAAGAAGTCAATGATCTCCTGGTTATCGGTGTCCGAAGGGACAAATATCTTGGATAAGTGAATGTCCTCTTTACCGCCGAGCCCGCCATAATCGAAGATTTTCCTGGGATCACTGGACACCTGGCTGGCGTCTTTCTCCGAAAACAGTAGCTGTGGCGGTTTAATTCGGCCAGACTCTTGTACAAATCCGATATCCTGTAAATCGGCGACCGAGATGAGGTCATTATCCAGTGTGATCTCATCTAAGACGACGGGCCGCAGGTAGGAAAACCAGTCATCGTTGATATCTCTGATACGATCTCGCCGTTCAGTCGGCGACGTTGCAGGATAAAATTCCTCCCAGCTACCGATCCGTTGTTCAATTTCCTCCTTGTCCACCTGTAAGGTATCGGCAGGATACGTCATCGTAAACCCATCTCCAAAATCGACGCGCACCAAGTATTTCGGGTCAGTCTCGATATTGTATCTATCTGACCAGTATTCCTTCAGAGACGCGATCGAGTCGATTTGGGAGTCCTCGATACCATCCTCAAGATTCAGATACACTTTGTCGATCTCAGCGTCGGTCTTCCTAGGAAGGACACGTACATCAAGTCCCTCCATCATCTCCTCGACCGACTCATCATCGGTATCATCTCGGCGTTCTGTGAGTGATCGGTAATAGTCAACGAACTCCTGGACCGAATAGATCAGAAGGCTGGTTGGCTCGATCCAGACAAGTACGTCATCAGTTCCCGGAATCGCATTCGGTTCAAATTTGAACGCGTCAAATCGCTTGACTTCACCAATCCTCGTATTTTCGCAGTCAGGGTCCCGGTAATCTACGAGCTTGTTTTTGATTTTTGTAAGACCGCTATCTTTCAGGGCAGAGTTCAGCTCTTCCCGTACGAGAAACTCCTTGATAGCAGGCTCCAATTCGCTGAAATCCTGGGTCGCTACCGTTATCTCAGGCGCATTCAGAACCGACTCAACCCGTTGCTCATCTACATCGGACGTCGTCAGGAACGTCATATTGCTATCCCTGGCCTTTCCAAACACGGTGAACCCGGCCGATTCAAGATCGTCCAAAGAGTCCTCCATCAGGTCCTCTCTGTCACTGTATGTATCACAATCCAGGTAGGCCTTGCTGACGGCATCGATCTGAGTAACAGTTCCAGAGACCTGTCCAAGAATAGCGCTCGTAATCAGGCTATCTGGATCGTTGTCGATGATCCGGTTACCAGAGTACTCCAGCTCCGAAGAGACCTGCTCCATGATCTCCTCGCGGAACTGAAGCGGATCATCGTTGTACCGCCCTCGAAGATTGTGAAAGCTCTCTCTCGTGGGCAGATCCTCTATCCGATCTGCAATTGTCTCACCCACATCAAGCAGAAATACCGCTCCAGACTGTTCCTCCACCCAGTTCCTCTGCCTGAGGTTGCTCAACAGATTCCGCAAGTCATCGTCATCATACTCTTCCCTAGTGTACAACGACAGAACAATCCGAAGAAAATCGAAATCCTCCTCGGGGATCTGATCACTATATTTTAGACAATTGAGGAGTATGGTCTCCTCCCTTTCAACGTTGGTATCGCTCCCGAAAGACTCCGCCATAACTCCAGTTAGCGTCCCCCATTTTATATTCTTATCCCGTAACCCTAGTCAAGAATCAAAACTCAAGCATCTTCATTCGCAGCCTCAATCGCCATGCGGGTAATGTAGTGAGAGTCATCGATTCTGCTATAGAAGCTGTCCCTGCGTCTCGGTTCAAAATTCCTCAACGCATAAGCCATAACGGCCCTGCTGGTGGGGCGGATTTCTTGGGTGTACCCCATTTCGATATTTTCCCAATCCGAATAGTCGCCGAATTCACCAAGGATGGCAACCGCGTAATCTCGGGCCTCTAGAAGTCCGTCTTGATCGAGTGTCTTTCGCGCGGCATGGCAGACCTCTGGAGAACTGAAGTCCCTCTCGAAGAACCAACGCATAAGAACAAATTCGTGATACGCGTATCGGAGGCGGTTATCTGCGATATCCCGCGCCATTTCCTCTGCAATAGTTGAATTTTCTGATAGATCATCGAAATATTTGTAAATAATGCGGCGGATATCGGGTCTGCCTTGGCGGATATATTCCCGGCAGTATTCGACGGCAATATGATTATCTGCGTTGCCAAGATGATTAATGATGTATCGAAAGAGGTGTCTTGGGAGATCGTCAAATGGCACGTTCTCGATGTGTTCTTGATAGGCCTGTTCTAACGCCTCCTCGTTAATGAGGGCCGGCTCACCCTCTGCTCCATCCTCCCCTTCTTCTCCTGCGTAAGGAGCCGCCGCAGGTGGTGTCGAACCTGCTCCGTAGGGAGACGCAGCCTGAGGTGGCGCTGATTGTTCATCTTCCACTGATTCTTCGATCTGCTCTCGAAGCTCTCGAAAGACGGATTGGGGTTCGTCATAATCTGCCTGCGCCGTATCACCATCCCGTATTTCAGTTTTCCCCGCTTTCATATTGAGACCCATAGCGCGAAACCATTTTTCTAGCAGATTTTGCGTATGGATCGCTTCGTCACGAGTCTCACAGAACACGAAGAAATCATCGTTGAATCGAAGATGATCTAGATTATGGTTCTCAAGCCGCCTATCGATACTGTCGAGATATGCCTCCGCTATGATGTCTGAAGGGCCGTATCCTTGCGGCACACCCCGCTTCCGGGGCTCGGCCCATATATCCAAGAGTTCCCAAAGCTCCATCGCTACGGCTTTTTGGCTGGTCATCTCCCGAATAACGGAGATAGCCCGTTCAATATCGATATTCTCGTAGAATCCAGAGACATCGGTTTCAAGAACGTAGTCATATTCCTGAGCCAGCCGAATCTTCTCATCCTCCATATCCTGCCAATGATCGCGTTCAAATGTCTGCCAGCGATTATCCTCAGTTTTGTCCTCGTAGAGAATATGAGAGAACCGACGAGATCCAGCAGACCATGAAATTGATTCGCGAATATCATCATACAGCATAAGCATCAACGCGGAATACACAACAGCATCCTCGATGTAGAGCACACTAGCCGGCCTGAGATGGTATTGAGACTTGGGAACATCAATAATTCTCGTTGGCCGTGGCTCGTACTGGGAGTCTTCCGTTTCGACACCATCATTTTCGTCCGCTAGACGTTCACGCAGGTTAGCCAGCCAATGATCCTGCCGTCGATCGAGAATATCGATAACATAAGGGGTGTTTACAAAGGAGTTCATATAATGGCCGAAATCTCTCTTGGTTTTCCGCCAAGCCAAATCGAGATTAAGCTCATCCGCAAAGTCCATCGTTATCGGACAAGTCAAACGGGGTAATTAAAAATTCTAGCGACGACATTCTGTGTCATAGACCGCAGTTCGTTCAGTGTACCGGCCGAGCCACGTTTCGTCATCTACACACCAAACGAACCCGAATAAATTACTACTCGGCCGTGATGCGCCAGTAAGGTTGTGCCCACATAGACGGCTCAATCTCGTGGATACTCCATATAGCGATATAAGATTTATAGTGAAACTAGGTGTCCAAGTATCTATTTCCGGTGTTCACACAGACTCCAACAGTCTGTTTGTCCCCAAAACCTATATTTTATCTGTGACTAGCGCGCTACTAGCCAAAAATGGCGGGCTTAGAATTGAGCACTGACTCAGTGAGGGTTCTCTCCCCGAGTCATAGCCTCGAACAGCGGACACCGTGGAGGCCAACACAGTGAGCGACGCAACGACACCAGAAATCGAGCGGGACTGGGACGATGTCGACGACGTCTCGTGGACCCTCCTCGATCTCGACGAGCTCGTCGACGCGTACTGGGCTGTCGTCGCTCCAGTGATGGAGACAGACGGGCTCGATCCAAAACGAGAGAAACCGACACACAGCTGGCTCCGCGACCACGGCTTCAGACCGCTCCTTTACGCCCTACGGGAGTATCACGACAGGACCTTCGCAGAGTTTTGGCGCGAGGACGTCGAGCTCGACGCCGTAGAATCGGGCTACGACTGGGCAACCAATCACGAACGGACGATCGAGGCACTCGAGTCCTTCCTCACGTCACGGCGAGAGCGCAAGGGCCTTGCAGACTCGTCAATCGATACCCTCCGCTACCGATTGAACCGCTATGTCGCCGCCTACTGCGAGGAGAATGACACCGATGACCTCGTGACCCCCGTTGCTCGGGATAGTGATATCCCAGCCTACAAAGCAGTCGATGCGTGTTGGACAGCGTTCGACCGCCTGCACGCGGATCTCGACGGTGGGCAAACCAAACGCCGGATTCATCTCGCGGTTTCGAACTGGTATGCGCATCTGGTGCGTCGGAAATGGGCTGCGGTGAATCCCGCTGACGGCCTCGACGACGAGTTCGACTGGTCGAACGGCAATGACGATGATACGGATACACCATGTCTTGCCACCGAGCACGTTCGCGCACTTTACAAGGCGGCAGACGACCAGGAGGACCGCCTTCTGGTACTCGCCCTGTGTGCATGGGGTCTTCGTCCGAATGAGGTGGCTAGCCTACGAGCGCGTCAATTCGTCCTTGATGTCTCTACCGACGAAATTCCGTATATTACGTTCGAGGAGCGGAAGAACGGGCCTGGCGAGGTGTCACTCCTCTACGGTAAAGAGGTGCTCGAGGACCGCCTTGCGATATTCGCCGATTACGAGGACTGGGATGGCTATCTGTTTCCGTCGCCACACGCCTCAGGCGGCCCGATTTCCCGGTGGACAGTTTGGAACCGCTTCACACAGCTCGCTGAGCAAGCCGGACTCCCTAACGAGATTGGTGGTGTATCACCCTCGCCAAAGATGGGGCGACGGTTTTGGTATGACGCCTATTCCTCGTCACTCGACGTCGTCCTCGGAAGCCTTGACGAGATTGCGGCCGAACAAGGAAGCACGAGTGCCGACGTCGTGTTGCAGAATTATCTCTCAGATTCACGGGCTCGGAAGCTTCGTCGTGAGTATATGCGGGACCAGCTAGCTGCCGCCTTTGGGGAGGAGTGACTGACGCCAGAGTGATCTCATCCGTGTCTGTTATCCGGTGAATGCTTGAATTCCATATCTCAGTGAGTCACAGAATCATTGAATCAGTGAATCAAAGAGTTATTGAGTAGTTGATTCCGAGATTCAGTGAATCATAGAGAGCCGCCGAGTTAACGCATACTTGAAGCACTGAATCAATGAATCAGTGAATCCAAGAGATAGAGATTCAATGAATCACCCACTATGAGAAGTACAGAGTAACTGATTCAGTAACTGCCAGTAGGAACCTCCTTCCTCGAAGAACCAGCAAAGCAAGAATCCCAGGATACGTTGAGTCAATGAATCAGTGATTCTTTGATTTTCACCAATTACAACATCATAAGCGCCTGTTAGCGGTTTATACCACCGATACGGCACTTTATCATTCCCAGAACGGGATTAGGTGTCTGACATAGATTTATGAGTCATTGAATCAATGATCGTACTATGACCGAGTCACCTCGTGGCTGGGGCGTCACACCATCGACCGGTATTCCCACGATCGCCTTCGGCAATCAGAAGGGCGGGACTGGCAAAACAACGGCGACGATAAATAGTGCAGCGGCACTGGCCTCGCGAGATCACGATGTCCTCGCGATCGATATGGACCCACAGGCCGACATGACGAAAGGGCTTGGACTGGGTCCGGGCGATGACAACGATCCATCAAGCCCGAAGAACGACCTTCCAAATACGCTCGCTACGGATGACGCAAATCTTCTCGACGTCCTCGTCGATAATCCGCGCACGGACGACACGACGCTTTCAGAAATTATGATCCATAGCGACGATTACGAGCACCTGAATTTCGATCTCGTACCAAGCCACAAGGACATGGGGCTTGCCAGGGATTGGATGGACGACGCAGGCGCTCGTCTCTCGTTGAAAGTTGCTCTCGAGGAGTTGGTGGACGACGGCTACGACTACGATTTTATCTTGATCGACTGCCCACCAGATCTTTCGGTTCTGACGGATGCGGCATTTATCGCGGCACAGAACGTATTCCTGGCCGCACAAACCCAAGCCACATCACGAGATGCCCTAGACGATCTCTGGGATCAGCTGGAATCCATCGAAGACAACCAACAAATCGAGATTGCGATCGTGGGGCTACTGGCAAACATGTATAGAGACGATGGTCAGTCACAGAAGTTCCTGGAGGCATTTGACGAGTCATATGCATCACTAGCGCCGATTTTCAAGCTTCCAATGCGGGTAGCAATACAGCGCGCGTGGGACAACGGCTGCGATATTTTCGAATGGGAGGACGCCAACGACCAGCAAGTCGAGCGCGACCTCTTCCTAGAGGTTGCTGAGACAATGGAACGGGCGTTCGACAAAACGCAGGTGGAGGTGTAACTATGCCCCGAGGAATGGACGAGCGATTTGAGGACCCATCAGAGGAAGCAGAAGACGAAGAAGCCGCGAGCGACGACGAGACAACGGAGGCGACGTCGGAAACAGAGAAACAAGACCAAGAACCTGCAACCGCCACCGGAGAACAACCAGATCAGCAGAGGGGTGCTGGCTCGGCGGATACTAAACCCTCTACTGAGGAGGCAATGGAAACGGATGATGGGCCGTTGAACATTCGGGAGGACTGGGATTCAGCCACGATATACGTTGAACCGGAGCAAAGCGAGGACATCGAGGTCACATTCACGCGACTGAAAAAACAATTGAAGCGGGAGAACGTCACGCTGGAGAAGAACAAGCACTTCTATCGTGGGATCTTTGAAGTGGCGTTCGGCGAGCACCAAGAAGAGACGAAAGAGAAGATTCGTGAATTGGCAAAGGAAGACGTTGATCAATGAATCAGTGATTCACTGAAATTCGGATATTGCATGGCCGAGAGATCCAAGAAAACCTCGTCTGCTAAACGTGTACAGAGTCAAGCTATTTACACGCCTGGTGCGAATGATTTCGTACTAGATGGCTACCATCAACGTCGACAAATTGGAGCTATCCCAAGAACATCAGGGTGCTCTCGCCGCAGTCATCTGGGGATGGTTTCTTCGAACTCATCACCCGTACCTTTGGCAAACGCTCAATCTGGCCTTCGATGCAGCGGAGACGACCAAAGAGTGGGCAACGAAGTTGCCCACAAAGCTGATTGAGGCATATATCCTGAACGAAGTCCTCAAAAGACTCCCCGATATCCAACTGTGAAAGACACAGAAGACTACAGCAGATAGCGACGGTGATGTGGTTTATCAACTCTTCCTAGGTTTTGCAAAACCGGATTTTTGGCTGACTCTTAGCAGTCAAAGAGTCTGCTAATTCCGGCAGTTATCAGGTACTCACGCCTGTGAGATCATCCGATATCAAGGCTAATCGTTCCCTGTCGAACGTTCCGTTCGAACTCGCGTAGGGGGATCAACTCCCGAAGGTCGGCTTTTGACTCTAGAACAATATCCTGCTGTAGCGTCGCATTAGCCACACGGTTGTCCGACTCAGGGACGTAGACCAATCGGAGGACATAATCCCGACCGGGTGTCGTAACGAATTTCAGGCATTGTTGGTACTCGTTGGTGGTAAGGCGTATACTGTAGGGGGGATCACGCCCAACAGCCTTGACTTCGATCGGGGAGGGAGCAAGCTCGCGGTCAGCCGTCTCGTCCTGTGGCGTTGGGCCCAGTGGATCGATCATATCGAAGCCGGGTCCATCCTCCTGCGACACATCGAGCATTCGGAATAGGGAAGAATTGTCAAGAGAGCCCTGTTCGAGGTCGGTACGCCAGCTCAAGAATCGTGCCTCGATATCGTCAGCAGTCAAGTTCGACTCTAACAGATCGAGAATCTGTTCCTCCCAGACATCGCTCTTGTGCCAAGCGTAGTCGCGTTCGCTTTGCTCGTCGTAAAGACCGTATATGTGCTCGGCGAACCTGTCGTAGTGCGTTTCTGGGTCACGTTTAATCCACTCAGTCAGATCGCCGAGCATCTTTATCGCTGTCGCGATTTCAGCGTCTTCGCCACGTCCCTTAGTCGGATAGCCGCCGCTATCTTGCTGCACACTCCCCGACACGTTTTGTCCCTTCTCCTGAATCGACGACTTCCGTGAGGATCCGCCAGACGATGACGACGTCTGAAGGATTGAGAAGTCACGCTCTGCGTCTTTCGACACGTCGCCGGCACGACTCATCGAATCTGCTCGGAACTCACGATTGGTTTTGGTTTGGAGTGACCCCGTTCGGATGTACTCCTCCAGAAACGCAGGGAGGTCATCATTACTGGCTTCATTCTGGATTCGATCCAGCCATGACGATAGTCTATCCTCGAAGCTCGTCGTACTGAGCTCTAGCCATCGGGTATCAGTGCTGGAATCAATTTGGAGTTCGGCCGGTACCACGTCCTGCCACTGGACATTAGCAGTGACTGAATCCACCTCCATCTTCCAGTCGATCGGATCCGCAGAAGCAATAGAGAGGGAGTCATTGACCTTTGAGACTTCGACCAACCGTCGAGCTGTAGTCGGATCGATATCGGCAGTAAGCTCCGCCGGGAGGAATCGTTCGTTGGTGACCCACCATTCGATGACGCGTCCGACTCGGTCTCGCTCAAATCGCTGTAAAAGCGTCCGCCAGTCGCGGTCCAACGTATCTGCGTAGAGTCCCTCAACCAGTCTGCGATAAGGGTCCGGCAGGCTCTGGACAGTCCGAACGTATTCAACGATCGGATCGGGGTTACTATTGGAGTCGTTGATATTGAACACTACTTCGAGTCCTCCGACGATTCGTCCATCACTCTCTCGGCTCTCTAATGCCTGAACGATGGTCTCGATATCGGGGAGTGACGGATCACCAGGCGCGATGTTTTCGACGAGATCACTCGATGCTCGCACCCGCTGTCGGAGCGAGTGCTCGAAATCACTCTCTAAGTGGCTCCGGACTTCTTCGATGGGGAAGGTGTCCTTCTTGAGCCGTTTGATCAGTTCCGCTTTGTCCTCCGTGAGGTCAAGAATAGACTCGAAGTCGTTACGTGCGCGGTAATTCTCGGTCACGAGCGCGAATCCCATTCCCAGTTCAGGGACGATACCACATCGTTTCAGCTCGGGCCACGATAGCTCGCTCAAGTCACTAGCAGAGGAGACTTCGTCAATACCCTCGAGATTCAGTACGAGCCCTGTAGTCTCCTCGCTGTCTCCTCCCTCCTGCAAGTAGTACGTTCCCGATCCCGTTTTCGAGAGTGGGTTGGTCGTCTCATCCGGGAGCGATTCAACGACTGCAAGATTTTCGATTGCGATCTCGAGTTCCGCCCGACTCTCATCAATCGAGTCCTGCGTTTCGAGTTCCTGAATCGCGATCAGTAAATCCAGCCGGTTCTGAAGTTCACGACGGATATTCCGCAAACATGCATTGAGTCCTTTCGCGTCGCATTGTCGTGTCTTGAACTGGGCCGCATCAAGTGTAGGGTCCGGTGCCTTGACTAACCCGACCCAGAGGATCGTCGTGAACTCGTCGAAGCCTCTGTGTTCCTGGCGTCTGAGTTCGTATACCCGTTTCGAGTACACATCACTGTCTGGATCAGTTAGAGCCCGTTTTTCCCATGGCGTCGGGGTAGACGAGAGATACTTGACTAAGGCATCGCGGTCGTCGCCCGCAATCCAATTGATCGGAGCGCTGAACCACGTCGTTCCCCGACGGAGCGGAAGATGAGTGAGCATGGGGAGGTCGACATCCTCCCAGGAATCAGCGTCGGAGTGCTCGTCGACATATTCGAGAATCGGTTCGAAGAGTTTCGTCCGGGCACTATCCCAGTATCTCTGATTCGGGATGTCCAGTTGTGTGGGTGCACCGTCGCCGAGTCCAGTGGGTTCGTCGGCGAACGCCTCCTGCACTTGCTGGAGTTTCTGTGCTGCCTGGGAGGCGTTCAACTCTTCCAATCGTTTCACGCCCAGATCTTCCAGCAAGGCTTCCTCAGGAACCCGATCGCTATCGGGATCGATGTACGGGAAGAGCCGCCAGCCTAGCGCTTGGTCTGCCCCCCTGATGATGGCGCTGTCTAGAGTATCACTTCCCCAGCCGCGGTTGGCAGAGTCCGCGGAGTCCGACAACTGTAGGATATCGTTCCAGATCGGTAGGGTTCGGAGCTGCCAGTTAGCGAGTGTCGGAATCGTGCGTTCCTTCTGGTGGGAACACCCTTTCCCGCCCTGACAGTACCAGTACGTCCGGAGAAGCCCCGATCGATAGGTTTCAGGGGGGTTTAGCAAGGCATCGAGTACTGCGTCCGGATGAGATTCTATCCATTCAAGTCCGTCATCAGTGAACCAGACCCATGTGGCCACGTACGAGCCGCTGCTGCCTGCCGTGGAGACCGGATCGACGTTACATGTCTTATTGTGATCGATGACGGCACTGGTCTGGTATCGGCCGTTCGTGATCCAGGCCTTGTACTCATCACGCCCTTCGAGAGCGGTGGCCAGGGTCTCATGAAGCTCCCGCCCGACATCTGTCGGAATCTTCTCTCGCTCCCATTCGGTGGGCCACCAGTGGGGATTCTCTCCAGTATCGCCGGTCGTATCATAATCCATGTCGGGATCCGGGTGGAGACGGCGATCCAGCAACCAACCGTATCGGAGTCCGGGTAGACGGCTCGAACCAAGCAACGAAAGGACTCTAGCGACGTTCCCGACAGGCACGTCTTGATCAGCTAATAAGGTGTCTATCTTCCCATTCATCAGGGCATCGGGCTCAGGAAGCCAGCAGTCTGTCGGTAGAGTGAGACAGCTGTCAGGTCCAGAGTCGGCTTCGGCAGTATTGGCGTCCGTAGCCCGTGCTTGTTCTCGTATTGCAGCCCACGTTGGTGAAAGGGCGATGTCAGCGACACACTCGCTCTTGCCGTCAATTTCGAGATCGATTCCACGGAGATTCGTCCGCAATCGTTCGTCACGCCTGTCTTGCCCACTGCTTCGGACTTTCTCGAAAAGATTGTCAGTATCGAGGAAGGCCAGTTCGCCCGAGTTCAGCGTCTCCGCGCGGCTCTCGTTGTAGCAGGTCACTAGATCGGCAAGTCCGGCTATCTCCGCTTCTCCAACACGTGCATCTTCCCTGTCCGGTAGCGGTTCTAAGAGAGATTTGTACAGTTCTGCGGGGCTATCACCCTTCCGCACGCCCCAAGCCTGACCGGCATTTGCCAGCGTGTTACGGGTATCCCCGTTGGTGCACTCCGGATTCAGGAAGTAAACGTCGAAATCGCCGTAATCGGGCGGGAAGCTGTAGTCACGAGATTCGGTCTCGTAATCCCAAATGACTGTCCGGGAGGATCGGCGGCCACTCTCCCACGTGCCTCCCTCACCTTTGCGACGGGATTCTGTGGCGACGAGCTGTGAATTTTCGTCGCTTTCAGCCAGACATGGGAGGAGGTATACGCCGTCGAGGCGCTGTTCGTTCTCGTCATTCCGCAGAATTGCCTCCATATCCCTGTCGGTCTCCTCTCGATAGTCCTCGAAGATACGAACCGTCCCATAGAACAACCGCTGTGCGTTCGAGGCAGTGACGGCCACAACATCGTCACCCCACCGTTCTGAGTCAAGATGCTCAGCGAGCCAGTCAACCCACGCTTCAAACTCTGACTCCGGTGCGGGATGACCCAGCAATTCCCCAATCCGCTTGTTCCAATCAGATACGCTGTCGAGTGCCTGCGTCAGCGCCTGTAACGATGATCGCGTTGGTAGAGTTCGCGTCTCCGACCCTACTCCCGCATAGTTATTTGACTGGTGACGCGATTCAAGGTTCGCTCGAATGGCAACAGCCGCTTCGACCCCTTTCCTGATCGTATCCGACATCCCGATGAAGACATCCGCCGGTAAGGCAGGTGACACTCCGGTGGAGATACACGCCGAATCTGAAAGTCCATCATAGATCCGGGCCTTACAATACGCCAGGAGTTCCGGCGCATCGATGGGATCCGATGTCGGCTCCGATTCTGGGGGATCCGGTGGGAGCAATAGCCAAGGGTACACCTCCCACCATGGGCTGTCCCGAGACAGTTCTGCAGTTGTCTCGCCAACATACCGGATGAGATCGCTTCCCTTCTCGAGTACCCGACAATTCTTTTCGTCGTCACTGAAATCCTGCCTGTTCGTCGCCACCCGGAAACGACCATGGAGACAAAACGGGAACCGTCCCTCGCTAGTGGCATCAATTGGATAGTATAGATGCAGTGGATACTCAACTCGCCGTTCAAGCTCGTCGTCTGGAGAGGGGCTACTCGACAACGGAATCTCCACAGTATCTGCGAGGACGGGCAACTCCGGCGTCCGATCGACGAGTACACTAACGTCCGTTTCCGGAGCGTCCTGGTGTTCGAACTCGTCGAAGCACCGGTAAGTCGGAGATTTGCCTTCGATCTGGGCTTCGACGAAGACTCGTTCATAGTTTAGCATCTCGTGAGGAACCGACTCACTCCCGTCCCGACGGATGGACCAGTGTTCCGCCGCTTCTACGCCCTCGTCTCCGATATTTTCGATGTAGAAGTCGTCGATACCCTGGAAATGAATCAGCGTCTCGACATCGAGTGACGACGATCGTTCGCTGTCTATCGAGAGCGTCTCCCAGACAGATTGGCGGTCGCCCCGTGGTTTCTCATCGAGGCCCTTCTCGGGCTCAATCCCTAACTCAGAGAGGAGGTCACGCCACTGGTTATCTCGAAACTCGATGAATAGCGCCGTTGTAAACGATTCTGTGGGCGGGTCGTCGAACACTCCGAAATCAGATTCGCCATTGGAGACGAGGCTTCGACAGCGCCGGGCAAGCTCACTATCGGCCGTTCTCGGATTGAGCGCAACGGGATACCAAAATAATGGAATACCACCAACGACATCTGGGACGTTCTGTTCATCGACTGTGTTCGGCTTAGGGAAAAGTTCAGTTTCGCTATCGCCCTGAAAGGAATCGTGGAAATTTGAGTTGAGCTCTTGAGAGTCGACCAAGCGGCCGCAGTTACGGGCGATAGCAGCAGAAAGATAGGAGCGACTGTATCTAACGCGGAGCGGCTCGGCCAGTTTGTCGACGTTCGACCAGACCTCGAATGTGTCCCCGATGGAGAGGATTGATTTGAGACCGACGCCGATGTGGCCAACGGTGTTCGTCGTCGGCTCTAATTCTTCGTCATCGTCGGTCTTATTCGATTCACCAACCATACGGACAGCCCGTTCGACTTCCTCATCCAAGAGGTCGAACGAGTCCCCGGTATTCGCGACGACAAGTCCTTGATCGTGGACACCGATGTAGATCTCGCCCGCTAGTGAGTCATCGGCTTCATCCTTGGCTGCGACGATCTCGTCACGGGCATTTTGGATGAGTTCGAGGAGTTCCCGTCCAGTGTGGTTTTCGGCTAAGAGACGCTCAGTATTACCGTTGTTCTTCAGCTTATCGACATCGTCACTTGCCCCATTTGTGATCGTTTCCGCCTCAGAGCTCAGTTTCTCGTACCAAGTCCCGTATTCATCTATAGCCTCCACTTGCTCCTCGGAAACATCCATACCTCTCACACATCGGGCATACATCAAAAAAGTCTAAGGGAGAGCCACCAGCCGAGCCTCCACTCATTCGAGGTGGTCGTCGACGGCGGCCTCGCATATCTCCAGTACGCGTTCGAGCAACTTCACCGCGACCAATGCGGGTTGAACAGCTGCCAAATGATATCGCAGCTCTCCAAATCACCCGAAGGTTATAGTCAGGATATGTGACGACGCTCTAACGGACTTACGACTAACACCTCGTCGTCCATCCTGGACAGGATATCGATGTACGTCGTCGATGACCACGAGAAGACCTCACGGGAGCGGCTCGCCCACGAGGAGATTAAGATCTACGACGCCTCGTACTACGAAATAAAGCTGGTCCAGGCTGTCGAGAGGACACTTCCCTTTGATTGGAATTAGAACGACATCAGACGCGAGTTCAATGGAACACGTGTAGTCGCGGACTGGACCTGACGAACCCCCTCCCCCCTTTTTCGAGTTGTAAACTCGTGCCACCGGGGAGGGGGTGAACAGCAAGAGGGGCTGTAAAACAGCTGATTGTGGCGGATATACACGATAGAGAGAGTGAGCACCTCATCTTCTAACTTGTAACTAGAAATGCGAAAGTTTATGTTGTACGTTACCTTACCACAACCGCACTAGAGACAAAGAAAACAAATCGTCTAGCTCCGGCTAGACGATTGAGATCTCTGAAGTAGATGACTTCTTCATCTCATCCGTGGTTCTGATCCCGTGTACTATCACATCTCATCGCCTCTACGCCAACTTCTGTTAACTCAACACTCATTACATGGCGTCTGGTGTGGCCTGTTCCCATCGACTTACAACTCGAAAAAGGGGGGAGGGGGTGAAACCTTCGGGAGCACCAAAGCAGCTTCACCAGTAATCATGTCCGAAACCCGGTATTCCTCTCATTCGTGAACGGGTTCTACAAGCATCGTTCTTTCGCGACCATTCTGGTGCTTACTACTCGAAAACGGGGAGTGTGAGAAAGACCGTATCACCCAGCGCATCATTCACAAAATCCGGATTATGTGGATTTTGCTCCGAGTCTCACCCCGACTCACTACTCCGTACAACGCGAGGGTGGGAGAATCGAACCAGGTGTGTTACCGCCCCACAACGTCTTACAACTCGAAAACGGGGGGTCTGGGTCATCGAGGAAATTCGACGGTAGCGATCTTCGTCGAACTGTTACAACTCGATAACGGAGGGTGATAGATTCCGAAGACGGTATCTGACCCATTTCGGGAATACGGAGCTGTAGTCGTTAGATAGCCTGTTTTTGCCCGGTTACAACTCCACAAGGGTCCATATTTTTATACCCGGAGTTCGAGGGGCTTCATAATGGGACGAGAGGGACGTAGAGCAGGATCGAATCATCCGGAAGATGAGGAGGATCGTGAATCCTCTTCTGCTGATCCTGAAACCCCTGAGTCGACGGG
>Ga0207720_100829_pt1 | contig 15256 bp, 14 predicted proteins | sample A23P2SouthBayCA_2_FD_187751 | JGI IMG/M metagenome (GOLD analysis project Ga0207720, IMG submission 187751) | Aerobic enrichment media microbial communities from Eden Landing Ponds, California, USA - A23 E3 (2) (SPAdes) | ecosystem: Environmental > Aquatic > Marine > Unclassified | place...
CTCGTGGCCGACGGTGTCGACGAACGAGACGAGCCGGTCGGCCTCTTGGACGACCTGCGCCCGGTCGGACTTCCGGTGGGGGTTACGCATGTGGACCGGACCGTCGTCGGCAAAGCCGTAGACGGCGTACGAGAGGTCCGCAGACAGGCCGCGTTCGACCTCGTGGGGTTGCACGTCGAGGAACGACCGCGTGCCGCCGTTGCCGTTGTCGGCCTGCCCGGTCACGAGCGAGCCGACGAGCGTCGATTTGCCGTGGTCGACGTGGCCCGCGGTGCCGACGACGATGTGGTCGTCGTCGACGTCGAGCATCGTGCCCTCGCGGATTGTCGCGACGCCGACGAGGCCGCGTTCGGCCGAATCGCCGACGCCCCACGTCTCCACGTCTTCGATGTGCGCCCCGGCCTCCTCGGCCAGAAGCGACAGCACGTCCATGGTCTCGGAGAAGTCGTCCGGCGGGATACCGGCGATGCCGCCGTCGTCGGTGACGCCGACCACGTAGGTCGCCACGCCGTCGCCGGAGAGCACTCGGTGTCTGAGTTGAGCCGCGAGCGACTCCATCCGGCCGTCGGACAGGTGAACGGCGCGGGTGAGGCGTTCTTTGAACTCGACGCTTCCGCCTTCTTCCTCACCGCGCTCGAGGGCCTCATCCAAGAGAGCCCGATCCGCGCTCATAGACTCGGGTAGGAAACCGACGGTGAAAACGCTTTCCGCGGTAGCAATTGCCATGAGACTGTACCACAATCGAGACGGAAGCGACGCGGACGCGCCCGACGAGACGCGTGTCGGTCAGATGCGAACGAAACCGAGACGTGCTCAGTCGCTCAGTCGTTCGTAGGCCCGGTTGACGCGCTTGAACGCCTCCTCGTCGCCGGTCTTCGAGTCCGGGTGGGTCTCTTTGACCCGCTCGCGGTAGGCCGCTTTCACGTCGTCCTCAGAGGCGTCGGCGTCGAGGTCGAGCGTGTCGAGGGCTTGCTGTCGGCTCATACCGCGTCGCGGCGGGCGGACGCTCGCCTCGTCGCCGCGGGTTCGCTGTCGCCGGCGGCGTTCGCCGTCGAACCCGCCGTCTGGACCGAACCGCCCGGCGCGCGGTCCCTCTTGTGGGTCGCCGCGGGGGCCAGCGCCGAACCCGCCGGTGGCCTGTCGGTCGCTCTGCCGTCGCTCCGACCGGAAGCCGAACCCGCCGCGCCCGGCGTCGGCACGGACGCGCGTCCGGCGGAACCGCTCTTTGAGGCGGCCGCTGACGTGGGCGTACATGAAGTACGTCGTCGCGCCGAAGGGGAGGGCGACGAACAGCAACAGGAGCTGTCGGTAGGCGAACGCCAACACGACGAGGAGCATGGTGATGCCCGCGAACACCGCCGCGAGCCCCATGACGAGTCGGTCTCGGTCCACGGGCGCAGTTAGGGTCGCACGGTGGTAAACGTCTCGCCGGGCCGCGACCGCCGGACGGGGCGGCCGGGAAAATCGACTGCTGGCGTCGCCTCAGCGGTACTGGTTCAGCCGCTTTTTGAGGCGCTTTGCGGCCTGTCCGGCGGCCTTGTCGAAGTCCTCGCCGTCGTCCTCGCCGGCGAAGATGATGCCGCGCGAGGAGTTCACGAGGCCGACGCCGTCCGCGAGGCCGAACTCGACCGCGGCCTCGGCGTCGCCGCCCTGCGCTCCCACGCCGGGGACGAGAAACGGCAGGTCGGGCACCTGCTCGCGGAGGTGCTCCAGTTCCTCGGGACCGGTCGCGCCGACGACGAGGCCGACGTTCCCGTGTTCGTTCCAGAGGTCGCAGAGCGCCGCGACGCGCTCGTAGAGGGGTTCGCCCGAGTCGAGTTCGAGCGACTGGAGGTCTGAGCCGCCGGGGTTCGAGGTGCGGCAGAGGACGAACACGCCCTTGTCCGCCCGCGCGAGGAACGGCTGGATGGAGTCGCGGCCCATGTAGGGGTTGACCGTGATGGCGTCGGCGTCGTCGAGCAGGTCGGCGTACTTGCGGGTCGTGTTGCCGATGTCGGCGCGCTTGGCGTCCAGCAGGACCGGCACGCCCTTGCCGTGGGCGTAGGCGATGGTCTCGCGCAGGGCGCGCCAGCCGTCCTCGTCCTCGTAGAACGCCGCGTTCGGCTTGTACGCCGCGGCGTGCTCGTGAGTCGCGTCGATGATGCGGCGGTTGAACGCCCAGCGCGGGAGGTCCTTGTCGAGGAGGTGGTCGGGGATGCGGTCGATGTCGGCGTCGAGGCCGACCGAGACGACGCTGTCTGTCGCCTCGATGCGGTCGCGGAGGTCGTCGAAAAAGCCCATTGCCCGCGAGTGCGACGACCGAAAGTAAGGGGTTTTCCCTTCGCTCCGGTCGGAATCACCACTCACCCGGTCCGGAACGAGAAGTCGGAACTCGGCGCGCTGTGGGTGAGCCACCCCATCGAGACCACGTCGACGCCGGTGTCGGCGTAGGCGGGGAGCGTCTCGGGCGTGATGCCGCCGCTGGCCTCCGAGAGCACGCCGTCGGGGAGCCGGGTGACGCCCTCGCGGACCGCCTCGGGCGGGAGGTTGTCGAACAGGACGATGTCGGCTCCGGCGGCCGCGGCGCGCTCGCCCATCTCGGGCGTCTCGACTTCGACCTCGAGCTTCGTCGCGAACGACTTGCGCTCGGCGAAGCGGCGGACCGCCTCCTCCAAGCCGAGTTCGGCGATGTGGTTGTCCTTGACCATCACCATCCCCGAGAGCGTGAGACGATGGGTGTCGCCGCCGCCGGCGACGACGGCGCGTTTTTCGACGCCGCGGAGGCCGGGGGTAGTCTTGCGGGTCGCGGCGACCCGAACCGAGTCCGACACTTCGCGGGCGGCGTCGACCGCCTCGCGGGTCGTGGTCGCGACGCCGGAAGCGTGGCCGACGACGTTGGCGGCGACGCGCTCGCCCCGCAGGACGTTCCGGGCGTCGCCGTCGACCCGCAGGACTTCGTCGCCCGGTTCGACCGCGTCGCCGACTTCGACGGCGTTCTCGGCCGCGACGCCGAGAGAGTCGAAGACGGCGACGGCGGCGTCGAGACCGGCGGCGACCGCCGGCTCTGTGGCCACGAGTCGCCCGGTGGTGTCGCCGGGCACGTCGTTCGTCACGTCGCGGTGGCCGACGTCCTCGGCCAACCAGCGCTCGACCGTCTCAGTCGTCAGCACTCGGGGTCACCCCCTGTTCGGCGTCGTCGCTTCCCTCGCCTCCCTCGCCTCCCTCACGTCCGTCCGGGTCGACGAGCGAGTGACAACCGGCCGAGGGCGCGTCGGCGGCCGCGCGAGCGACGAGGAGCGACGAGACGCAGGCGTTCCGGAGTTCGTAGACGGGCCGCGAGACGCGGGTGCGGGCGTAGGCGTCGACCTCGCCTTTCAGGCGGCGAAGCCGCGCCCGCGCGGTGTCGAGGCCGTCGGGCGTGCGCTCGATGCCCACGAACTCGTCCATCGTCCGCCCGAGGCGGTCGAACTTCGTGTCGGCGAAGGCGTCGGGGAGCGCCGGGTCGGAGTCGCGGGGCGGCGCGTACTCGACGGTCTCGGCCTCGCCGCGGCCGCGGTCGGCCGCGGTCCCGCCGGCGCGGACGCCCCAGACGAGCCCTTCGAGCAGGCTGGTCGAGGCGAGCCGGTTCGCGCCGTGGACGCCGGTGCGGGCGCACTCGCCGGCGGCGAACAGGCGGGACAGCGAGGTCCTGCCGCGGTCGTCGACGGCGACGCCGCCGCAGAGGAAGTGCTCGCTCGGGGCGACCGGAATGCCGGCGTCGGGGTCGACGCCGCGGTCGTCGCAGAGCGCCGCGAGGCCGGGGAACTCCTCGCGGAAGTCGAGGTCGGACACGTCGAGGACGACGCGGCCGGTCCGGTCGCGGGCGCGGGAGACGGCGCGGGCGACCACGTCTCGGGGAGCGAGCCCGGCGTCTTCGTGCACGTCGGGCATGAAGCGGCGGCCGTCGGCGTCGCGCAGGGTCGCGCCCTCGCCGCGAACGGCCTCGCTGACGAGGAACGGTCGCGCGTCGTCGTCGGCCCGCGGGTCAGTCCCGGGGTCGTACGCCGTCGGGTGGAACTGGACGTACTGCATATCCGAGACGGTTGCGCCGGCGAGCGCGGCCATCGCCACGCCGTCGCCGGTCGCGCCCGCGGGGTTGGTCGAGCGGGCGTAGCAGTCGCCGATGCCGCCGGTGGCGAGGACGGTCGCCCCGGCGAAGACGGGTTCGACGTCGCCGTCCGCGAGGACGGTCGCGCCGCGGACGGTCCCCTCCTCGGTCAGGAGGTCGAGCGCCATCGCACCGTCGACGACGCGCACGCCGTCCCGGGCCGAGAGGTGGTTCAGGAACGGCCGGAGGACGTGCGCGCCGGTGCTGGCGTCGACGTGGAGGATGCGGCGGCTGGAGTGGCCCGCCTCGCGGGCGAGGTCGAAGTCGTCGGCGTCGCCGGCGTCCGGGTCGCCGACGCTCGCCCCGTCGGCGCTGGCGTCGAACTCGACGCCGAGCGTGTCCAACAGCACGTCCTCGACGACGGCGCGGGACTCGGAGACGAGCGTCTCGACCGCCTCGGGGTCGGCGGTGTCGTCGCTCGCCCGCCGGATGTCGGCGGCGAACTCCGCGGGCGCGGACTGGGTGACGGCGATGCCGCCCTGCGCCCAGTCGGACGCGGCGTCCTCGGGCTCGGTCGCCTTCGTGACGACGAGCACGTCGGCCCCCTCGCGGGCGGCGGCGAGGGCCGCGGCACAGCCGGCGATGCCGGAGCCGACGACGAGCACGTCGGCCTTCATAGTTCGAGCATGCGGTCGAGCGCGACCGCGGCGAGTTCCTTCTCCTCGGGCGCGACCTCGACGACGTTGGGTTCGCGGCCCGCGGCGAGCTCTTCGAGCACCCACGTCAGGTAGTTGGGGTCGACCTGCCGCATGGCGTTGCAGTCCATGCAGGCATCGCCGCAGAGGGGGCGCACGTCGACCTCGGGATGCCAGCGCGCGAGGTGTCGCGCGAGGTGGACCTCGGTGCCGATGGCCCACGTCTCACCGGGGTCCGCGTTCGCGACGACGTCGCAGATGTGGCTCGTGGAACCGACTTCGTCGGCGGCCGCGACGACGCTCGGGCGGCACTCGGGGTGGGCGACGACCTTCGCGCCGTCGGCCTGCGCCGCCTCGACGTGGTCGACGCGGAAGCGCTCGTGGACCTGACAGTAGCCGTCCCAGAGGACGACCTCGGCGTCGCCGAGGTCGGGTATCTCGGGGTCTGCTTCGCCGGTAGCGCCCATCGACTCGGCCACGTCGCCGGCCCACGGGTCCCACTCGACGACCTCGTCGATGCCGAGTTCGTCGGCCGTGTTGCGCCCGAGGTGCTTGTCGGGCAGGAACAGCACGGCGTCGCCGCGCTCGAACGCCCACTCGAAGGCGTCGGCGGCGTTCGAGGAGGTGCAGATGAGCCCGCCGTGGGAGGCGCAAAACGCCTTCAGGTCGGCGTAGGAGTTCATGTACGTCACGGGGACGATGTCCTTGCCCCCGGACTCCTCGACGAGCGTCTCCCACGCGGAGTCGACCTGCACGGCCTCGGCCATCCCGGCCATCGGGCACGACGCCTCCATCGACGGGAGAATCACCGTCTGGTCGTCGTCGGTGATGATGTCCGCGCTCTCGGCCATGAACGTCACGCCGGCGAAGACGACGTAGTCGGCGTCCGACTCGGCGGCGCGCTTCGAGAGTTCGTAGGAGTCGCCGACGAAGTCCGCGTGCTCGACGATTTCGCGTCGCTGGTAGTTGTGTCCGAGGACGACGACGCGGTCGCCCAACGCCTCGCGGGCGGCGGCGATTCGCCGGGAGCGGGCGGCCTCGTCGAGGTCGCGGTGGCTCTCCGGAAGCTGTTCGAGCGTGTCGTATTTGAACAGGCTGAGCTCCGACTCGAACCCGACCGACTGTAATTCAACCACGATTGGTCACCACGGTAGAAGTCCAATCAGAGGGCCTTATTGAAAAATATTTTTCTTCAACAACCCATACTCAAGCGTAAAGATTCTCTACACAGCCGATTGTCCAGTGGTACATGCACTCGATTGGTCGTTAGAAGTCGAACGCAGTCGCTACTCGGTCGAAGAACAATTTTATTCAAAACCCACCGTCGTCGGTGGCGGTTACTCGTTCAGTCGCGTTCGAAGACGACGCGGCCGTCCACGACGGTCATCGAGACCGCGATATCGCGAATCGAGTCGGTCTCCCACGGCGACTCGTCGAGGACGACGAGGTCGGCCGCGCTCTCGACCGCGATAGTCCCAAGTCGGTCCTCGTCGAATCCGGCGTAGGCCGCGCCGGAGGTGTACGCCCGAAGCGCCTCGGTGACGGTGAGCGACTGGTCGGGGTTCGGGTGGTCGGTGGCGAGGTCGACGCCGAAAAGCGGTCCGAGCGGCATGCAGTCGCTCCCGAACGCGAGCGGGACCCCCGCGTCGAGCAGGTCGCGGTAGCGGTTGGTCCGCAGGCGTCGCTCGCCGAGGCGGGCGTCGTAGAGGCCGCCCTCGTCGGCCCACTTCAGGAAGTTCGGCTGGACCGAGGCGACGACGCCCGACTCGGCGAACCGCTCGATGGCCTCGTCTGACGCGAGTTCGACGTGTTCGACCCGGTGGCGGGCCGCGCCGGGGTCGTCGGTCTCCTCGTACGCGTCGAGCACCGCGTCGATGGCCGCGTCGCCGATGGCGTGCGCGGTGAGCTGATAGCCCGACTCGTCGGCGTCGGCGACGAGGTCGCGGAGTTCCTCGGGGTCGACGACCCACTGGCCTGTCTCGTCGTCGGCCGCGTCGGGGTCCGCCGCGGCGTCGGCGTAGGGGTCGGTGAGCTTCGCGGTCCGCCCGCCGAAGCTCCCGTCGGTGAACGTCTTTATCCCGCCGACGGTGACGAGGTCGCCGCGGCTCCCGCCGCCGTGGTTCGTCCGCAGGCCGACCTCGCGGAGCGCGTCGAGGTGGTCGGACCAGTAGTTGATTCGGACGCGGAGGGCCAGTTCACCGGCGTCGGCGAGGTCGCGGTAGACCTCGGGCGCGCGGGAGCCGCGGACCATGTCGTGGACGCCGGTGACGCCGCGGGCGGTCGCGTACGACTGCGCCGCGCGGACGAGTTCCGCCATCTCCGCGCGGCCCGACTCGGTCGCCTCGCGGAGCACGTCGACCGCGCCCTCGACGACGACCCCCGTCGGCTCGCCGGCGGTGTCGGCGTCGTCGCCATCGTCGTCTCCGGCGGTCCGCACGCCCTCGTCGGGTAGTTCGTCGGCGTAGCGGTCGAGGACGACCGAGTTGACGCCGGCGGTGTGGAGGTCCTCGCGGAAGGCGACCACTGGGCGCGACTCGGAGACGGCGTCGAGGTCGTCGCGGGTGAGATATCTGGATTCGTCCCACGTGCTCTCGTCGTAGCCGTAGCCGAGCACCCAGTCGGTCTCGTCGTCGCCGGTCTCGTTGTCGTCGGCCCCGTCGCCATCAGCCCCGTTTTCGCGTTCGACCTCGGCGGCCCGCTCGCGGAGCAGTTCGACCGCCTCCGCCGGGGAGTCGGCCGCAGAGAGGTCGGCGTGGACGATAGACCGGCCGACCATCGGGAGGTGCGTGTGGGCGTCGATGAAGCCGGGAAGGACGACGCGGCCGCCGCAGTCGACGACCCGCGTCTCGACGCCGGCCAGCAGTTCCACGTCGAACGCGCGGCCGACCCGGACCACCTCGCCGTCGCGGACGGCGACGGCTTCGTGCGTCTCGTCGGGCGACCCGAGCGTGTGTACCTCCGCGTTCGTCAGTACGAGGTCCGCTGCCGCGGTCATACGTTCGACCCCGACGCGGGAGGGCAAAACGGTTCGGGAGGCGGCGGAGCGGCCGGACGGTAGCCAGACGGTGGCCGGATGGTAGCCGAACGGTGGCCGGAGGGTCGCCGAAAGGGAGCCGGACGGCCTCGGACGGGGGTCGACCGCGGGCGTTGGAGGAACCGGAACGCGTTAGGGCCGGCGCGGGAAACGTCGGGGCATGACAGACGCCGCGTCCCTCGCCGACCGCGTTCGGGAGGGCGAACTCCGCCTCCACGAACTCGAAGCGCACGCCGACGCCGACACCGCCGCCGAGGCGCGCCGCTCGCTCGTCGAAGAGCAGTCCGGCGCGTCGCTCGACGCGGTCGGGAACTACGGCTTCCCCGCGGAGGCCGCCGAGTCGGCCATCGAGAACATGGTCGGCGCGATTCAGGTGCCGATGGGCGTCGCCGGCCCCGTCAGCGTCGACGGCGGCTCCGTCGCCGGCGAGAAATACCTCCCGCTCGCGACCACCGAGGGCGCGCTCCTCGCCTCGGTCAACCGCGGCTGTTCGGTCATCAACGGTGCCGGCGGCGCGACCGCTCGGGTCCTCAAGTCCGGGATGACCCGCGCACCGGTGTTCCGCGTCGCCGACGTGGCCGAGGCCGAGGCGCTCGTCTCGTGGACCCGCGACAACTTCGCGGCGCTGAAAGCGGCCGCGGAGGAGACGACGAACCACGGCGAACTCCTCGACGTGACGCCGTACGTCGTCGGCAACTCGGTCTACCTGCGGTTCCGCTACGACACCAAGGACGCGATGGGGATGAACATGGCAACCATCGCCACCGAGGCGGCCTGCGGCGTCGTCGAAGACGAGACGACCGCCTCGCTCGTCGCCCTCTCGGGCAACCTCTGTTCCGACAAGAAGCCCGCCGCCATCAACGCCGTCGAGGGGCGCGGGCGGAGCGTCACCGCCGACGTTCGCATCCCGCGCGAGGTCGTCGAGAAGCGCCTGCACACCACGCCCGAAGCGGTCGCCGAACTCAACACCCGCAAGAACCTCGTCGGCTCCGCGAAAGCCGCGAGCCTCGGCTTCAACGCCCACGTCGCCAACGTCGTCGCCGCGATGTTCCTCGCCACCGGGCAGGACGAGGCGCAGGTCGTCGAGGGCGCGAACGCCATCACGACCGCCGAGGTGCAGGACGGCGACCTCTACGTCTCGGTCTCTATCGCCTCCCTCGAAGTCGGCACCGTCGGCGGCGGCACGAAGCTCCCGACGCAGTCCGAGGGCCTCGACATCCTCGGCGTCAGCGGCGGCGGCGACCCCGCCGGCTCCAACGCCGACGCCCTCGCCGAGTGCATCGCCGTCGGCTCCCTCGCGGGCGAACTCTCGCTCCTCTCCGCGCTCGCCTCGCGTCACCTCTCCAGCGCCCACGCCGAACTCGGTCGGTAACGCGGGTCGCGAGCCGGCTTCAGTTCCACCACGACCAGAAACGACTGAATCGCTTTCCTCAGCGTTTTCCCGCGCTTTACCACCGGGGCCGCACTTCTCTGTCCTCGTTCACTTTCACTCCGCACCCGTGGCTCGCGTTTATTCCGTCCCCGCGAAAACGATGAAAACGTATCCGACGGGGAACACCCGCGGGCGTGTCCACAACCCATCCCTCCCATGCCCGTCTCCACACGCGGTACCGACTCCGGACCGCCCGACGAGTACGACGACGCGGGGCGGGTGGCGCTCGCGCTCAGGCTGGTGACGTTGGCGCTCGGCGTCGTCGCCGCCGCGCTGGCCGTCGCGAAGTTGCTCGGCGCGCTCTGAGCCCGTCTCCGAGGGCGACACCGGCGCTCAGACCAGTCGGTGTCGCCCCCGGGACTCCGACACCTCGCCGCGCCGCCGGAGCTTGTCGAGCAGGTCGCGGGCGCGGTCCTCGGGGACGCCCCGCTCGGCCGCCGTCGCGACGATTTCCTCCTCGGTCGGCCGGTCGCCGTCCCGGACCGCCTCGCGGACGACCGTCAGGCGGTCGGCCGACCCGGACGACGAGCTCCGGCCGTGCGCGGCGGCTTCGCCCGCCGCGAACACCTCGTCGGCGTCGAGTCCCGAGCCTTCGAGGTACTCGCGGTCGTCGACGCCGGACTCCTCGACTCGCCGGTCGAGCTCCGAGACGTGTTCGACCTGCGCGAACGCCTCGCTGTCGCCGTGTTTCTTCGCCAACAGCGCCGACCGCGCCTGCCGCGCGGCGTCCCTGTCGTCGGACTCGAAAAAGCGGCGGAGCTTCTTCGTCTGGTGTCGCCTGCCGCACCGCGGACACGTCGCCGTCTTCGACCCGTCGGGGTCCGAAAGCAACCACATGTTCGCGCAGTCCGTACACCCAACGACCGCGTACATACGCCGTTGTTCCGCGGCGTCGGATTTGAACGTTCGGGAGCGCGCCGAACGGGAGCGTGCGCACAGGTGTGGCGGCGAATCCCACGGCGCGGAGAACCGCGGTGACGAGACCGTTGTCGGCATCGACGCGGTCTCGCCGCCGCGGACCAACCCGCCGTGGCTGGACTGAGCCGAGCCCGAACCGCCACCCCCGCTAGAGTCTCTGTGAGATGCGGTTCGGGGGCTCCGCGCCTCTCGAACGGGGTTCGATACGTTTCAGCCGGAACGTGTGAGGAGAAAGCATTTATCAATGTGGTGTCACCAACGGCATGACGGTAGTCCCTAACTATGCCCTCCCCACGCGTACTTCCCCCATGGACAACGCCCAGCGCGTCGAACACTCCGGCCATCACGACGAGCGACGGCCGACGATGAGTCGCTCGAACCTCGCACGCGAGCCGTGGCTGTGGGCGTTCGTCGGCGGCTGGGCGGCGGTCGTCAGCGCGCTCCACTTCGGTGGGCTCGCGTACAACGTCTACACGCGCATCTGGTGGTGGGACGTGCTCACCCACTCGCTTTCGGGCTTCGGCGTCGCAGGCGTGTTGTTCCTCGTGTTTCCGCGGACGTTCCGGGGCGTTCGCGCCCCCGTGGTCGTCGCCGGTATCGTCCTCGCTATCGGCGCGGGTTTCGAGGTGTACGAGTACCTGTTCAAGGACTTCTGGTGGGGCTGGTCGATGGCCTACTACGCCGAAGACACCGCGATAGACCTCGTGGTCGACGTGGCGGGCGGCCTCGGCTTTTTCGCCTTCGTCGAAGGCATCCTCCGGTCGCGGACGCCAGCCGACGCGGCTTCCGGCGAGTCGTCGCACCGAATCGGCCACCTCCGCTCGGACGGCGGCGAGAAGTCGGGCGACGACAGCCCGGCGAATCGCTGACTCCGGCGTCGGTACGGCCGTCGACGAGGTTAATTTCACCCCAGACGTGTCGTTCCGTCGGGAAAAGCTACATATCGATGATGGCCTATCTCTCGTCTATGCTTCCGCTCGCAGGCAACCGCACACAGCTCCCCGCCACTCCAGCCGACGCGTTTCACCATTCGACCCGGGCATGCTGAGACGAACCTGGAACGAGACGGTGTTGGCCGGGTGGGAAGAACGGCCCCGAGAGATGGCCGTTGTCGCCGTGTTCGGGAGCGTCGTCACCGTGACGCACTTCACGAGCATGGCGCTGTTTCTCTACACGCGCATCTGGTGGTGGGACATCTTCGTCCACGCCGCCTCAGGGTTCGGCGTCGCGGCGATTCTCTACGTCCTCAACCCCCGCCTGCTCCACTCGCGGCTCGCGCTCCTCGTCGTCCTCCCGATGGCCGTCGCCGCCATCGGCACGTGGTTCGAGGTGTACGAACGGCTCTTCACCGGCTTCTGGGTCGAGTGGCCCCGGTCGGTCTATCTGGAAGACACGGCGGTCGACATCGTCGCCGACACCGCCGGCGCGGTCGTCTTCGGCGTCGTCAGACCGCTGTGGAACCGGATTCGGCGCTGGCGAGACCCGAATCGACTGTAGTCGGCGCGAAAGAGATGCGGCGTCGGTGCCGCGAGAGAGAAGTCGTGTGTTCGCTTACGCGAGTTCCTGAATGTTCTCGACGACCTTGTCGGCGTACTCGCTCGTGGCGAGCTTGTTGCCGCCCTCGATCTGGCGTTCGAGGTCGTAGGTCACGTCGCCGTCCGAGATGGTCTTCTCGACGGCGTCACGGATGAGTTTGCCGGCGTCCTTCCAGCCCATGTACTCGAACATGAGGCGGCCGGAGAGAATCATCGCGGTCGGGTTGACCTTGTCCTCGCCGGCGTACTTGGGCGCGGAGCCGTGGACGGGCTCTGCGAGACAGAGGCCCTCGCCGAAGTTCGCGCCGGGGGCGATGCCGAGGCCACCGATCTGCGCGCCGGCGGCGTCGGACATGTAGTCGCCGTTGAGGTTCATCGTGGCGATGACTTCGTAGTCGGCGGTGCGGGTCAGAAGCTGCTGGAGCATGTTGTCGGCGATGCGGTCCTTGACGACGATCTTGTCCTCGGGCTGCTCGCCGTCGTACTCCTCCCAGAGCTCGTCTTCCGTGATGGTGACGTCGCCGAACTCCTCTTCGGCGAGTTCGTAGCCCCAGTCGCGGAACGCGCCCTCGGTGAACTTCATGATGTTACCCTTGTGGACGAGGGTGACGGAGTCGCGGTCGTTTTCGAGGGCGTACTCGATGGCCTCGCGGACGAGGCGCTTCGTCCCGAACTCGGTGATGGGCTTGATGCCGATTCCGACGGGGCCGTCGTGGATGACGCCCGTGGCACCCATCTCGTCTTCGACGAACTCCTTGACCTGCTGGACCTCGTCGGTACCGGCTTCCCACTCGATGCCGGCGTACACGTCCTCGGTGTTCTCGCGGAACGTGACCATGTCCATCGCCGAGGGGTTCTTGACGGGCGACGGGACGCCGTCGAGGTGGTAGGTCGGCCGGACGTTCGCGTAGAGGTCGAGCTTCTTGCGGAGCGCGACGTTGAGCGAGCGGAAGCCCGCGCCGACGGGCGTCGTGAGCGGGCCCTTGATGGCGACGCGGTGGTTGCGGATGGCGCTTACCGTGTCTTCGGGGAGGTTCTCGTCGTACTTGTCGCGGGCGGACGAACCGGCGTAGACGCGCATCCAAGAGACAGAGCGGCCGGTCGCCTCGGCGGCGGCGTCGAGGACCTTCTGCGCGGCGGGGCCGACGTCCGTTCCGATTCCGTCGCCGTGGATGATCGGAATAATCGGATTGTCGGGGACGGAGAGCTCGCCCGTCTCCTCGTCGACCGTGATTTTCTCGCCGTCGTCCGGAACCTCAATCTGGTCGTAGCTCATGAACAATCAGAGCTTTCTAATGCGGTGTAAAAGTCCTGCCGTTATCGACGGGGGAGATGCACGTATCGCTCTACCCGGGGTCGATACGTTTACACTCGCGGTCGGCGAGACAGTCGCGTATGCGAATTATCCTCCACGGCGGTGCCGGCGGCATCCCCGGCGAACCGGAGCCCAGACAGGCCCTCATGGACGACGCGGCCGACGCGGGCGCGAGCGAGTCCGACCCGCTTTCGGCGGTCGAGACCGCGGTCCGCGTCCTCGAATCCGACCGCCGGTTCAACGCCGGCGTCGGCGGCGCGGTCCAGTCCGACGGCGTCGTCCGGACCGACGCGGGCGTCATGCTGAGCGACCGCCGGGTCGGCGCGGCCGCCGGCATGGAAGGCGTCGAACACGCCGTCTCCGTCGCGCGGGCGGTCCTCGAAGAGACGCCGCACGTCCTCCTGACGGGCGAGCCGGCGGTCGAGTTCGCCGCCGACGCCGGCGTCGAGACCGGCGTCGACCTCTTTACAGACGAGACCCGCGAGCGCTGGGCGAACGCGGACGCCCCCGACGGGTCGCCGGCGGAACACCTCGCGTGGCTCGCCGACCGGTTCGGCGACAGCACGAGCGACCCGACCGCCGAGGCGGGAGACGGCTACCTGCCGGCGAACGACACTTCCGAGGGAACCTCGGCAGGCAGTGACCGCTCGGCTCACGATGTTCGCCTTCCCGGCCACGACACGGTCGGGGCGGTCGCCACCGACGGCGAGACGTTCGCCTCCGCGACCTCGACCGGCGGCCGCTGGTTTGCCCTCGCCGGCCGCGTCGGCGACGTGCCACAGGTCGGCTCGGGCTTCTACGCCTCCCCGGCCGGCGGTGCGTCGACCACGGGAGCGGGCGAAGACATCGCGCGCGTGACGCTCGCCCGCCGCGCGGTCGGCCACCTCGAACGCGGCTGTGACGCCCAGACCGCGGCCGACCTCGCCATCGAGGAGTTCGGCGAACTCACCGGGTCGTCGGCGGGCATCATCCTCCTCGACGACGACGGGTTCGGCTCGGCGTACAACTCCGACGGGATGCAGACCAGCACCGCGTCGAAGTGAGGTCGTCGTGGCCGGCGGCGACCGCGTTTCGGTCGCGCCGACCGCGCCGCCACGGTTTACTCGGTTCGGGCCGTTGCATCTCCCATGAGTGACTGGACCGCGGCCGACGTTCCCGACCTCTCGGGGAAGACCGTCGTCGTCACCGGCGCGAACAGCGGCCTCGGCTTCGAGGCGACGCGCACGTTCGCCGAGAAGGGCGCGCACGTCGTCATGGCCTGCCGGAGCCTCGACCGCGGCGAGGACGCGATGGCCGACATCCGCGAGTCGGTGTCTGCGGCCTCGCTGACCCTCTCAGAGCTCGACCTCGCCGACCTCGACTCAGTCCGGCGGTTCGCCGACGAGTTCGCCGCCGAACACGGGTCGCTACACGTCCTCTGCAACAACGCCGGCGTGATGGCGATTCCCCGACGAGAGACCGCACAGGGCTTCGAGACCCAGTTCGGGGTGAATCACCTCGGCCACTTCGCCCTGAGCGCCCGCCTGTTCCCGACGCTCCGCGACACGCCCGGCGAGACGCGGCTCGTCACGATGTCGAGCGGCCTCCACGAGCGCGGTCGGATGGAGTTCGACGACCTCCAGGGCGAACGCGACTACGACGAGTGGGACGCCTACGCCCAGAGCAAGCTCTCGAACCTGCTTTTCGCGTTCGAACTCGACCGCCGGCTGACCGCCGCGGGCATCGACGACGTGCTGAGCGTGGGCGCACATCCCGGCTACGCCGCCACTAACCTCCAGCTCCGCGGCCCCGAGGCGTCCGGGTCGACGCTCCGGTACTGGATGAGCAAACTCGGCAACGCGATATTCGCCCAGTCGGCCGAGATGGGCGCGCTCCCGCTCCTGTACGCCGCGACGTCGCCGGCCGTCGAAAGCGGGGAGTACGTCGGCCCGCAGGGGCTGTTCGGCATGCGCGGAACCCCCGGCATCGCGGAGCCGAGCGACCGCGCCAGAGACCCGGAGACTGCCGCACGGCTCTGGGAAGTCTCGGAAGAGCTCACCGACACGCGGTTCCGACTGGCCTGATTCCCGGCCCGTCTCGGACGAGCGCCGGGAGGCGAGATGGCCAAATACTGCGGCGTGCTATCTACCAGCGTGACCGAATCACCGCCGACAATCACCCGGAGCGTCGCCGACGCCATCGTCACCACCGACGAACTCGAACTCTCGGAGTTCGAGGAGCTGGAAGTGGCGCTCCGCCGGATGCTCGAATCGACCCCCGGT
>Ga0207720_100830_pt1 | contig 15235 bp, 11 predicted proteins | sample A23P2SouthBayCA_2_FD_187751 | JGI IMG/M metagenome (GOLD analysis project Ga0207720, IMG submission 187751) | Aerobic enrichment media microbial communities from Eden Landing Ponds, California, USA - A23 E3 (2) (SPAdes) | ecosystem: Environmental > Aquatic > Marine > Unclassified | place...
GACGCTCCGCGAGCGCGGCGGGTCCGACATCGAGGTGTTCGTCGGCGGTTACACGAACGCCGCGGCGGTCGCTGACTTACTCGGCGACCGCGGGCGACCGATAACTATCGTCGCCAGCGGGTCGAGCGGCCAGCCGACGCCCGACGACACCCTCGGCGCGGCGCTCATCGACGAGTATCTCCACGGCGACGGCCTCACCGACCGCGACCGCGAGCGGTACGCGCGCCTCCTCGTAACTGCGAAGGGACCGCGATACGAACAGAAACACGAGATTCGGCGGCGCGACCTCCAGGAGTTCGAGACGGCCATCGACTCCCGGTCGGTCGTGCCCGTCCTCCGCGACGACCGCCTCGTCCCCGCGAGCCGGGTCGATGTCTGAGGCGACGCCCGTCCAGCGACCGCGGTTCGGCGCGTCGATGGACATCCGCTACGCCGACGAAGTCGCGTCGTTCGCCGAGTTCCTCCGGCGATTCGACCTGAACCACGTCGAACTCCGCGCGGGCTATCTGGACGTCCGGGCTGACGAGCGAGACGTCGAGCGCCTGCGGGCGGTCGCCGAGGAGTTCGACGTGAGCTACACGGTCCACGGCCCGCATCTCGACGTCGCGCCCGGAAACGTCAACGAGCGCCTTCGGGAGGCCTCGGTCGCGGCGACGAGAGACGCCATCGAACTCGCCGCGGCAATCGATGCCGGCGGCGTCATCGTCCACGGCGGGTCGGTTCGGACCCGCTATCCCGAACACGTCCGCGAGCACACCCGCGAGCAGGCGGTCCAGACGCTCCGCGAGTGCGCCGAGTTCGCCGCCGACGCGGGCGTGCCGGTCTGCCTCGAAAACCAGCGTGACAAACCGGGAACGCGCCGACACACGGCGACTCCGGACCGACTCGCGGCGTTCCTCGACGACGTCGGCGTCGGCGACGAGTACCTGAAGCTGACGCTCGACGTGGGCCACGCGAAGGCGACGGGCGTCGACTACCGGCAGTTCGTCGAACGGTTCGGCGACCGCATTCAGGTTGCGCACCTCCACGACAACGACGGCACCGAAGACGCACACGAACCACTTCCGTCGTTCAGGTCGGTCGCCGCGGACATCGACGCCCCGTACAACGTCTTGGAGATGAAGTCCCGCACTGACGTCGAGCGCTGTGTGAGCGCGACCGACGCCTGATAGTCGGCGTCGGCGTCGCCGCCGAGCAGTTCTTTTTTCGACACGAGCAGTCGCGTTCAGTCGCGTCCGAATCGGTCCGCGAGCGCCGCGACCGGGCGGCATCCGGAGCACAATATACCGACGCGATTGCTATGTACGTCCACCGATTGCTCCACAGAGTACAGTCCAATATACAGTCGTACGCTATGTTCATACCAACGGTTAAACAGGTTGCTTAACCACCACCACCCGGATGGTGACAACGTCCAGCAACTCGAGTAGTGCGTTCAGTTTCGACCATAGGGACATGATGGCGTTCATCCTCGTCATGTCGCTACACGGTCTGCAAAGCATGATTACGGAACTCCTGCCGGAGTTCTCGGTGGGTGGGTTAGGTCTCTCTATCGGACCGTTCTGGTTCGTTGCGATGTCGGTCGTTCTCCTCTTCCGGTCGTTCTGGGCCTGTCTCGCGATTCCGGTCGGCGGCATCGTCTTCGGAGAGATTCTCATCGGTGACTTCAGCGCGCTCGGAGCGGTCGAAGGGCTAATCGTCATCACGCTGTCGTGGTTCTTCGTGATGTCGCTCATCACGGACCCGAAAGACGTCAAGCAAATCGCGGCGCTGGGCTTCCTCGCGAAGGCGATGGAAGAGACCGCGGCGTGGTTCATCGACGTCGGGAAGTTCTACGTCGGCGTGGAAGAACTCGAAGCGATTTCGTGGCTCCCCGAGACCGTGTGGGCCACCGAGGGAATCGGTGCCCTGCTTCAGATTATCATCGCGGGTGTCATCTTCGGGGCGATTCCGACGCTGTTCCTCTACCCGCGGCTCCGCGGGAAAATCGAACCGCTACTCGGCATGAGTCCCGTCGAGGGCCGCGACGGCCCGATGTTCACGCGCACGTCTCTGAAACGACTGATCGCGTGGGTGGCGCTGATACCCGTCGCGTTCGCGTTCGAGACGCTGAGCGAGACCAGCGGCGGGCTCATCACGTTCACGCCGGAGTTCGTCGAAACGTACGGCCAAGCGTTCCTGTTCGTGCCGATTGCCATCGCGGCGGTCGTCTCGTTCGGGCTCGTCGCCTACCGCCAGCGCAAGGTCGACGGCCTGCAGGACTGACCCTCGTCTCCTTGTTTTTATGAGTAGCAACAACATCGTCGTCGAGAACCTGACGTTTCAGTACCCCGGCGGCGACGAGGCGGTATTGCGCGACGCGAGCGTGACGATAGAGCCGGGCGAGTTCACGGCCGTCGTCGGTGGCAACGGAAGCGGAAAGACGACCCTGTGTAAGACGTTCAACGGCCTCATCCCGCACTTCTTCGAGGGGACGTTCGACGGACGCGTCACCGTCGCCGGCACCGACACCCGCGAGTCGGACGTCGCCGAACTCTCGAAGACGGTCGGCTACGTCTTCCAGGACTTCGAGAACCAACTCGTTCAGGAGACGGTCCGCGACGACGTGGAGTTCGCACCCCTCAACCACGGGCTCGACGACTACGCCGAGCGAGCGACCCGCGCGCTCGAAACGCTCGGTCTCGACCATCTCGAAGACCGGTTCATCTGGGAGCTGAGCGGCGGCCAGCAACACCTCGTCGCCCTCGCGGGGGTGCTCGCGATGGACCCCGAGTTCATCTTCGTCGACGAGCCGGCCGCACAGCTCGACCCCCGAAACGCCCGCGAGACGTACGAACAGCTCCGACGACTCAACGAAGAGCGGGACAAGACGATAATCGTCATCGAACACCACTCCGAGTTCATCGCCGACTACTGCGACGAGATGGTGCTCGTCTCCGACGGCGGGGTCGCCTGGAAGGAACCGGTCGAGGTCGGGCTCAACCGGCTCGACGACTTGCTCGCACACGACATCCATCCGCCGCAGGTCACGAAAATCGCCGACGGCCTGCCGTCAGAGGCGGGCACCCTGCCTGACGGCCGGTATCCCGTGACCGTCGACGAGGCGGCGACGGCGTTTCAGCCCGCCACGACGTGCGAGTCGCGGGCCGCGGTCGACGGCGGCGCGGTAACGACACTCGGCGCGGACACCGACGACGCGCCGACCGACCGCGGGCAGGACGGGGACGCGCTGGTGACGATGCGCGGTGTCGGCCACGGCTACCCCACGCTTCGCGAAGGCTACAATCGCGTGCTCGACGGACTGGACCTCGAACTGCACGCGGGCGACCGGGTCGCGCTCGTCGGTGCCAACGGCTCCGGGAAGTCGACGCTGTTGCGGTTGCTGACGGGGTTAGAGTCCCCGGATCAAGGGAGCGTGACGGTTCTCGGCCGCGACACGAGCGAGACGCTCCCCGAGCAACTGGCCGACGACACCGTCTACATCCACCAGAACCCCGAGGAGATGTTCGTCGAGGACACCGTCCGCAAGGACGTCGCCTACTACCTCGAAAACCGCGACGCCCCGAACGTAAACGAACGCGTCGACGAGATTCTCGCGTATCTGGACCTCGAACACCTCGCCGACCGCGACGGTCGCCTGATGAGCCTCGGCCAACAGCGCCGCGCGTCGCTGGGCATCGGGCTCGCGACCGACCCGACGGTCGTCCTCTTGGACGAACCCACGGGCAGTCTCGACCTCCAGAGCCGCCGCGAGGTGACCGGAATGCTCCGGAAGGCCGAGAGCCGCGTCGAGACCGTCGTCGTCGCCTCGCACGACCTGCAACTGGTCGCGGCGTGGGCCAACCGCGTCCTCGTCATGGGCGACGGCGAGGTGCTCGCGGACGCGCCGCCGGCGGCGGTGTTCTCCGACCCTGACCTCCTCGCCGAGACCGACCTGCGACAGCCGCAGGTAGTCGAACTGAGCCAGCGACTCGGGCTGGAATCGCCCGCCCTCAGCACCGATTCGATGTGTGAGACGCTGGCTCGTTCGCTCGACGGCGACGGGGTCGCAGACGGCGGTGTCGGCGACGTGGGCGGCGACGCCGAGTCGGACGGAGGGACGCGATGAAGTACGTCGACGCGTTCACCGACATCTCGGTCACCGACATCAAGGTCGACTTGATGCGGACGGCCTACGACAACGAGGACGCGCTGTTGAACAGCTTCGACCCGCGAGTCGTCCTGCTGTGGACCGTGCTGTTCATGATTATCCCGTGGCTGTTCTACGACACGCTTCCGCTGGCCATCCTGCTCGCGGCGGCCTTCGCGCTCGCCGCGCTCTCGCAGGTCAGCAAGTACCTGCTCGCGTTGCTCCTGTTCGGCCAAGTCACCAACGTCGGCTTCTTCGTGGTGTTGGTCCCGCTCATCGGCGGGGCGATTCGAGCGGTGGAGCACTTGGGAGACAACGCCGCTCGGGTCGTCGAAGGCGTCATGACGGGCGACGTGGGCGTGTTCGCCGAAACCGGAACTATCGTCGCGGCCGCGGTCGGTCAGGGTATTCACACCGCCACGACCAGCCAGGAAGTCGGAATCGACGCCGTCGGGGCGCTCGTCCCGTTCTTCCTCAAGCTCACGATTATCTCGGTCATCAGCCTCGCCGTCTTCTCGGCGATGAGCCCGCAGAAACTCAGCAAGGGGATGTTGCGTCTGGGCGTCCCCCGACAGCTCACGTTCGCCATCGCGTACGGTTACCGGATGATGCCGTTGCTCGTCGAAGAGTACCACGCGCTCATCAACTCCTTCCGCCTCCGGAGCAAGGTTCCTGAAAAACAGGGGCTGTTCAGGTGGCGGTACTTCTACTACCTGCTGAGGCTCTCGGTCAAGGCGTTTTACCCGCTGATTTTCAACGTGGCGAAGCGCTCGCGGGTCACCGTTGAGGCGATGGAGACGAAGGGCTTCTCGCGCTCGCTGGGCGACGAACAGAGCCAAGCCCTCCGGACCGAAGGCATGATGATTCGGACCAGAGACGTCACGTTCGTCTTCGGGTCGTTGCTGTTCGTCGCCGCGGTCTGGGTGTTCACCTGACCGGCGCTCGCCGACCGCCGGGCTATTTTCGACTCCGTACGACTACCGAACACGGGGTTCCGCTATCGAATACAAAGTGAGGCAGACAGTCCACATAGTAACCACTTCATCGGTCATCGCCGTCAACGAGAGTATGCAAACGAGACAGAAGCCGCCGGTCGGACGCGGGAGACGCACGGGGCGTGGTGAACCGAAATGAAAGCCGAAACTCGGACGCGAGGGGTCGACGGCGAATCAGCGGGGGCAGGCGAGGAACCCCCCGGGGTCCCCCATCGATACCTCCCGTGGGCAGTCGCCGCCGGCTCGGCCGTCCCGGTCGTCGCGCAGGTCGTCACGCTTCCCCCGGACCCGACGACGACGGCGCTCGACCTCGTCGGCGAAGGCGTCGTCGTCGCCGTGCTCTTCGCGTGTCTGTTCGTGGTGCAACGAATCCGCGACCCGTCCGTGTTCTATCCGCTGGCGGGCGGCGTCGCGGCCTCGTACCAGTTCGCGCTGACCGACTTCCTCGACGAGTTCGTCGAACAGCCCGCCTGGTTCAGTTATCTGTTCGAAGACGGCGCGCAGGCGCTCGGCGCGGTCCTCCTCGTGTTCGGCATCTATCGGTGGACCGTCGCACGCCAGCGGCGGGAGACCGAACTCCGCCAACAGCGCGAACAGCTCGCCGTCCTCAACCGCGTCCTCGAACACGACATCCGCAACGACACCCTGGTCATCCGCGGGTGGGCGTCGGTCATGCGGAAAGAGGCGGGGTCGGCGGCCGACGACCGACTGGGGAACATCGTCGCCGCGAGCAACGGCATCATCGACCTCACCGAGAGCACGGCGCAGTTCACCGACGTGCTCACCTCGGACCGAGCCGCCGACCTCGAACCGAAGCCCCTGGCCGAGACCGTCGAGACGGAGCTTCGGAAGGTCCGCGCCGGGCACGACGCCGACGTGGTCGTCGCCAGCGACCTCCCCGCGGTGGACGTCCTCGCCCACAGCATGCTCTCTGCGGTCTTTCGAAATCTCCTCGTCACGGCCGTCGAGCGGGCGGACGCCGAGCGCCCGCGGGTTCGCCTGCGCGCCGAACGGGGTGACGGCACCGTGACCGTCCGCATCTCCGACGACGGAACATCGTTCCCCGAGGACGCCCTCCTCGACGCGGGCGAGACCGTCGCGGAGACGTCCGAGTCCCGAACCGGCCTCTCGCTCGTCGCCGCGCTCGTCGAGCAGTTCGACGGGAGCATCGCGGTCGAGAACGACCCCGACGGCGGCACGACCGTCGCCGTCACGCTCAGAACCGCCGAGGACGCGACGGCCTCCACCGTCGGCCGGGTCGCTGACGGCTTCGACGACGCCGAATCGACACCCGCAGAGTCGCCGACGGCGAGCGTCGACGGGGACGCCCGGGACGACTTCGCCGCCGTACACTCGGACCGCGAATCGCCGACCGGTCGAGGCCCGTCGACCGGCCGCGGCGACGCCACCAACTACTGACGCTCCTTCTCGGCTTCTCGTTTGCACCCTCTGTCCCCTCTTCTGCCTTTCTGTCCCTTCCTTTGCCTCTCTGTCCCCTCCGTTGCACCCTCACCCGGAACCACGTCCCCCGCGTCAAGCATATGTGCCCTCCCCGAATAGCAGTCGGTAGTGAGCGACTCACACGGCTCCCCGGGCGGGAAACGCGGCCCCGAGAGCAAGGTCAGCCGACTGCTCCGCGAGCGCGGCTTCGACGGTTTCGGCGCGGAGCTCGAACGACGCTGGACCGCCGAGGCGGGCGCGCGGTCGAGCCTCCGCGACCTCGCGGACGCGTTCAACCGCCGGCTCCTCCGCGCGGCGCTCGCCGAGCGGAACGAGCACGCCCTCGACGGCGAAATTGAGAACCTGTACCGCGTACTCACCGACGACGACGTTTCGAGCGGGGCGCGGACGAAAGCGGTCCACCGACTCGAACGCGCCGGCGTCGATGTCGAGCGACTGGAGGCCAATTTCGTCTCGCACCGCGCGATGCGCACCTATCTCACCTCGTACCGCGGCGTGACGCCGCCCTCAGAGACCGACCGCGACGACGGCGACCTCCGAGAGCGCCGCGCCGAAACTATCCGACGCCTGCTTGGTCGCGTCGAGCGCGTCACCGAGAAGTCGCTGTCCGACCTCGCGGCCGCCGACGAACTCGACGTCGACCTCGAGACCGCCGAACTGTACGTCGACGTTCGCGTCCACTGCCCAGACTGTAACGCTCAATACACCGTCGAATCCCTCATCGGCCGGGGCGGTTGCGACTGCGAATAACGCCGCTTTGCGCTTCGTTCAGCCCGACATCGAGCACCCCGAGACGACTGGGCTCCGAGTTCCTAAGACGTTCCGAAGCTCGCCGCGGTTCGAAACACATTCCACAGATATCTTTGGAACGAGTTGCGCGCCACCGCCGTCAGACGGAGATACGAGGCAGAAAGACCGGTCGGCACGGAGGCCGTTGGGGACGAATCGACGACTGACTTCCCGAAACGGTTAAATCAAGGACTACAGGCACCGATACGCAGTTTTTCACTCGGACAGAGAACACGTTCCATTACTATCCATGGAACGAGTTTTGGAGTTATCACCAACTGTTTTCACGGACCCCGGTGTGGTCACCGTATGGCCACGACGAACGGACCGGCCCGCCTGACCGTCGCCGGAATCGGCGGACTCGACGAGACCACCGTCGAGTTCGAACGCGGCGTCACCGTCCTCACGGCAGGGGACGCCGCCGACCGAACGACGCTCCTTCGGAGTCTCGTGACCGCGCTGGGAAGCGACGAGCACTCACTCGCCCGCGACGCCGATACCGACGACAGCCGGGTTGAACTCTCCGTCGGTGGCGAGCGGTACGCGCGGACGTTCGAGCGGAGCCACGGCCGGGTCGTCGCGTCCGGCGACCCGTACCTCGACGATTCGACGGCCGCCGACCGATTCGCCTTCCTCCTCGGCTCGAACGAGGCCAGACGGGCGGTCGCAAACGAGCGAGACCTGCGAGAGCACGTACTGTGCACCGTCGACACCGACGCCGTCCGCCAGGAAATCGCCGACCTCCGCGCGGAGCGCGCCGAGTTGGACGACCGAGTCGGGGAGCTAGCGGCGCTCGAATCAGAGCGGCCGAGCCTCCGCGAGCGCCGCGACGAACTGGACGCGACTATCGAGCGACTCGAAGCCGAGTTAGCGGACCGGCAAGCGACCCTCGACGGAATCGAATCGGCGGCGGTCGAAGCCGATGCCGACGCCGAGGAAGGCCCCGATACCGACGCCAATGGGTCCGACGCAGACGCGCGACAGGACCGACGGCGGGAGTTGAACGCGGCGCTCGATGACATCGAGGTCGAACTCGAAGCCGAACGTGAGTCACTGGACGCGCTCGACGCAGAAATCCACGAAATCGAGTCAGAACTGGACTCGCACCCCGCCGACCCAGCCGCCGAGCTCGATGCCCTGACCGACGAACTCGCGGACTCGCGCACTCGGAAACGACGGTTAGACGCCGACATCACGGACGTTCAGCGAACGCTACGGTTCAACGAGCGGTTTCTCACGTCGGAGACGTCGCCCGTCGCCGCCGTGAGCGAGGCCGAGAGCGAGAATGACGAAAGTGACGGCGAGTCGGACGACGGCGACAGCGTCGTCTGTTGGACGTGCGGAACGTCGGTCCCAGAAGCGAGCATCGAATCGACGCTCGACCAGCTTCGGACGCTCCGCGACGACCGCCGCGAGGAGCGCGCGGAGATCGAAGACCGCATCGAGCGGCTCCAAGAACGCCGGTCGGAACTCGAATCCCTGCGAGAGCGACGATGCGACCTCGAAACCCGACGCGAGGAGTTACGCCGCGAGCGCGCCGAGCGCCGGGGGCGCGTCGAGGACCTCGAAGCCCGATGCGACGACCTCGAATCGGAGATTTCCGACCTAAGACGCGATGCCGAGACCGCGGAGCCGGACGGCCGCGCCGCGCTCCTCGACGCCCACCGGGAGGTCAACCGCGTCGAGTTCGAGTTGGAACGGCGGCGCGAGGAACACGACACCGTCGTCGCCGACCTCGACTCCCTCGAAGCCGAACTCGACCGGCGGGCGGATCTCGAAATGCGGCAGGACGAAATCGACGACCGAATCGACGACCTCCGAGGGCACATCGAACAGCTCGAACGCACGGCGGTCTCGGAGTTCAACGACCGCATGGCTGACGTTCTCGACGCCCTCGAACACGACCGGCTCGCTCGCGTTTGGATCGAGCGACAAAGCGATGATGACGCCCGCGACAGCGCGCTCCCATCGAGACGGTTCGTCCTCCACATCGAGCGCCGGACGGACGACGGGAAGACCTACGAGGACATCATCGACCACCTTTCGGCGTCCGAGCGCGAACTCGTCGGACTCGTGTTCGCTCTCGCCGGCTACTCCGTTCACGAAGTGTACGACGAAGTCCCGTTTCTCGTTCTCGACTCGTTGGGAGCCGTCGACGCCGACTACGCCCGAAAACTCATCGACTACGCCCGCACCGCCGCCGACTACCTCGTCGCCGCTCTTCCCGACCCGGACGCACGGACTCTTCCCGAGTCGTACCGACGAGTCCGAGTCGCCGACTGACGGCCGGTTGCCGGAGCTATCGACAACACGCAGGCGTCACGAACAGATCACTACGAGATGCACCGATACGTGACACCGTTACCAGTGTAATGTCTGCTGTAATCGAACTGGCGCTTCGAGAGCACACGCCGGTACACCGAGAGTAGCCCGACAGACAGATATGTAATTATTGTACAATTCTACCAATTAGACGGTATCGGTATTTGTACTCTCTAGACGACGTAGAACCGGTTTGAACCGGTGTTAGTCAGAGTATCGCAGTTCACACCATCTGAACTATCGATGCCTTGGCACCCTAAGTAAGAGATAAACAGGTCCTAAACAGGTCCAAGGGCGAGTGATTCATGCTACTGTCAGACCTGCTCAGCGACAGTGTAAAATTGTATATATTACACATTACTACAATTTTAAAGGCCGCATCAGACTCTCGATGGACGAACGCCAGTTCAGGAGGTTACCTAAACGGTACTTGAACTATCCAGATGCACTCATGACAACCTATTTAACTATCGAACGTTATCACCAGCCAACACGACGTCTCGTTCGTCACCAAGTTCTGTGTTAACCCGTGACTGAAGTGAAATTGAGATAACACGGCCAGCCATATCATGACTGTGACCCGTCCTCGACCGCTCTCACGTCCAAACTCGACGGTTCAAACGTCCTACAAAAACCGGCGAACACCTCGAAACCGGAGGCGTAGCCGCCCGTCGGCTGACGGGGGGTTCGGAGCACAACTGCTTTGCACGGCGAACGTGACGTCCCAGTATGCGAACTGGTGTCATCATCGCCGGGGGATACTCGACGCGGTTCGGCGAGGGGGACAAGGCGGTCGCCTCGCTGGCGGGGGCACCGCTCATTCACCGCGTCGCCAATCGGATGTCCGGCGTAATCGACACCCTCGTCGTCAACTGCCGACCGGAACAGACAGATGCACTCCGGACCGCGCTCGATGGCTACGACCACCCGATGACGATTGCGGAAGACACGGAGTGCAACGAGGGGCCGATGGCGGGAATCATGACGGGCCTGCGGGCCGTAGAGACGGAGTACGCGTTCGTCGCCGCCTGCGACATGCCCTTTCTCGACCCTTCGCTCATCGACCGACTGTTTGAACGGGCGACCGGCCGTGACGCCGCCGTGCCGCGGGTCGGTGACGGCTGGTTCCAACCGACTCACGCGGTGTACCGAGCCTCGGCGATGGCCGACGCTTGTGAGGCCGCGCTGGCCGAAGGGAGCCAGAAAATTATCAGCCCGCTGTTCGCGCTCGACTACGTCGTCATCGAGGAAGACGAGGTGCGCGAGTATGCGAGTCTCGACACCTTCGAGAACATCAACACCCCCGAAGAGCTCGCCCGCGCGGCGGAACGGTTGGGCTAACGCACCACGACGGCCACGACGGGTTCAGACGCCGGCAACTACGTCAGGGCGACGCGCGGAACGTCGGGCCGAGCGAGGACGTCCGAAGCGACTTCTCGCGCGACCGTGCCCGTAGATGGGTTGTATCTCGGGTTTACGCGGTTTGAGGTGTCAGTCGAGAACCGCCCCGAAGCCCGGTGTATCAGTAATAGAAAAGTAAGTTTTCGGGTACTATCTAGTTAGTGACCTCTTCACCCGGTGTTCGTCTATCGAGCGCTTGCGGTGGTCTCTGAGAATGATAGTAATGAACAAATAATACAAGATATTGGCGGACGCTCAGCCGACTGCTCACCCACAAGTTGTGGAAACGGTCGACCCTCATTTTGAGCGTGTGAAACTACGTTTCAATCAGGTTTCGGTCGGTATAGTCGACTCAACTGTTCACTTTAATCGAGAGAATAGTATCAGATAGCCGAACGCATCGGCGAGAAACACGGCCTCCGAACAATCGTGTTTCTCGGAGACCCAATGGAGAAGCGCGGCCGCCGGAGCAGTTCCATGACGCTCGAACAACGTGGCGGCGATATTACTTTTGTGTCGGTAGATATTGTTTTTTATAACCGGCACTGTCTAGTTAACCTCCTGAGCTGGCGGTCGTCCGTCGAGCGATTGATGCGGTCGCTGAAAGTTATAGTAATGAACGAACACTGCAAGCCACCGGCGGACGCTCAGCCGACTGCCCACCCATGAATTGTGGAAACGGTCAACTCTCATTTTGAACGTCTGAAACCACTTTTCAATCAGGTTTCGGTCTGTGTAGTCGACCCGACCGTTCAACCTTAATCGAGAGAAGGCAGTCCGATACCCAAAGGCATCAGCCAGAAACACCGTCTCTGAACAGTCGTGTTTCTCACAGACTCCGTGGAGAAACGCAGCTGCTGGATCGGTTCCATGACGCTTGAACAGCGCGACGTCAAGAATCACTTTTGTGTCGAGGTCTATTGCAGCGTACAACCAAGACCACTTCCCATTGATTTTGACAGCGGTCTCGTCGACTGCGACCCGCCTCGGCGTCGCCTTCGGCGGGTCTGAAACGCTGTCAGACAGTCGATGTACCCACTGAAAAACTGCTTGAAACGAGCGTTCTACGCCCAGTAACCGAAGAATCGCTTCTGTCTCTCTGAGTGAAAGACCGGCAGTATGGAGCCGGACGGCGAACGCCCTGACGGGCGTCGCCGTCCGCTCACGCTGCCAACATTCAAGCGTAGCGGTGTCCAAACTCTCCTTGAGCAGGTCTGAGAGTAGCATAGATCACTCACTCTTCGACCTGTTCGTTCCTTAACTAGACGGTGCCGACATCCAGAAATAGTTTCAGAAGGATCAATTACTCGTCGTATGATTAGTTGGACCTCCGACACATACTTTAGTTTTGATTCTGTTCAAATATGTAGCGTCTTTCGGCGCGAGTCCAGTAGAACATTGTGCTTCTGCCCGGGCGAAGGAGAACACGATGAGGGTAGAACTTATGCCTGAACTGTCAGCACCCACCGCAGGGGTGTTATCCGCAGCAGCGCTCCTGCTGGCGGGCCATACAGTTGTGGTTGGACTGGGTTTGGCCACCCTGTCCCTGTATGTGTGGTTACTAGCCCGTCAGGAGTAGAACCAGTCCGCTTTCAGGGTCTTCATCGACCCTGTTTCAGGCATAAGTGTCACCCTTCTAATATAGATTCAGAAAGTAGTTACTACATCCAATTGTTTCGTCCGAAAGGAGAGGAGTAGAACTTACACCCTCAGCCCATTACCAGTCCACTATTTGAGGGTTGAACTCATGCCCGAACTTAGCTAGTCAGAACCGACGCAAACGAGATTCTGAGCAGCCGAAGCGAACGTCACAGGAACCGTCTTTCCGTCACGCTCGTCGTAGCGCTCAGAGTCACTCGCTGCCGGTGCGTTCTTGCCAAGCTCAGACATAGCTCTACTTTGCCCTGAGTAGGATGAACTGTCTGCCTCATCCCGTATCAGAGCACTTAGGATGTCAATTTGGTTTCTAAAAAGGCTAACGACGAGCAATCAATCGGAGAAACCCTTATAATAACCGTTGTGGCCCTCTTGTAGAGCATTCTTTGCAGATATCCTAGTCTTAACGTATCTGTTCTGTGTTGTAGAACTGGTTTTGTAGGAGTTATGCCTTTTCTTCAATCACTGACTCAATGTAGTGTCCCATACGAATTTTCTTTCATGTACCTATCCCTTCGCTTGTGGTTGTATCTGCTTCCTTGCAGAACTCACAATGGTTGGGGTTCCCTTTCGAAAACATCAGACCTAAAACGAATTTTCGATACATGAATTCTCGATCTGGTTATCTCGACAATCTATCTGGAATTCTTACTACTCGTTCCCAAGAAATTAAAGAAGATCATCTGTTCTTCCACAGATCCGAATCACCCCTCACTCAACTCCGCGGCCGTCACCGCACCCGGTTCCTCCTCACGCTCGTCCTCCGAATCGCTCGCGAGCGCGTAACCGTAGGGGACGAGCAACAGGCTCCCGAACCAGCCGACGACGAGGCCGAGCGCGCCGAAAATCGTGCCGACGAGGCCGATTGCGACGGCGTCGGCCGCGACGACGACCGCGACGAGCGCGACGCTCCAGCCGACGAGCGACTTCCACGACCCGCGGCGGATGCAGAAGCCGGCGAACAGGCCGAAGGCGGCCACGACGCCGATGCCGGGAACGAGAACGTAGCGCATGCCGAGCGAGCCCGTGTTGGTGAGCGTCGTCGCCAGCCACATGGCGGCGAGCGTGCCGGGGACGACCAGTAAGGCGGTTCGGCGGTCCAGCGGGCGGGCGCGGCGTCGAATCCGGAGCGCTCCGAGGAGCCCGAGACCCGCGACGGTGTACGCCCAGCCGATGGGGTTGAACAGGAAGCCGCCGATAAGGGCGAGGAAGTTCCCGAGAATCTCGCCCTCGTTCGCCGGGTGGACGAGGTAGTGTGTGTCGCCGCGCTCGTAGAGCCCCGGCACGACGAAGGTGCTGTTGGTGACGGTGCCGCCGTCGATGGCCTCGCGCACGTCGGCGCTGGCGTTCGCGGCGGGCGTCGACGCCGCGGCGGCGACGGTCTCCCAGTCCGTCGGGTCGAGTTCGATGGTCGCGCGGACCGGGTCGCCAGAGACGTTCAACGAGAGGCGGTAGTACCGGCCGTCGTAGACGGCGAACTCGGCGTCTTCGTTCACGTCCGAGAGGGTCATGTACGCCTCGGGTTCGATGTCGCCGTCGTACCGGCCGGTCCGGGCGGCGGTGGCGACCGGCTCTCGGAGTTGGGGCGTCTCGTTCACCGTCGCGGCGAGGTCGACCACGTCGGGGTCGTAGGAGGCGACGAGACCGGGTGGCGAGTCGACAGTCACTTTTTCGGCTTCGTACGTCGATTCGAGCGACGAGGTCGAGGTGGCGACGGCGAACGACTGGCTCAGCGCGACGCCGACGACGAGGAGGGCGACGACGGCAACGAGTCGCTTGCGGGGGACCATACACCCGGCTTCGGAGCCGAGCCAAAAATGTCGTTCGGTCGAATGGTTTCCGGTCTGTCGTTCGGTCGAACGGTCGCGGGTTGTTTCGTCGCGGGTCGTTTCATCGCGGGTCGGTGGCGTCGGAGGCGACTCCGTCGCTCACTTCCGTTCTCACTCGACGCCGAGGTTCGACACGAGGAAGTCGGCGACGGCGGCCGCGACTTTCGCCTCCTGTCCGACGAAGAAATGGTCGGCGGCGAACTCGACGACGGGTTGGTGATACTCGCGGGCGCGCTCGACGACGGGTTCCCAGTCGGCGACGTCGTCGCGGGTGCCGTAGACGACCTGTACGGGGACGGGGATGCGGTCGAAGGCGGCGACCGCGTCGAGGTCGTCGGCGAGTCGCCCGGCGGGACCGAGCGCGGAGACGGCGTCCGCGTCCGCGCCCTCCGCGGCCGCGAGAAGCGCCATCGCGCCGCCGAACGAGAAGCCGAACAGACCCACTCGGTCGTAGCGCTCCGCGGCCCACTCGACCGCCCGGAGCGTATCGGCGCGCTCGCCGTAGCCCTCGTCCCACGGGCCGTAATCGAAGCGGAGGCAGTCCACACCGCGGGCGGTGAGCGCGTCGCCGACGGCGACGAGGCGGGCGTCGCCGCGGTGTCCTTGGTGTTGGGGGTGGGGTGGGCAGGCGACGACAATCGCGTCGCCGCGGG
>Ga0207720_100836_pt1 | contig 15163 bp, 14 predicted proteins | sample A23P2SouthBayCA_2_FD_187751 | JGI IMG/M metagenome (GOLD analysis project Ga0207720, IMG submission 187751) | Aerobic enrichment media microbial communities from Eden Landing Ponds, California, USA - A23 E3 (2) (SPAdes) | ecosystem: Environmental > Aquatic > Marine > Unclassified | place...
TCGGCGAGCGCGTCGAGTCGGTCCAGTCCGACGGCGACGGCGCGGTCGTCACAACGGGCCGCGAGTCGCTCGAAGCCGACGCGGTCGTCGTCGCCACCGACCCCAAGGAGGCGCGCCGGCTGACCGGCGTCGGGTCGGTTCCGACCGAGGCCCACGGCTGTGTCACCCAGTACTACACGCTCCCGAGCGGGAGCGGCCTCGACGCGGGCAAGCGCATCATGCTCAACGCGCCGAATCCCGACCCCAACACGGTCGTCCCGCTGTCGACCGTCGCGCCGGAGTACGCCCCGACGGGCACGGAACTCCTGAACGCGACGTTCCTCGGCGCGGCCGCGCAGGACGAATCCGAGGAGGAGCTGTTCGAAAAGACCCGCCGGACGCTCGAAGCGTGGTACCCGGAGCGCTACTTCGACGACCTCGAACTGCTCCACACCGATTACGTCTCCTTCGCGCAGTTCGCCCAACCGCCGGGGGTCCACGAGTCGCTCCCGGACGCGCGCGACGCCCCCGGTCGCGCGTACCTCGCCGGCGACTACACCGCGTGGTCGTCGATTCAGGGCGCGATGCGGAGCGGAAAAGAGGCCGCCGACGCCGTCCGCGACGACCTCACGTCGTAGTCTCTGACGCGCTTCACCGACGTTTTTCGACTCGCCGCCCGCCTCGGCTACTCAGAGCAACCGCCGAAGCTTCCCCAGCGGCGGGAACGTGAGGGTCTCCCCGGCGTCCTCGTCTCGCACGAGCGGCCGGAACCGACCCGCGTCGCGCACCAGCGGCGAGTCGAAGTCGGCCGTCCGCATCTCGTTTACTTCGACGCCCGCGGCGAGGCGGGTGAACGCCGGCAACATCAGCACGTCGCCGCCGCGGTAGGCGTCGGGGCCGTAGAGAACGCAGGGCCGCCGCCGGCCCTCGACGGCGAGCGTCGGGTGGTCGTGGCCGACGACGTACCGGTCGGCGTCGGGGTCGGGGTCGCGGTGGCCGTGACAGACGAGCGTCCCGTCGGCGAGGCGGTACTCGTCGTGTACGTCGCCCGACCGGACCTCGTCGAGCATCGTGTCGTGGTTGCCGGCGACGAACACCGGGTCGGAACCGGCGTCGTCGCAGGTCGCCGCGAGGGTGTCGAGGGCCGCGACGTGGCGCTCGGAGACGCGGTCGAACCGGTGGAGCACGTCGCCGGCGAAGACGACTTCGCGGGGGGCGAACTCGACGCAGTAAGCTCGCAGGCGCTCCGCGAGGTCGGTTGCCTCGCCGAGCGGGAACGCGACCGCCGAGGCGTCCGCCCGGCCGACGTGCAGGTCCGCGAGGACGAGCGCGTCGGCGTCGGGGAGGAACACGGCTCGCTCGCGGACGGAGACGCGTGTCACGACCGAGTGGACGGCCCTCGAAGACAAATCTCCACCGACAGCGCGCGTCGCACCGAAGCCACCCGAGAGGGCGGTCGAACCGCGTGGTGGAGCAGGGGCCTTTTTACTCGGTGCGTCCCACGTTCGGCATATGAGCGGCGCACTGGAGGACAAGCGCACCGCGACCCGCTTTCGCATCCTCGCCGAGATAGCCGACCGGCAACCGGCCGTGAGCCAAGGCGAGATTGCCGAGGCGGTCGGGGTGACGAGTCAGGCGGTCTCCGAGTACATCCGCGACCTCGTCGAAGACGGGCTCGTCGACAAGCAGGGCCGGTCGCGCTACCGCGTGACGAAAGAGGGCGTCGACTGGCTGTTTCAGGAGGCCCGCGCCCTCCAGCGCTTCGCCGAACACGTCACCGACGACGTGCTGGAGAGCGTCAACGAGGACGCCGCAATCGTCACCGACGACGTCGCGGCCGGCGACACGGTGACGCTGTCGCTCCGCGACGGTCTGCTCCACGCCACGCCCGGCGACGACGGCCCGGCCATCGGCGTCGCCACCACCGACGCCGAGGCGGGCGACGCGGCCAGCGTCACCGGCTTCGAGGGCGTCATCGAGATGGAACCCGGCTCGGTCCGCGTCCTGCAGGTGCCCCCCGCGCGGGTCGGCGAGGCCGACGCGGTCGATTCGGACGCGCTCGCGGCGGCGTGCGACGACGCCGACATCGTCGTCGCCGCGGGCGTCGAGGCCGTCGTCGCCTGCCGCCACGCGAGAGTCGACGTGCGGACGTGGTTCGCGCCGGGCGAGGTCGCCGCCGACGCCGCGGCCCGCGGCCTCGACGCCGCGGTCGTCGCGAGCACGGACGCCGCCGGGCGCGTGACCGATGCGCTCCGCGACGCCGGCGTGCTGTTCGAAGTGACGGAGCCGTAGCTCCGCGCCGAACTCGGCGCGTTTCGTAGTCCGGTTCGCACTCAGCCCTCGGCGTGTTCCCGCGCCATCGTGTACGCCTCCCGTAGCTCGCGGAACCGCTCTCGGTCGCCGCCGTGGTCGGGATGCACGTCCTTCACTCGCGCTCGATAGGCGTCCTGAACGGCCTCCGTGGACGCGTTCGCGGGGAGGTCGAGACGGTCGAACGCGGCCGACACGGGGTCGTCGAGGTCGGCCAGTTCGGGCTCGACGTCCGGCACGTCGAACGGGAGGCGACGGCCGAGTTGGCCGCCGGGCATCTCGTGTTCGCAGAGGACGGCGTAGACGCCGGCGCGTTCGAGGCGGAAGAACGCCTGCGCGTCGAAGGTGATGGCGACGCCGCGGTCGGGGAGGAAAAACGCCACCGTCTCGCCGCGGACCGGGCGGTCCTCGACGAACCGCTCCCCGATGGCGGTGAGGTAGTCGCGGATTTCGACGCGGCGGCGGCCCGTCCCGTCGACGCGGGGGCCGCGGGAGACCCGCCGCTCCGGGAACACACGGCCGCCGACGACGAAGACGCCGGCGACGACGACGGAGACGACCGCGCCCGCCGCGAGCCCGACGAGGAGCCACGGCGGGAGCAGAAAGACCCACTCCGGAAGCACGCTAGAAGTCACGGGACGAGCGATTATGAACCCCTCGCTGTGCGTAACGATTTGCCGCCGGCGACCCAAGGGCCGGTATGCGACCGATTCGCTTCGAGGAGGCCGACAGCGCGGAGCGCACCCAAATCGGAGAGGGACTGACCCGGCCGGCCGTCGCCGCCGGACGGCTGGAGACGGGCCGCTCGGAGGGGAAGTACTTCCTCCGCCACGACGACGGCTGTGCCGTCTGTGGGAGGCCGGTCGAAGCCGGGTCGCCGTTCTACCTCAACCCCGACGCCGGCGAAATCCTGTGCGAGGAACACGGCCGGGAGCGCAGAGAGTCCTGAGAGCGGCCGTCTCCCCGCCGAGGCCGCAATTTCATACTCGGCTTCGAGTGAGTTTTCATTCATACTTGTTTCGTTCGCAAACTTCTTTATCGGGGTGCGGGACCATACGAACATCACATGGCTGTAGTCTGGCTGGACGACGTACGGGCCGACGACCTCGACCTGGTCGGCGGGAAAGGCGCGTCGCTGGGTGAACTCACGGGTGCGGGGCTCCCCGTGCCGCCGGGATTCGTCGTGACGGCGAGCACGTACCGCGCGTTCATCGAGGACGCGGGCATCGACGACGAGTTGTTCGCCGCGGTCGAGGTCGACCACGAGGACTCCGCGGCGCTACAGGCGGCCCACGAGACGGCTCACAACCTCATCATGGAGACGCCGATGCCGGACGACGTGCGAGAAGAGATTCTCGACGCCTACCGGAGCGTCGGCGGGGGCGACGCCTTCGTCGCCGTTCGGTCGTCCGCGACGGCCGAGGACCTGCCGGACGCCTCCTTCGCGGGCCAGCAGGAGACGTTCCTCAACATCACCGAGGAAGACCTGCTCGACCGCGTCAAGGAGTGTTGGGCCTCGCTGTTCTCCGAGCGCGCCATCTACTACCGCAACCGAAAGGGGTTCCCCCACGACAAGGTCGACATCGCGGTGGTCGTCCAGCAGATGGTCGACGCCGAGAAGTCCGGCGTGATGTTCACCCGCCACCCCTCGACCGGGAAGAGAGAGCTCATCATCGAGGCGGCGTGGGGCCTCGGCGAGGCCGTCGTCTCCGGCACCGTCTCGCCCGACAACTACGTCGTCAACCGCGAGACCGGCGAGGTCGAGACCGCGACCATCGCGGACAAGAAGACGATGTGCGTCCGCGACGAGGAAAGCGGCGAGACCGTCATGCGCGACGTGCCGAACGACCGCCGCCACGAGCGCGTCCTCACCGACGACGAGGTGTCCCGCCTGCTCGAACTCGGCGAGCTGGTCGAAGACCACTACGAGACGCCGCAGGACGTGGAGTGGGCCGTCTACGAGGGAGAGGTGTACATGCTCCAGTCGCGCCCGATTACGACCATCGCGGAGGGCGACGACGGCGAGGAAGACGAAAGCGAAAGCGGCGGGAGTTCGCGGGCGACCGCGACCGGCGACGATGTGCTCATCCGCGGCCTCGGCGCGAGCCCCGGTATCGCCTCCGGCCGCGCCCGCATCGTCACCAAACTCGACCACCTCGACCAGGTCGCCGAGGGCGACATCATCGTCACCGAGATGACCATGCCGGACATGGTGCCCGCGATGAAGCGCGCCGCCGGCATCGTCACCGACGAGGGCGGGATGACCTCCCACGCGGCCATCGTCTCCCGCGAGCTCGGCGTGCCCGCGGTGGTCGGCACCGGCGACGGGACGAAGACCCTCGAAGACGGCGAGATAATCACTATCGACGGCGACAAGGGCACTATCCGCGAGGGCGAGGAACCCGAGGAGAAACAGCGCCAGCCCGTCGAGGAGGCTCGCCCCAAGACGCCCGTCAAGCCGATGACCGCGACCGAGGTCAAGGTCAACGTCTCCATCCCCGAGGCGGCCGAGCGCGCCGCCGCCACGGGCGCAGACGGCGTCGGCCTGCTCCGCATCGAGCACATGGTCCTGACGCTCGGTAAGACCCCCGAACGGTTCATCGAGCAGAACGGCGAGCGCGCCTACGTCGACGAAATCGTCTCGGGCGTCCGCGAGGCCGCAGAGGAGTTCTACCCGCGGCCGGTCCGCGTCCGCACCCTCGACGCGCCGACAGACGAGTTCCGACAGCTGGAGGGCGGCGAGAACGAGCCGCGCGAGCACAACCCGATGCTCGGCTACCGCGGCATCCGCCGCGGCCTCGACAACCCGAGCGTGTTCCGCCTCGAACTGCAGGCGTTCCGCCGCCTGTTCGACATGGGCTACGACAACCTCGAAGTCATGTTCCCGCTCGTCAACGACGCCGAAGACGTGCTCCGGGCGAAAGAGCACATGCACGAGGCCGGCATCGACCCCGAAAAGCGCGAGTGGGGCGTCATGATAGAGACGCCCGCGGCGGCGCTCTGCATCGAAGAACTCGCCGACGCCGGCATCGACTTCGCCTCCTTCGGCACGAACGACCTGACGCAGTACACCCTCGCGGTGGACCGCAACAACGAGCACGTCGCCGACATCTACGACGAACTGCACCCGGCGGTGCTCAAACTCATCGGCGACACCATCGAGACGTGCCGCGAGGTCGGCGTGAAGACGAGCATCTGCGGGCAGGCCGGCTCGAAGCCCAAGATGGTCCAGTTCCTCGTCGACAAGGGCGTCAGCTCCATCTCGGCCAACATCGACGCCGTCCGCGACGTGCAACACGAGGTCAAGCGCGTCGAACAGCGGCTCCTCCTCGACTCGGTCCGCTGAGGACCGCCGAACGTCGAGGCCCGACCACCCGCGTTCCGGTTTTCTCTTGTCCGCGTAGCGGCCGCTGTCGGCTGGGCGACGCGGCGCACCGGAGCGGAACCGATATACTGGGTGTGGGTATAATGGGATGCATGCAGCGCGCGGCACCGCAGGAGTTCGACCGCGTCCTCTCTTCGATGTGCACCCGACCGCATCCGGCCGCCCGGCAGGCCGCAGAGCGGTTCTTCGCAACCAACCCCGGCGACCCGGCGACCTATCAGGCCGTCGCCGCACTCGAAGAAGACGCACTCTCGTACCTCGGCGATATCACCGGGCTCTCGGCCCCCCACGGCTACGTGACAAGCGGCGGGACCGAGGCCAACATCCAGGCCATCCGAGCCGCGCGAAACCACGCCCGCGACGACGACCCGAACGTCGTCGCCCCCGAGAGCATCCACTTCAGCTTCCAGAAGGCCGCCGACGTGCTCGACGTGGAGCTCCGCGTCGTGCCCGTCGACGACGACTACCGCGCGAACGTCGCGGCCGTCCGCGAGGCCGTCGACGACCACACCGTCCTCGTCGCCGGCGTCGCCGGCACGACCGAGTTCGGCCGCGTCGACCCGATTTCCGAGCTGACCGCGGTCGCCCACGACGCCGGCGCGCTGATGCACGTCGACGCCGCGTGGGGCGGGTTCGTCCTCCCCTTTACCCACCACGAGTGGTCGTTCGCCCACGCGCCAATCGACTCGATGACCATCGACCCCCACAAGTACGGGCAGGCGGTCGTCCCCGCCGGCGGCCTGTTGTTCCGAGACAAGGCGGTCGTCGACTCGCTGGCGGTCGACACGCCGTACCTCGAATCCGCGTCGCAGGCGAGCCTCACCGGCACCCGGAGCGGCGCGGGCGTCGCCTCCGCGGCCGCCGCGATGCGCGAGCTCTGGCCCGACGGCTACCGCGACGCCTACGAGCGCCAGCAGGCGAACGCCGACTGGCTCTACGACGAACTCCGCGCCCGCGGCTACGACGCCGTCGAACCCGAACTCCCGCTCGTCGCCGCGACCGTCCCCGACGGGCAGTTCGAATCGCTCCGCGACCTCGGCTGGCGCATCTCGCGGACCGCGAGCGGCGAACTCCGCATCGTCTGTATGCCGCACGTCTCCCGCGAGTCGCTCCGGGGGTTCCTCTCGGACCTCGACGACCTCCGGTCGGGGCCGGCGCACAACTGAGCCGGTCCGAACCTGAAAACTTACAACCGACTGGCTTCGACCCTCTCGTGTGTCCCTCACCGCGTTCGCATCGCTCGCAGACCTGACGTTCAGTCTGTACCCCGACTTCTCGTGGCTCTCGTCGCTCGTCGAGACGGCCACCGGCTGGGTCGGGCTGGTCATCATCTTCGCCTACTCGTTTCTCATCGCCTTCGCCCTCCCGGGCGTGAGCGAAATCGTCCTCGCCGCGCCGCTCGACCTCGGGCTCCCCTACGGCGCGAAGCTGGCGGTCATCATCCTCGTCAGCGGCGCGGGCAAGGCCGCCGGGAGCGTCTTCGCGTTCCACATCGGCCGCCAGACGCGGGAGTCCGGCTACGTCGAGCGGGCGCTCGAACGGCTTCCCGTGGACGTGATGGGCTGGACCGAGCGCAAGGCCGTCCAAATCGCACAGAACTGGGGGTTCGCCGGGCTCGCGGCCGCGCTCTGCGTGCCGGGCTTCCCCGACACGCTCTCGATTTACGCGTTTTCGGTCCTCGAAGACGACTACCTCAGGTTCGCGGCCGCGACGTTCGTCGGCTCCTGCGGCCGACTCGTCGTGACGGTCATCGGCATCGAGGCCGCGCTGGCGTTCCTCTGAGCGGGTCGAGAGGCGCGCGAGCGCCCCGAACGCCCCGGGCGTCGCCCGAGTAGCCCGACAATTTATACGCGCGCTCGGCGTCAATACCGGTGTGACAGCGACGGGGCTCCCCGACAACATGCGTATGCGCGCTCCCTTTTAGCCGCGGGTGGACCCGCCTCCGGCCGTCGACTCGGTAACGTGAGACGACGGTCGGACCCGGCGAACCTCGGGGCGATATCGCACCGCCAAACAGACGCATCCGAAGCGGCGGGCTTTAGGCCCGCTTCCGAGATACACGACACAGATGAGTCACGAGGACTTCCCCACGGAGAACCCAGCGGTGGTGACGTGTGGACTGCCGTACGCGAACGGCGACCTCCACATCGGTCACCTCAGAACGTACGTCGGCGGCGACATCTACAGTCGCTCGCTACGAACACTCGGCCAGCAGACGGCTTTCGTCAGCGGGTCGGACATGCACGGCACGCCGGTCGCCGTCAACGCCGAGAAGGAGGGCGTCACGCCCGAGGAGTTCGCGCTCCGCCACCACGAGAAGTACGAGGCGACGTTCCCCCGCTTCAACATCGAGTTCGACAACTACGGCCACACCCACGACGAGACGAACACCGAACTGACGCAGGAAATCGTCCGCACGCTCGAAGCCGAGGGCTACGTCTACAAGAAGGAGATTCCGGTCGCCTACGACCCCGACGCGGACCAGTGGCTCCCCGACCGCTTCGTCGAGGGTGCCTGTCCGTACTGCGGCGCGCACGCCCGCGGCGACGAGTGCGACGAGGGCTGTGGTCGTCACCTCGAACCCGGCGAAATCGAAGACCCGACCTCGACGCTCACCGGCAACCCCGCGGAGTACCGCGAGCGCGAGCACAAGTTCTTCGCGGTCTCCGACCTCCAAGACTACCTCCAGGAGTTCATCGACCGCCTCGAAGGCACCGCGAACGCCCGGAACCAGCCCCGCGAGTGGATAGAGGGCGAACTGCAGGACTGGTGTATCACCCGCGACATGGACTGGGGCATCGACTACCCGGGTGACGAGGGCGACGAGTCGGACGGCAGTTCGTCGCCGTCCGACACCTCCGACCTCGTGCTGTACGTCTGGGTCGACGCGCCCATCGAGTACGTCTCCTCCACCAAGCAGTACACGGAGCGCGTCGGACCCGACACGTTCGACTGGGAGGCGGCGTGGAAGGACGCCGGCGACATCGTCCACATCATCGGCCGCGACATCATCCAGCACCACACCGTCTTCTGGCCGGCGATGCTCCGCGGCGCGGGCTACGTCGAGCCGCGCGCGGTCATGGCCTCCGGCTTCATCACGCTCAACGGCAAGGGCTTTTCCACCTCGCGCAACCGCGCCGTCTGGGCCGACGAGTACCTCGACGAGGGCTTCCACCCCGACCTGCTTCGGTACTACCTCGCCACCAACGGCGGGTTCCAGCAGGACGTTGACTTCTCGTGGTCGAAGTTCAAAGACCGCGTGAACAGCGAACTCGTCGGCACGGTCGGCAACTTCCTCTACCGGTCGATGCTCTTCGCGTACCGCAACTTCGAGGGGACGCCGGACACGGAGGTGTCCGAGGAGGTCGAAGCCCGCATCGAGGAGGCCATCGACGACTTCGAGGCCGGCATCAACGACTACTCGGTCCGGCAGTCCGGCAACGCCGCCGTCCGCCTCGCGCAGTTCGGCAACGAGTACATCCAGCGCAACGAGCCGTGGAAGCTCACCGACGAGGACCCCGAGGCCGCGGCGCAGGTCATCCGCGACTGCGTCCAGATTGCGAAGGCCATCGCCGTGCTGTTTTTCCCCGTCGCGCCGGGCAAGATGCAGGCGCTCTGGGAACAGCTCGGCGAGGACGGTTCCGTGACCGACACCCGCGTCGACGCCGCCTTCGAGGCCCCACCGGCGACCTTCGACGAGCCCGAGGCGCTGTTCGAGAAAATCGAAGACGAGCGCGTCGAGGAGCTCAACGAGAAGCTCGAAGCGCGCGTGGCCGAGACGGAATCCGAAAGCGACGAGTCCGACGAGGACGCCGAAGCGGATATGGACGCAGATACCGACTCTGACGCCGACATCGACCTCGAACCCATCGCCGACGACCGCATCAGCTTCGAGGAGTTCCAGGAACTCGACCTGCGCGTGGGCGAAATCGTCGCCGCCGAGGGCATCGACGGCGCGGACAAACTCGCCAAGCTCACCGTCGACATCGGCGTCGAAGAGCGCCAAATCGTCGCCGGAATCAAACAGCTCCACGACCTCGACTCGCTCCCCGGGTCGAAGGTCATCATCGTCGCCAACCTCGAACAGGCCGAACTGTTCGGCGTCGAGTCCAACGGGATGCTGTTGGCCGCGGGCGACGAGGCCGACATCCTGACGACCCATGGCGACGCCGTCCCCGGCACGAAAGTCCAGTAAGCGACCCTTCCGACCCGATACGCGACCGCCTGCGACTGACCGCGGCCGCCAGCGGCCGTCCACAACCCGATTTTTTCGACGCGCTGTGTTCGCCCCACATCGCCCCGTGTCAGACGCGGACCACAGCGCCTAACTGCGCCGCCCCCCGAGCGTCGCCCATGCGAATCGGAAGACGGGAAGCGGTCGGAATCGTCGTCGCGCTCGCGGTGTTCGCGGGCGTCGTCGCCGCGGTCACTGGCGGCGGCGCGGGCACCCTGACCGTCGAACGCGTGGACGACCTCCCGCAGGGACAGGGCGCGGTCGCCTTCGGCAACCTCGACCCCGACCAGCGCGAGACGTTCGCGGAGGCCGTTTCGACCGGCGAGCCGGTGGCGATACCGAACGAGGCGGCGCGAAACGAGTTCGTCGACCCCGGCTACGTCCGGTACGACGGCGGTATCTACCGGACGACTGTCTCCGACTGAGCCGGCGTTCGGCGCTCGAATCCCACGCCGAGACCGGAGCGGCTTTTAACGGTGACACTGGAGCGCCGACCATGCGAGTCAGCGTGTTGCTCGCCGCGGCGCTCGTCCTCTCGACGGGCTGTCTCGGCGGCGGAACCGGGACGGCGAGGCTGAGCGTCACCCGAGTCGACGACCTCCCGCAGGGCGAGGGAGCCGTCTCGTATCAGAACCTCGCGCCGGACCAACAGTCGGCGTTCCGGCAGGCGCTCGGAGGCGAGACCGTGACGCTCCGGAAGAGAACGGACAGAAACGAGTTCCGCGACCCCGGCTACGTCAGATACGACGGAGAAATTTACCAAACAACCATTATAGTTGCGTGAGGTCGAACGAGCGGTCAGTTCGATGGGCGAACTATAGAGGGTACGTATGCGAACCCGTTACTCGGCACCGAGTTTATCATCGGGCTTTTTTACCAGTCACTCGTAGGCGACGCCATGAGAAACGCAAAAATCGTCTGTACGCTCGGTCCCGCGTCGTTCGACCGAGAGACGATTCGCGGGCTCGCCGACGCCGGCATGAGCGTCGCTCGGATGAACGCGAGCCACGGCAACGTCGAACACCGGTCCGACGTCATCGACAGCATCCGCGCCGTCGACGACATGACCGACGAACCGCTCGCGGCCATGCTCGACCTGCAGGGTCCCGAAGTCAGAACCGCCGACATCGACGAGGACATCTACCTCGAAACCGGAAGCGAGGTCCGCTTCTACGAGGGCGACGAGGCCACGCCGGAGGCCGTCGGTCTGTCGTACTCCATCACCGCCGCGGAGTCAGGCGACACCATCCTCCTCGACGACGGCCGCATCGAGGCGACCGTCGAGTACGTGGAGGATGACGGGGTCCACGCGACCATCGTCTCCGGCGGGAAGCTCAGTTCGCGCAAGGGCGTGAACGTTCCCGGCGTCAACCTCGACATCGACCTCATCACCGACTCCGACTACGAGAACCTGAAGCTCGCCGCGGAGAAGGAAGTCGACTACGTCGCCGCCTCGTTCATCCGCGACGCGGAGGACGTCTACACCATCAGCGACACCCTCGAAACCCTCGGCGCGGAGATTCCCATCATCGCCAAAATCGAGCGCGCCGGCGCGGTCGAGAACCTCGACGAAATCATCCAGGCGGCCCACGGCGTGATGGTCGCCCGCGGCGACCTCGGCGTCGAGTGCCCCCTCGAAGAGGTGCCCATCATCCAGAAGCGCACCATCCGCAAAGCGCAGGCCGCGGGCGTACCGGTCATCACCGCGACCGAGATGCTCGACTCGATGGTCCGCTCGCGCCGCCCGACCCGCGCGGAGGCGTCCGACGTGGCCAACGCCGTCCTCGACGGCACCGACGCCGTGATGCTCTCCGGTGAGACTGCCGTCGGCGACCACCCCGTCCGCGTCGTCGAGACGATGTCCCGTATCGTCGAGGAAATCGAAGCCAGCCCCGAGTACGACGAGAGCCAAGAACAGCGCGTCCCGACCGCCGACGAGGGCTCCCGCACCGAGGCGCTCGCGCGCTCGGCGCGCTACCTCGCCCGCGACGTGAACGCCGCGGCCGTCGTCGCCGTCTCCGAATCCGGCTACACCGCCCGGAAGACCGCGAAGTTCCGCCCCGGCGTCCCCGTCGTCGCCGTCACGCCGAACGACCGGACGCGCCGCCAACTCGCCGTCTCGTGGGGCGTCTCGGCGCAGTACGCCGACTACAGCCCGAGCGTCGAGGGCGTCATGGACGACGCCGTCACCGCCGCGCTCGACGCCGGCGTCGCGGAGTCCGGCGACACCATCGTCGTCCTCTCCGGCATGATGACGGAGCTCGAAGGGACGAACACGACGAACATGCTCAAGGTCCACGTCGCCGCCGAGCCCGTCGCCACGGGCCGGAAAATCGTCGGCGGCCGCGTCGCCGGCCCGCTCTACCGCACCGAGGACGGCGACCTCACGGACGTCCCCGAGGGCGCGATTCTCGCGCTGTCGGCCGAGTTCGACGGCGAGTTCGACGGCGAGGCCGACAAGCTCGCCGGCATCGTCGACGCCCGCGCGGGCATGACCGGCTACCCGGCGCTCGTCGCGCGCGAGCTCGACATCCCGATGGTGTCGGGCGCGCCACTCCCGAAGACCATCGCGCAGGGCGCGACCGTCACGCTCCACGCCGAGCGCGGCATCGTCTACGAGGGCGACGTCATCAACCACGACCGCGACAGCCGGTAGGAGTGCGGTAGCCCTTTCCCGCCGCGACGCCTACGCACGAATCGATGTCCCGCGCACCCTCTCCCGAGGCCGACGACGACCGCGACGGCGACGCCGACGGCGAGTGGCGCTTCGGCGTCGACGACGTCGGTCCCGACGGCATCATCGACGACCAAGCCGAGGTCGAACGGCTCCCCATCGAACCCGAATCGCCCCGGGCCGAGAACGTCGCGTTCGTCCTGCTCGGCGTCCTGCTCGCGGTCGGGCTCATCGCCGTCACCGTGTTCCCGGGCGCGTTCTGAGCGACCCGCCGGACGCCGACCGCGACTCGTCGCGAACGCCGAGTGCGGCCGCTGTCCCGCCTCCGACTTTCCGTTTTGATAATCGGGACTGTTGATTTATGTGACCCCGAGGGAAACCACCGCCAACCACCCGACCGGGACGAGCGAAGTGAGCTACACAGCGCACCCTCCGCGTCGGTCGCCGCGTCGATTCTCCCCGCGGCGACTCGGGTTCCGACGCCGACGGTCCCGCGCCGGGACGGACGCGACCGCGGCGACGGCCTCCCTCCCGGTCATCGTGCGGCCACCAAAACCGGCCGCCGCCGGGACGAACACCGAGACGACAAGATGACACACGACCGACGACCCGGACACGACCGACGACCCGCCCCACCCGAGCCGGAGGGACGCGAGCAGTGACGAGACTCGTCGAACTCGACCCGGCGAAGTTCGTCCGGTTCCTCGCGGACCGCTGGACCCAGCGGAACTGGCAGACGAACGTCCAGCCCCGCGGCGAGGGGAGATACCTCGTACAGGGCCAGCGCGGCGACGGCACGAAGGGACTCATGCTCGCGCTCCCGGCCGTCGAGATGACAGTCGAGAAACAGCACGTCAAGGGCTTCGTCGCGCACGCGAAAAAGCGCGATATCGACACCGTCGTCGTCGCCACCCAAGGCGAGTTCGCCGACGGCGTCCGCGGATTCGCCACGAACCACGACGTGACGCTTCTCGACCGCGACGAACTCGGCCGGACCGTCGCCGACGAGGGCCTCGAACAGACCGTCAAGCAGTACACCGACGGCGAGGTGTTCGAGACGGCGGAAGTCGAGTTCGGCCTGCCGTTCGACCTGCCCGAACCGGTGGAAGAAGCGCTCGCGTCGCTCCCGTTAGCCGCCGCGCGCGAACGGCTCGCCGGACTCGTCGGTGACCGCGGCGGCGACGGCGGAGGCGGAAGCGGCGGCGGAAGTAGCGGTGACGGCGACGGGGGAGGCCGAAGTAGCGGTGACGACGACGGAAGCGGCGGCTGGAAATCCGTTGGGGACACGCTCCACGACAGACTCCCGTCGTCGGTCGGCGACCTGAAATCGGGGTCGCCGCCGAGCGTCCGCGTCGTCGTGGTCGCCGTGCTGTTGCTCGTGCTCGCGCTCGGCTTCGTTGCCGTGGTCGGACCGGTAGTTGACGGACTCGGCGGACCGACCGGCGACGGCGGCGGAGACGAAGGCGGCGTCGCCGTCTCCGCGCTCTCCAGTGCGAGCGTCGACTCGGCCGACGTGGTCGCCCGGTGGAACGCCCGGACCGCCGACACGCTTCAGGTGGGCAATCGAACGTACGCCGCGCCGGAGGGAGAGCGGTTCGTCGTCATCGGGCTCAACGCCACGGCCGCGGGCGACGCGCCGGGGTCGCTCCCGGAGTCGGCGCTCGCGTTCGAGACCGACGGCGTCAGCTACGGCTACCAACCGCTGTCGAACGCGACCGGCTTCCGCAACGGCGGGCTGTTCGCCCCCGACGAGCGAGCGCACGTCTGGACCGTCTTCTCCGTGCCGACGAACGCGACCACCGGGACCGTCTTCGTCCGGCCGACGAACGGGGACACCGTGGCGTTCGTCCACGACCGTTCGGTCTCGACCGATCCGAACGGCGACGACTGAGCGCGGAGCGACCACCCCTCGCAGAACCCGCGCCGCGTTCGACCCTCAATCCTTAATCGGGCGACGGCCCTAGACCCGGTATGGCATACCCGCCGCTCCCGTTACAGACCGGTCTCGTCAGTCCCGAGACGCTCCCGCTTTTGCTCGTGCTCGCGGGGCTCGGCCTGTCGCTCGCGGAGGCCATCGCCCCCGGCGCGCACTTCGTCGTCCTCGGCGTCGCCCTCCTCGCGGCGGGGCTGGTCGGCCTCTTCATCGCGCCGCTCGCAGGCCCGATAGCCCTCGGCCTGCTCGTGTTGGTCTTCGGTGCGCTCGCGCTCTACGGCTACCGGGAGCTCGACATCTACGGCGGGAAGGGGGAAGGAAAGACGAGCGATTCGGACGCGCTGACGGGCAAGATGGGGCGCGTCACGGAGCGCGTCACGCCGACCAGCGGCGAGGTCAAACTCGACGAGGGCGGGTTCAACCCCTACTACGCCGCCCGGTCTGTCCGCGGGGAGTTGGAGGTCGGAAGCGAGGTCATCGTCGTCGACCCCGGCGGCGGCAACGTCGTGACCGTCGAGGGAGTCGGCCCCGGCGAGGACGAAATCGACCGCGAACTCGCCCGCGAGCGGGCGCGACGACGACGCGAGGAGTCCGCGGAGCGAGACGAAGAACTCGAACGGGAGGGCACGGAAGGCGTCTGACCGGCGG
>Ga0207720_100837_pt1 | contig 15148 bp, 15 predicted proteins | sample A23P2SouthBayCA_2_FD_187751 | JGI IMG/M metagenome (GOLD analysis project Ga0207720, IMG submission 187751) | Aerobic enrichment media microbial communities from Eden Landing Ponds, California, USA - A23 E3 (2) (SPAdes) | ecosystem: Environmental > Aquatic > Marine > Unclassified | place...
CGCGAGCACGGCGAGAAAGAAGAGCCCGCGGGTCACGCCTCGGAGTGGCCCGGCGACCGACGACGGGACCGTCAACAGATGGCGGCGATGGGGAGACTCGGTCGGTTCCGGGGAGCGGGCCAGCCACAGCGCCGTCACCGCGACGGTGACGCCGGCACCGACGAGGAGCAGCCACAGCGGAATCGGCGCGTCGAAGCGAGAGCCGGTCACGTCGTGTGCGGCGGCCACGCCGGGACCGACGGCGAACGCGGCGACAGCGACGATGCCGACAGCGAGCGACGACGTGGGCCGGCGGTGAACCATTCGACCGGGGGTAGTCACCGACGACCCAAAAGCCGCTCTGGTTCGTGTCTCGAACGTCCGTTTCCGATGAATACGCTTTTGCGCGGCGATTCCCGAGGAACGACAGATGCGCGTCCGCACAGCGGTCGTCCTCGGCGGGTTGCTCGTCATCCTCGGCGCCGGCCTCGTCGTCGGGTTGGGTGGCATCGGCGCCTCGCCGTTCGGCGGCACTTTCGAGGAGTCGTGGGTGAGCGACACCCCGCGTGAAAACGAGTTCAACCACCACGCCATCGGTGCCGGGAGCGATGGTGACGTACTCGTCGCGCCGGTCACCGAACAACCCGGTGACGATGCCGAGTTGACCGACGCCTCCTGTTCGCTCGTCCGACTCGCCGCCGACGACGGCGAGACGCTGTGGCGGGACGGAATGCCGCCGGAGGCGTGTTTCACCCACGCGCTCACCGAACCGGCCATCGACGACATCGACGGCGACGGGAAACGGGAGGTCGCCGTCGCGACAACCGAGGAGGCACTCGTCGTCTACGACGGAACGGACGGCAGCGAGCAGTGGCGCGTCCCGCTGTCGACGTACGGCTACGCGCGGCCGACGATAGCGAACGTCACGGCCGCAGACGGGCCCGAAATCGTCGCCAGCGACATCGGTGGCGGCGTCGTCCTCGCACACAGCAACGGAACCGTCGCGTGGCGGGTCGCGCTGAACGAAACCGTCGGCGAGCGGCAGTCGGTGTATCAATCAGCCATCGTCGAGGACTTCGACGGCGACGGCCGACCCGAAATCCTCGTGGGGACCACCGAAGCGTTGGTGTTGCTTTCCGCCGATGGAACGGTCGAGTGGCAGCGCGACGACGCCGCACGGTACGTCGCAAGCGTGGAAACCGACGGCGGCGCACGGATAGTCGCCGCCGGAACATCGACCATCCGGGCCCACGACGGAGCCTCCGGCACAGAGACGTGGAACCGGTCGATTACGAACGGCCGCATCCACACCGTCGCGGACGGCGACGGCGACGACACTCCCGAAGTGTACCTCGGACGAATCGAAAGCGAGGTCGTCGTCTTGGATGCCGAATCGGGCGACACGGAGTGGTCCACGACGGTGTCGGGCGAGGACACCATCGTCGCGGCGCCCCGACTCGGTGACGTGACCGGCGACGGCCGGCCCGAAGTCCTTGCCGCGGCCCGAACCGGGACCGTCACCGCCCTCGATGCCGATTCCGGCGGGGAAGTGGCCGTCTACGAGCGCGCCGTACCCGTCTGGACGTTCGTTACCCCCGCCGACATCGACGGCGACGGCCGCGATGAGGTGTTGGTCCGCTACGGCGACGGTCGCGTCGTCGCGCTCGAATACGAGGGGTGATCTACCCCAGCGACACGTCGAGATACAGCATGACGACGACGCCGACCATCGTCCCGAGCGTCGCGACCCGTTCGTTGCCGTGCAGGTGGGTCTCTGGGACGATCTCGTCGCTGATGACGAACAGCATCGCGCCGGCGGCGAAGCCCATCGCGTAGGGCAGGATCGGCGCGGCCAGCGTGACCGCGAACGCCCCGAACAGCACGAGGGGGATCTCGACGAGTCCCGATCTGACCCCAGTTATCACGGCGTACGAGCGGCGATCGAGCCCCGCGTTGACGGCGGCGACAGAGACCGCTAACCCCTCGGGGACGTTCTGGATACCGATGGCGAGCATGAGCGCGACGGCGTCGCCGACGGTCGGCGCGGTATCGGCGCCCGGGAGGGCCGGCGCCGCCGCGGATCCGAACCCGACCCCGACGGCGAGCCCCTCGGGCATGTTGTGGAGGGTGATCGCGAGGATGAACAGCACGACGGGCGCGAGGCGGTCGTCGTCGACGGGTAACTCCTCGCCGGGGTCGGCCGCGTCGTCGCGGCGCCTGCCCGTCAGCAGGTAGTGAGCGTGAGGGACGAGGACGTCCGCCCGGTCGAGCGCCAGCGCGCCCAGGAGGACGCCACCGAGCACCGGCACGGGGCTCCCGCCGGGCGTCGCGTCGATCCCCGGGAGGATCAGGCTGGTGAAACTCGCCGCGAGCATGACGCCGGCGGCGAACCCGAGCGCCCCGTCGAGCGCACGCTCGGAGGGGTCACGCCAGACGAACACGAGCGACGCGCCGACGAGGTTGAGCCCGGCGATGACCAGCCCGCCGACCAGCGCCTGGACCACGAGTCGCTGGGACCCGAGCGCCTCCACGAGCAGCTCGACCGGTCCGGGCATTGCGTGGCGAAACGACGCGGGCCGTCGACATAAAGATCGCCGACGCGTCGACCCGCCGGCGGTCGCCTCCGACCGCACCGACCGGGGATATACACGTCCGGCGGTCCAACGGACGGGATATGAACGGCCAGCAACTCAGAGAGACGGTTCGCGAGACGCAGGCGACGGAACTCGGTCGGCTCGGGTCGGACAAGTACCTCATCGCCGCGACCGGCGCCGACCTCGAACGGGTGCCGGTGTTACGGTCGGTCGCGGAATCGGCCGCTAGCGGCCGGGAGACCCTCTCGCGGTGGGCCGAAGCGGAGACGGGCGACGCGGCGTCGGCCTTCGAGACGGCGGCCGAGGCCGAAGCCGCACAGTTCGACCGCGTGGTCGACTCGCTGGCCGAACTGTCGGACGACGCCACCGACGTCGCGGCGACCGTCGACGGGACCGACGCGCCGTTGCACGCCGTGCTGGCCGACACCGACGGGACGGTCGAGCGGGTCGCGGCCGCGTTCGTCGGTCGCGCGCTGGTCGCCGACCGGACGCTGTTGCAGGCGGTCAACTTCTTCGTCAACGAGGCCGACGAGAGCCGGGCGGACCTGGCACGCGCGCTGCGGACCGACGCACAGGAGCGGCTCGACGAAGGGGTCGAGCTGCTCGATTCGGTCTGCGAAACGGACGCCGACTGGGAGCGCGCTCGGCGAGCGGCCGAGCGCGTGGTCGAGGCGGCCTACGAGGCGTACGCGAACGCGCTCGACGCGATGGGTATCGATCCGAAGCCGGTCTGTTGAGCCGGCTGTTCGAGCCGAACGGCGGTGCGAGCCGGTCGGCTCGTGTCGCCCGACGGCGTTCGTGCCCCGAGCGTCGCCACGCGACGCTCGGACCGCCGACGGACGACTTCGTCGCCCGTCGTGGTCGCGGCTTTCAAACCGCAAAAGCCGCGACCGCCGACGTTTTATCGCCCGACCGGATAGAACGGGGCAATGAGCCAGCCGAGCCCCGACGTCTACGAGCAGGGCAAGGGGATGGACGCCCACAACAAGGTGATGCGCGAGGTGCGCTCCCGCAACGACGCCAGCTACGACCCGCGCGAGCCCACGCGGGTCTGGCTCGACGAGGACAACACCCCCGACGGCTTCGTCGACTCGCTCACCATCATCCTCAACACCGGCGGCTGTCGCTGGGCCCGCGCCGGCGGCTGCACGATGTGCGGCTACGTCGCGGAATCCGTCGACGGCGGCAGCGTCGCCCACGAGGACCTGATGGCCCAGATCGACCACTGTCTGGACCACGAGGACGGACACGCCGACGATCTGCGCGGCGACGGCGCCGACCTGATCAAGATCTACACCTCCGGTTCCTTCCTCGACGAACGGGAGGTGCCCGCCGAGACCCGCCAGGCCATCGCCGACACCTTCGGCGACCGCGACCGCATCGTCGTCGAGTCGCTGCCCGATTTCGTCGACCGCGAGAAGATCCGCGAGTTCACCGACCAGGGACTGGACTGCGACGTGGCCATCGGGCTGGAGACCGCCACGGATCGCGTCCGCCACGACTGCGTCAACAAGTACTTCGACTTCTCGGACTTCGAGGCCGCCTGCGCGGAGGCCAGCGCCGTCGACGGCGGCGGCGTCAAGGCCTACCTCCTGCTGAAGCCGCCCTTCCTCTCGGAGGGCGAAGCCGTCGAAGACATGAAGCGCTCGGTGCGCCGGTGTCTCGAGGTCGACGGGTGTCACACGGTCTCGATGAACCCCTGTAACGTCCAGCGCTACACGATGGTCGAGGACCTGTACCACGAGGGCGGCTATCGCCCGCCGTGGCTCTGGTCGGTCGCCGAGGTGCTCGAGGCGACCGCCGACGTCGACGGCATCGTCGTGTCGGACCCCGTGGGCCACGGCTCCGAGCGCGGCCCGCACAACTGCGGCGACTGCGACGACCGCGTCCAGCGCGCGATCAAGGACTTCGACCAGCGCCAGGACCCCTCCGTCTTCGACCAGGTGTCCTGTGACTGCGAGCGCACCTGGAACGTCGTCGTCGAACGCGAACGCAGTTACTCGCTGCCGCTGGCCCGATAGCGCCGATCCCCGTTCACGCGGTTTTCCCGACTCGTTCGACCCGAAACGATCCCCCCGTATCGCGACCACGAGTGGGTCGTTGACACGGTTCGGCGCCTCGGGGCCTTGCGATTACACTTTCACTCCGGTTGCCGTGGGTTTTTATGCGTCTACGATCAACGTCGTCGTAGGGGCCCTGGAGACCCCGACTGTCACACGCTCCAGCCCCTACGTTCCCCCATCCTTTCCGACACTCACGCAGTGACGACGCCGTGTTCCGTTCCCTGAGCCAGCGGTGCGGACGAACGCCGGGGCGCGATAACCGCCTCGACGACGGGCGGCGAGCGACCTCGACGGGGTCGTCGAACGGGATGTCCGCGTGCCGATCGATCCGATGCGCCCAGACGCTTCGACGGGATTATCGACCGAGAGCGATATCTGGGGAACGATGGAACGGACCGACCCGCGTCGGCGCTACGACGACCTCGTCGTCCGCCGCGAGCGACACGAGGTCGGGACCGAGCGGTTCGACGAGCTGCGCGACGCCGAGGTGTTCCGGTCGGGCTGGGGCGTCGCGGGCGTCGTCCTCGACGACGAGGTGCAGCACACCTCCGGCACTCGGACCCGGTCCGACGACGGCGAGCGCCTGCTCGCCATCCGCAACGAGGCGTATCCCACGGAGTGGACGCTCCCCGGCGGCGCCGTGGAACCCGACGAAGGGCTGGCCGACGCGGTCGTCCGGGAAGTGCGCGAGGAGACCGGGGTCGCCGTCGAGCCCGTGCGACCCGTCGGCGTCGACGAGAGCGTCGTCGTCTGTGGCGAGCGTTGCGTCGAGATGGCGTTCGTCCACTTCCTGTGTCGCGCGACCGACCCGACGGTGGTCGACGGCGACGACCTGGGAGACTCCGACGAGGAGATCACCGAGGCGGCCTGGGTGGGATCGCTACCCGAGGACGTGTTCAATCCCGACCACACCCGCGACGTGTACGAGGCCGCGCTGGCGCTCGGGAGGGAGTGAGCCGTCGGAATCGCGGCGAGCGGACGCCGCGCCGGTCCCACAGATATTAATCGACCAGCGAACAGATCGCCGGCATGGTCCCCCTGCTGATCCTCGGGCTGACGGAGTTGATCGTCATCCTGGTGAATCTCGGTATCGTCGCCGGCGTGATCGGCGGTGTCGTCTACCTCGTCCGGTGGGTCACCGACTCGGGGAACGACGAGCGGGTCGAGGAACTGGAGGCGGAGGTCGAGGAGTTGCGTGCGGAGCGCGACTCCGGGGAGCGGACGAACGGCGAGGACTGAGCGCTACTCGCCGAACGCGCGGAGGACGCCCTGGCCGTCGGTGTGGCCGATATCCGGCAGCGAGACCCGCTCGGGGTGGGGCATCAGGACGGCGACCGAATCCCGGTCGCCGAGGACGCCGGCGACGCTGTGTTTCGACCCGTTGGGGTTTGCCTCGGGAGTCGCTTCGCCGTCTTCGTCACAGTAGCGAAACAGGACCCGATCGTCGGCTTCGAGTTCGTCCAGACGGCCGTCGTCGATCTCGTAGCGGCCCTCGCCGTGGGCGATGGGGAACTCGACGACCTCGCCCTCGTCGAAGCCCTCCGTCCACGGCGTGTCGGCGTTCTCGACGCGGAGGTTGACGCGCTCGCACTGGAAGCGGGCGCTCTCGTTGGTGGTAAAGGCGCCGGGTGTGAGCGACGACTCGCAGCCGATCTGAGCACCGTTGCAGATGCCGAGGACGGGCGTGCCAGAGTCGGCGGCGTCGCGGACCTCGCCCATGATCGGCGAGCGGGCGGCCATGGCGCCGGCCCGCAGGTAGTCGCCGTAGGAGAAGCCGCCGGGGAGGACGACGCCGGTGGTGTCCGCCGGCAGGCCGTCCTCGTGCCAGACGAGTTCGGCGTCGATGTCGAGGTGGGCGAGCGCCTGGACGGTGTCGCGGTCGCAGTTGGACCCGCCGAACTGCACGACTGCGACGGTCATCGTTCCTCGACGGTGACCTCGTAGTCGTGGATGGTCGGGTTGGCGAGCAGCCGCTCGGCCATCTCGCCGGCGCGCTCGGCGGCGTCCTCGGCCGACTCGGCGTCGAGGTCGACCTCGAACAGGTCGGCGGCTCGCAGGTCCTCGAGTTCGAACCCGAGCCGTTCGAGCGCGCGCCCGGTCGTCTCCGCCTCGGGGTCGAGCACGCCGTGTTTCAGGCGGACCTCGACCGTCGCGGTGTAGGGGGTCATACCTGAGTGGCGGCGGCGCCGGGAGAAAACGGTTTTGACTCGCCCCGGTCGAGTGAACGGCGGCGCAGCCGAACGACGACGCGACAGGTCACCGGGGCAGTCAGGCGGTGTCGAAGTCGATCGGCTGCCAGTCGTCGGGCTGGTCGGAGAGTCCACGAACCCGAACGGCGCGCTGGCCGTCGACCTCGCGAAGTTCGACCTTGCCGTCGAACGCCTGGGCGATCGACGAGAGCGTCTGGTCGTCGACCGCGGCGGGGTCGATAGCGCAGACGCCGAGCCCGTCTGCGGTGCGGATGCGACCGGTCAGCGTGTGGACGAAGCGGAACACCGACTTGGCGGGCGCGTAGACGACGAACGGCGAGAGCGTGTACACGCCGGTCCGGACCTGTCCGGCGCCGTTTTGGTGGATCCGCTCGTAGAGCGAAGAGAACTCGATACCGGCGCCGGTCAGGTCCGCCGGGCTCCCGACCGCGTGAACGTTGTGCCCGTCGTCGTCCGTGCCGTTCTCGGTGCAGTCGACGACGCCGACCCGCGCGAAGTCGAGGTCGCCGCCCAGCGCCTCGTAGTCCGACAGCGTCTCGCGGCCGTCCACGTCGGCCGCGATGAACAGCGTCCCCTCGCGGGAGTGGCGGCGCAGGAGCATCCGCATCGTGAGCTCGCGGATCCCGCCGAGCGCCGGCCCGGTGACGAGGATATTGGTCCCGGGTTCGACGCCCGCCAGCGGCAGGCCATCGAACGTGTAGGTCGGTTCCTGAACGCTCACGAGCCATCACCGCCGGAATCGTCGCCTTCCGTCGCTTCGCGCTGGGTCGCCTCGCGTTCGTCCTCGCACTCGTTGAGCTGGCGGCGCAGTTCGAGCTGGTCCATGGCCTCGTCGGCGAACCGCCGCAGGTCGGCGAGTTCGTCGTCGGTGAACGAGCGCGGCTCGTCGTGAGTGAGACAGAACGCACCGATCGTCGCGCCGCGGGGCGTCTCCAGCGGCACGCCGGCGTAGGCGCGGATATCGAGTTCGTCGAGGCGGTCGTTGTCGGCGAATCGCCCGTCTTCGTGTGTGTCTTCGACGATCATCAGGTCGTCCTCGAGAATCGTGTGGGTACACATGGAGTCCTCGCGCGACAGCGTCTCCCAGGCGGCACCCGTACAAGCGAGAAAGCGCTCCTCGTGGGCGTCGATCACGCCGACGAACGCCACGTCCACACCGAAGTGCCCGCGGGCGAGCGCCGTCAGCCGGTCGAACGCGTCGGCGGCCTCCATGCCGGGCCGGTCGTACTGTTCGAGCGCGGCGAGGCGCTCGTCTTCCCGCGTCGGGAGCGGATAACCCACCTGTGTCCGCTGTTCGACGAGGTTGCCGACCATCCTGACCAGCGCCGCCCTGGCGTCGGGGGTGTCCCGCGGGAGGTACTCGACGACCACGTCCTCGCGGCCGGCGGTGTCGATCCGGTCGGGCGACGCGTCGGTAAAGAGGATACAGGGCGTGTCGGGCGTCGTCTCTCGGACCCGTTCGGCCACGTCGAGGCCGGTCCCGTCCGGAAAGTCGTACGCCGTGACGACGCAGTCGACGGCCGCTCCGTCGAGGGCATCGGCCGCCGTGGCGACCGAATCGGCCGTCGTCACCGCGACGTCGTCGTCGGTGAGGAGGGACTCGCGCGTCGCTGCGCGCTCGTCGTCGTCGGCGTCGACGCACAACACAGTCAGTTTACGCATGTCCGTCTGTGCCCCATCCTTTCGTCTCCACCGTAATAACTCTCTGCGTACGCGATCCAACGTTGATATCCGAGGTAGGGTCGGTGAGGGCCGGTCCGTGTGAGTCGGCGGCGAGCGACGAGAACGCTTTAGGCACAGACGCCCGTCAGCGCTATCCGATGACTGTCCGTTCGCACACCCGTTCGTCGGTGCCCCGGCGGTGGTCGCCGTGACCAGCGACCTGACCGAGATCGTCGTCGTCGGTGACGACGACACGGGGCTCATCGCGGAGATCACCTCGACGCTCTTCGAGCGTAACGTCAACATCGAAGACCTCGACCAGGCGGTCAGAGAAGGCGTCTTCCGCATGACCATGCGGGTCGACACCTCGGAGATGATCGTCAAGGAGGAGACCCTGCGGGAGAACCTCCACGACCTCGGCGACGACCTGGGCGTCGACGTGCAGGTGCGGTTCCCCGACGACCGCGAGACCCAGCAGATCGCCGTCCTCGTCACCAAGGAATCCCACTGCCTGGAGGCGATATTCGAGGCGTGGGCCAGCGGCAACCTCGGCGCCGACGTGGAGGTCGTGATCGGCAACCACTCCGACCTGGAGCCGCTCGCCGAGAAGTACGACGTACCCTTCCACGACATCGGCGACGAGAAGGGCACGCCCGACGAGGGGGAACTACTCGAGTTACTCGCGGAGTACGACGCCGACCTGGTGGTGCTGGCGCGGTACATGCGCATCCTCAGTCCGGACGTCGTCTTCCGCTACGAGGACCGCATCATCAACGTCCACCCGTCGCTGTTGCCCGCGTTCCCCGGCGCGTCGGCGTACATGCAGGCCATCGAGGAGGGCGTCCGCATCGCGGGCGTCACCGCCCACTACGTGACGACGGATCTGGACCAGGGGCCGATCATCACCCAGCGGGCGTTCAACGTCCCCGACGACGCGACCGAGGAGGAGTTGCAGGAGATCGGCCAGCCGCTGGAGGCCGAAGCGCTGCTGGAGGCCATCGACCTCCACCTCACCGACGAGGTGACCGTCCACCGCGGACGGACGAAGCTTCGCGATCCCGAGGATACCGACGCGCAACTGGGCGCACCCCGCGATCTCGACCAGGCCAACCCCGACCGACCGATCGACGGCCTGGGCGAGTTCGTCGCCGGACAGGACGACGAGGAACCCGAGGCCGAAGCCGACGACTGAGGACGCGGTTCGACCTCGTCTGGCGAACAGGCGACACGGATGGCTCGCGGGGCGGCGTGTCGCGCTCCCGCGGAGCGCCCCGCGATCGCATTCACGTCACGGGACCGGTTGGTCCCGGCTTCGCGGATATACGTTCGGTCGGCCGATGGCGCGCGGACCGGCGCGAGATGTGACCGCTCGGTCGGGAGCCGAGAAGTGACGACCATCGATACACTACGTCGTAAGTACGGTATTGAGCCTCGCGGCCCTCTGTACGACCGGGGCCGAGAGAGACCATGGCGGGCTACAACATCAACAGACGGCTGGCGATAGCGATCCTGTTCGTTTCGGTCGCGATCCCGTGGTACGCCTACTTCGTCGTCGCACCGGACGGGTCGGTGTCTCCCGGCGGTCTCACGGTCGTCGAACTCGCCTTTCCGATCGCCATCCCGGTGTTGATCCTGGTGGTCGAGCGGGTGTGGGGATGGGTCTGGCGGACCTTCGACTTCACCGGCTGCATGCACGGGTGGTGGATCTACGCCGTCGCGGGCCAGACCGAGAGCGGGCAGCCGATCGACCTCGTCGGCGTGTTCTTCCTCGAACACAGCCTGCTCTCGCCGGCGATCCGGGAGGGGCGGTCGTGGATCGGTCGACCGCCCGTACCGGCCGGAGGCGGACCAGCGGACGGCACGCAGTCGGGCCCCGAGCGATCGCCGGCCGACGACCGAACCCGCTCGTGGGGCGCCTCGCGGCGGTGGAAGTCGGACAAGATCTGGATCGCGCCCGACGCCACCGAGGCCAGTTTCATCTTCGACATCCTGGCGTCCAGCGGCCCACAGGCGTCCAGCGACCCGCGGATGATACCGCGGTACACGGGCCATATCGTCGCCGAACGGTGTTCGGCGACCCCGCTCCACGGCGTCGACGCGATCGAGGGGGAACTCCAGGGGGTCGGCGAACTCGGAGGGGGCGCCAAACGCAGACGGGACGAGCGGCCGACCGAGTCGAAGACGACGGTCCCACGACCCGACGGCGGCGGGACCGGCGACCGCAGCACGACCAGTGCGCGCAGATCCGCCGGGAACGGGACGAGTCCGCAGGCGTTCTACGGACGGTTCTACGGCGAACGGATCGCCTACCGCGATTGCCCGTCGAGCGCGACCCGATCGAACGACCCGCTGACCGGCTGGCTGGCGAAGTACGCGCGCTTCGATGCGCTCGGCTCGTGGTACCGGACGGTCACCGGAGCCGTTAGAACCGACCGCAAGCGACTGGAGCGGCTCGTCAAGGGTGACGCCGAGCGGTTGGGCATGCGGGCGGAGGGGCGGTTGACACCGGCGGAATCGAGGGCACCGGCGACCTGCGGAACCGAACCCCGCCGCGGCGAGAGAGTGGACGGGCCCGAGTAACCGACCCCGAGCGAGTCGGTCGGCCCGCGGCTACCGTTCGACGTCGAAATAGCGGTCCCGATGGCGACGACAGCCGGGGTTGAACGCCGCGCCGCAGACCGGGCAGGCGTCGTCGCAGTCGAGGTACGCCCGTACGGAGAGCGCCGTCCCGCAGACTCCACAGAGGACTCCAGGGTCGTCGAACGCCCGGCGAGGGACCCGCTCGGCGTCGTGGGCGGTAAGGGTGTCGTGACACCGGAAACACGGGTAGTACGAGTCACAGCAGGCGAACCGGATCGCGACCACGTCGACCGCGTCGTCGTAGTGGTCACAGCGGGTCGCGGGGTCGACGGCGACTCCGTGCAGCGGGACCCGGAACCGCTCGTCCGTCTCCGGTGGGTGGGTCGTCCGCCGCGCCGACTCCGGTTCCGGTTCCGTCGTCATCGGTCGGTCAGTACGGATCTCGGGGTCATCGATCGACCCGTCCGGTCCTCAGAGGTCCTCGACGGTCTCGACGGCGGCCTCGAGCGACGGCGCGTCGAAGGCGTCGCGGCCGACGTAGGCGTTGGTACCGGCGCAGTAGAGGTCTCGGGCGGCGTCGATCACGCGGTCGTCGAGCGGTTCGGGCCGGTGCTCGCACAGCGACTTCCAGTCGGCGACGCCGCGCTCGTCGGCCTCGGCCTTGGCGGCCGAGACGGCCTCAACCCAGTCGGATTGGGTCCGCTTGTGGTACTGGCGGACGACCTCCTTCGAGACCTGCTGGTCGCCGTAGGAGAACCGATTCTCGTCGAAGGTGCCGACCACGTCGGCGACGCGGATCTCGCCCCCGTAGTAGAGACACTCGATCTTGCCGTCCTCGTGTGTGAGCCCGGCGTCGGCGGCGTGGTCGGTGACGACGCGGTCGACCTCGCGGGCGACCGATTCGAGGTCGTCGACGCTCGCGACGCCGGCGATGCGGTCGGCCTCCGTACGGGAGAGATAGCGGTCCTGCTCCTCGTACTTGGTGGAGAACTCGACGACGGGGTCTTCGAGGTCGACGGCCTCGTCGGGCCAGGCGTCGACGTCGAGGCCGTGGTCGGCCGGGTCGGTGCGTGTGCGGAGCGAAGAGCCGACGGGCACACGGTTGCGGAAGACGATTTCGAGGGGGACGAGGTAGTTCTCGCCGGCCTCGGCGTGGTAGGCGTCGTAGTCGTAGCCGCTGGGATCGTCGCTCTCGTCGCCCTCGAAAGGCAGGTCGGGCACCTGCGTGAGCTCGATGACCATCTCGCGAGGCGCCGCGCCGGAATCGAGGGCCTCGTCGAGCGAGACTGCCCCGTCGGTGGCGTCGGTAGCGACGCCCTCGTAGTGGGTGGGCACGCTCTCGGCTTCGAGCAACTCGAAGTTACACGCGCCCATCGTGCACAGTGAGGCGCCCTTGTCGAGGATCTCGTCGGGCATCTTCCCCCAGTCGAACACCGAGTAGTCGTCGGTGAAGACGAACGCGCCGCGGCCCAGCTCGTCGACAGTGGCGGGCTCGTCCACCCGGAACTCCTTGACAGAGGTCATTGGCGGAGTCTCTCGTGCCCGCGGCAAAGTCGTTTCTCACTCGGGGCCGACCGACCCTCACACCGCGGTTCGACGCGGCGGTCCATCGGCGGTCCAAACGCCTATGCGCGTCGGGTCTGCAGTTGGGTTCGATGGTCGAATCCGTCGGGCTGGCTGTCGGGATCGTTCTCGTCACGACTGGAGCCGTCTGGATCGGCAGTTCCTGGCTGGAGTCGGCGAGCGAACGGCTCTCGGCGTACTACGGGTTGCCACAGGTCGTCCAGGGGTCGGTGGTCGCGGCGGTCGGGTCGAGTTTCCCCGAGCTGGCGACGGTCGTGGTCTCGGCGCTCGGTGGGGCGCTCGGGCTCGGGACCGGTGCGATCGTCGGCTCGGCGATCTTCAACGTCCTCGTGATCCCCGCGGTGGCGGGCATCTCGACGGGCGAGGACATCGAGGCTAACCGGACGCTCGTCTACAAGGAGGCGCAGTTCTACATGCTGGCGGTGTCGGCGCTGGTGATCACCTTCGCGATGGCGGTCATCTATCACCCCGTCGAGGGGACGGAGTTCATCACCGGCGAGATGCGGCGCTATCTCGCGGTCATCCCGCTGGCGCTGTACGGGCTGTACATCTTCATCCAGGCCCAGGACACCGCCGACCACGAGGCCGACCCCGACGACGCCGTGGGCATCGACGCCCGGCGCCAGTGGGGGTACCTGCTCGCCGGACTCGCCGTGATCCTCGTGGCCGTCCACGAACTCGTCGCGGCGGTCGAGACGATCGGCGCGGCCGTCGGCATCGGCGAGTTCATCATGGGCGCGACCGTCGCCGCTGCGGCGACGAGCCTCCCCGACGCGCTGGTGAGCGTCCGCGCCGCCCGCGACGACCGCGGGGTGGCGTCGCTGGCGAACGTGCTCGGGTCGAACACCTTCGACCTGCTCGTGGCCATCCCGGTTGGGGTGCTCATCGTGGGCACGTGGTCGTTCAACTTCGAACTCGCCGTGCCGTTGTTCGCGGTGTTGACCCTGGCCACGGTCCTCCTCTTTACCTTCCTCCGGACGGATCTCGCGCTGTCGACCCCCGAGTCGGCCGCCCTGTTGGTCGCGTACGCGCTGTTCGTCGCCTGGGTCGTGCTAGAAGAGGTCTCGAGGGTCGTCACCTTCCTCCCGGGCGTCGTCGGGTGAGCGACGGGGGGCGCGGGCGAGCCGTCCGGGCCGCCGTCGCAGACGGCGGGGTCTTCGGCCGGTTCCCGGCCGCTTATGACGCTGGCAACAGTGGAGACGTGCAATGGCAGACGACGCCGCGCCGCGGACCAACGTGCCGCGCGGGGAGTTCGACTTCGAGCACGTCCCCGAGACCGACGGGTCGTTCGAGAACGCGCTGGCGAAGGCGCGGGCCGGCGAGCGACTTACCGTCGACGACGGCGTCGAGTTACTGACCACGGGCACCGAACGCGACGGGATCGACCGCGAGCGCAAGGAACTCGTCCTCGAGGCCGCGGACCGCCGGCGTGCCGAGGTCGTCGGCGAGGCGGTCACCTTCGTCGCCAACCTCAACAACAACGTCACCACCGCCTGCAACACCGGCTGCCTGTTCTGTAACTTCAAGGACCGCTCCGAACGGTTCCGCTCGGCCAACGACGAGTCCCACGGGGGGTTCACCAAGCGACCCGCAGAATCACGGGAGATCGTCCGCGAAGCCGTCGACCGCGGCATCTACGAGGTCACCTCGGTGTCGGGGCTCCATCCGGCGTTCGCGCTCGACGACGAACACCGCGAGATCCTGGAGGCGAGCGACCGCGGCGACCTGAACTACCGGTCGCCCGCGGAGTACGACGTGGACCCGGGCACCTACTGCGAGCAGATCGAAGCCATGAGCGTCGACGGGGTCCACGTCCACTCGATGACGCCCGAGGAGGCCTATCATGGCCGCAGAGGGACGGACTGGTCCTACGAGGAGGTGTACGGCCGGCTGCAGGACGCGGGGCTGGACTCGGTGCCGGGGACGGCCGCCGAGATCCTCGTCGACGAGGTGCGAGAGGTGATCTGTCCCGGGAAGATCGGCACCGACGAGTGGCTCGAAGCGATGGAGGCGGCGGCGAGCGTCGGCCTCGACGTGACCGCGACGATCATGTACGGCCACGTCGACAACGAGATGCACAGGGCGCTGCACCTGAAACGGGTCCGCGATCTGCAGGACCGGACGGACGCGATCACGGAGTTCGTCCCCCTCTCGTTCGTCCATCAGGAGACCCCGCTGTACGAGGAGGGGATGGTCGATTCCGGGGCGACGACCGACGAGGACGAGTTACTGGTCGCGGTCTCGCGCCTGTTCCTCGACAATATCGAGCACGTCCAGTCGTCGTGGGTGAAATACGGCGACGAGCATGGGCTGAAGCTGCTCTCCTGTGGCGCCGACGACTTCATGGGTACCATCCTGAGCGAGGAGATCACCAAGCGTGCGGGCGGGGCCTACGGCGAGGTTCGCTCGTTCGAGGAGTACGTCGAGATGATCGACGCCATCGGCCGCGTGCCGGTCGAACGCTCGACCGACTACC